>Ga0179593_1252173_pt1 | contig 12632 bp, 14 predicted proteins | sample CZODoug2_1_08_16_FD_185931 | JGI IMG/M metagenome (GOLD analysis project Ga0179593, IMG submission 185931) | Vadose zone soil fungal communities from Angelo Coast Range Reserve, California, USA - CZODoug2_1_08_16fungal (PacBio error correction) | ecosystem: Environmental > Terrestrial > Soil >... | reverse complement strand
GTGTCCCCCAAATGGTTCTCCCCCCAATTTTGGTTTCGAATCCCACTCAGTTTTCCTTCTGCTTTTTTGAGTCATTACTGGCCCAAGCCCACGTGCCACCATTACGGAACCTTTTCGCCTCTGATTTCTCCGTCGTCAAATCCGGCCCCCCTCGTGAGTGCACAACTTCCCATACCCGATCGCCAAAAGAGGTTGAGATGTTCCGAAGTCCCCGTGCGCCGCCACCCTCAGGTTCAATGGTTCCGTCTTGAAATCAACCCATTTTTGTTTCTCCCCTCGTCAATTTTCCCCCCCTCCCACCTCCTCCCACCTGCGCGATCCCCATTTATCTGTTTGCCGGGGCTTTCCAGACATAAGTTTTGATTAAGGCCTGGTTCCCCCCCCCTCTCGACATGGTCTTTCTACCAACCCGTCGGGATCTTTTCCCCAAATTTCGCGCCGTTCATGCAACAAATGAGCACATGTATTTTTTTTTTGCAGGAACAGTCCTTTTTCTTCTGTTGTGTCCTCTTTCTTCGTTCCTTCTCACATCGCACCTTTTTCCGCTAAACCCCCCCCATTTCGCGATCTTCAAGTATCTGGTCTGCACCAGTGCTGACCATGATGTTCTTTCACTTCGGAACTCTTGCCGTCCCCTTTTTTCCTTCTCCTCTTTCTTGGATGGTCTTAGTCCCGTTTCCTTTCAAGCGACCCACCCCAAAGCTTCCCCTCTTTTCGACTTTTTAAACACTTATCCCCCTTTCGGGGTAGAGACCAACCTTTTTTCCCTCCTTGCTTCTTATTCTCTCAGTCTGGGATTTTTTTCACAATCCTGCTTTGACTGCACGAGCGATTTTGTTCGCGTCCATCCCAGTCATTAGGTGTTCCACCAGCCGGAAGGGACACCGTTTTGAACTTCCCACTCTTCCGCCAACTTTTTCAGCCCCCCCTCGCTAAATTCCCCGAGTTTCGGATACCCCTTCCAACACGGAAGCTGCAAGTTTTTTCAGCTATTTTTTTTTTCCTTCTCCTCCTCTCCCGCGTCAGCCACCGATGTACTCATATTGGCCACAGCCTTTAGATAATAATCGATTTTCGCACTCTTTCCCAAGCATAAGCTAATTAGGTTTTCAGGCGTACCCGAGCCCCTTTTCCCTTTTCCGAAGATGCTGTCCTCTGCTTGTTTTTCGTGAGCCGCGTTGCGCAGAGTCGATTTGATGCACACCCCCAACAATTTGGTATTGACCCCAGCACTTATGTTTTATTCGTCGTCTTCGCCAAAGTGCTCTGGCTGCTTTTTTGGTCGAGGATTCCCTTTTTCAGTTTTTTAAAGGTCTTTCAGTCCCATTGAAACCTTTCCACTAACAGCTTGCCTCAGCCTTCTCTATACCTTCGCCAAGCCTGAGACTTTCGAGAAGCTGTTATGAACGACCCAAAGTAGTTGCGGTGCAGTTAATTGAACTTTGTCTGAAATCCCCATTACCCTTCAGTTTTCAATGATGGCAGGTGTCTACAACTTCTTTCAATCCATCTTCGTCGTGTATGGTCCCCCCCCCATCCTTCTTCTGCCACTCCGGCACCCGACAACCCTCAACCCCCTCCCTGCCCTTTGTTATCGGCCCTTAACGTAGAGTTTGTCAACATTACTTTTCTTTCAGCCGCGGTCGCATGCGGATTTCAGGGACTCTTGCTTTTGATTTTCCTTCAGTCCCCACCACCAGGAAAATAAAGTGTCTCGCGATAGGCCTCTGTCCCCATTCGACCTTGTTGTGAAGGCTTGAACTTGGGTGATAGGGAAGGGGCTTTGGCTTGTCCCACCCTCGCCCAAGTGACTTTTTTATTCATGTCCACCTCATCCACTTCCACTTGCTGCATTGCGCTCCGATCAGTTTATTAGGTAACCATCAATTTCCACCCAGAACTCCCCCGGAGGGTCCCAACATTATTTACTGTATACTTAGTTCCAGCGCCCGCACGCCTTTTCCATCGAACGGCATGTCCAGACCTCCGGTGCACTCACGTCCACTTTGATCCTGCTCGCTTTGGCGGCCCAGAGCCCAGTAGCACCCCTAGTACTACTCATCATCTCAAAATGCTATCTTCCACGACCCAGTTTGGTTCCTAGGATTACCCCTCACACACTGCCCAAGATGCCCTTAGAATTTACCGTCTCAGTCAGATACTTTCTATCCTTTTTACCATACCATCTTGCCAGGTCACTAGGTTGGATGGTTCTCCAAGTGGTTTTAATCAGCCATACAATGTTGCCCATATTTTTACGCCAAGCATATGTATTAACTTTCTGATCTTTCCTCTTCGGTCCGGGCAGAACCCCATAATAACCATTTAATAGAGAGAGATCCTTTCTTTCCCTGAAACCAGCGTTCACTCTTTGCGCTAGTTCAGAGAAGTTATAATGGAGAAGAGTTGCCAGCTTCTGTCTCTTTTTAGCTTGGTTGTACGGCGTTAGCCGTTTCCCCCCCGGCTTCTTTCCTTCCTCCCCCGGTTGTTTGAGATCTATCATTGTTTATCTCTTTTAACCACTCCACAAACCCCCCTTTTGTCCGAATATAAATTCGTTGTTTCACACTCTGAGCAAGGATCCACTTTACGAATTACGCGATCTCACGTACTTTTAGGTTAGACCTTACCGTGAGAGATTCCCTCAGCTTCATTATTTTCGTTGTCAGAGGCACCCCCCACCCACCGATTCTGTCAATCTGGTTGGCGAACCTCCTTTACGCGCGGACCGACATCTTTCCAATGGAGATTAGGGTTGTTCCCCCCACTTGGACTCACCTCAACATCGTGCCATTTTCGTGGTCTGTGAGAAGAGGAGCAACACTGATTCTTCCACCCCCTCCGCCCGCCTTTTCTCTTTCCCCTTGGTTTCTTTGATGAATCCTGCCCCCCCAAAAGTCATGCTGCGCGCATTTTTGAAAATTTCCCCTTATCATGTTGCCGGTTCGTAGAAGGGTCGCTGAGCAAACTTCGTTTCCATCGCACGTTCGCCTTTTGCCAGGAGGTCTAGCCGTAATGGTATATGGTCCCCGGAGCTGGGCTCGTCAATTCTCCCCAATCCCCGTAAACAGACTTTACTTTCCCGACCTCGTCTGCTTTTTGTATTTTTTCGCGACATATTATATCTCTTCTGACCTCAGTGTTCGGCTGGTGTTACATGATATTTCCCGTCCGTACGTAACCCCACGACCACATCCCAAGTCTTACCGTACAAATCTGACTTCACCCCAATTCTCCGGTTCAGCTCCTATGGCCGCCAGGTATTTCACTCAATGGGGGTGGAACTTGACCTTCCTCCAGTGCCCTTTTTTTCGCTGTCTCATACCCATGCTCCGGCGTGCTGTTTTTACGAACCCTTCCCCCGTTGGTCCGTCGCGACTTGCTTGAAAAACGGCCCCGTTTTGTAGGACCTGGTGCATTGTTCCCCTCCGCCTGATTTAGGGCCCCCCCATCGTTGACGACGATTGGCATTGGCGTTCGGGCCCCCCCCATCATTGTCGCCTGACGGCATGGTCTTTTCCCCCCTTTGCCGGCCACTTTTTGTTTTTGCGTGCTACAACATTTAACGATTCTCCCGGTCTTTGGCACGGTATCCACTCGACGGCATTTTTTTTTAGGGTTTCCCGTCAAATGCCTCCCCTCCGCTACGTGTGCACTCGGAACCCCCCCCCCACTTTCCCAAGCAGCGACATTTTTGCTACCTCCAGACTCTCCATTACGCGATGCAGGCGGGGTTATCCCATGTGCTTATCTTTTCTCTTGCGCTCGGTAACTTTTTGACAACCAAGGCGACACCGCGAATTCCATTGGTGCGCTTGTTACGCCTCCGTGTTTATACTTCCCTCTTGCCGTGCCTAACCCGCGATGTATTCTAAGAAGGGGAGCTTTTTCAATAGGTCTGAATTCATGTTTCGACCTCTTGGACCACTTTGCAAACGGAAGTTCACTGTCTTCCCCTCGGCGACGTTGACCTTGGGTGTAAGCGCGAACCTTTTGTTGTTGGGCTCTTTTGCATTCCCCCCGTTGTCTTCCTGCCCTGGAAGCTTCCTTAGACTTTGAGTCGTTGACAGGCTCTCAAGAAGACCCATGTTTCCCAACATATTATTGCTTGCAAGCTGTTCCAAAGTTATTTTCACGATCCCGCCGGCGCCGAGATCCGCCTCGTGAGGAGAGTTTGGATATCAACCAGGTAACATTTGATGTTTTACTTTTCCTTGGACATTCGACTGACCCCATTTTAGCATGTGTCCTGTCCCCCCTCTTTCCCGAACGCCATCGGCAACCATGGAAAGGATACCATCGTCTTTAGCTTCCACTCATCCCTTCCCCGACTCATCTCAGCAGCTTACCCTTTTCATGACCTCCGATCACCTCAATATCGTATTTTGTTGGTTTTCCGCGTGAGATTTGTTGATCCTTCACGAATACCGACACCTTCACCCCCTTTGATCTTCACTTTCCCCCCGCCGGCGCCCGGTCTGCGGCCTTTTTTCCGCCTGTGTTGGCACACTTGAGCGAACGGTGTCCCTCCTCCCCGATTGTCGAACGCCAAGTGGTCGAGCTTTTCTTATCAAAGAAGTTTCCTACACCAACACCCCATTATTTCTCCCGAGCCTCTTCCTCCCGGCCATGATGTGCCTCTCCCCCTCGCGCGGGGATTTCCCTTTTGACAATTTATTGACGCGGGAACACAACCCCTTTGGAGGACTGGTCAGACCAACTCTTCTTTATTTCGGCTCACCATTGAATTTAGTTGTCAGAGGTTCACCCCTTTCTTTTTTCGATCGAGTATATTGCACTCCCGTGGCTTCCTCGTGGAAATGGGCCGATCTGCAGTTTCTCCTTCTCTTTCTGCGTTTTCCTATTCTTCTTGCCCTTGCGAGTTCTGACTTCCCCCGCCTCTTCCCACCGCGTGAGTTGGTACTTCTAAACACCAAAGTGTGACGCTTTTTGTAAACCACGATGATTAATAATCCATCAGTTTTGGTTTTCTATAGCCTCTTTCCACCCCCCTGCATTCCCCCTTTTTTCTAACCCCCTCCGGTTTCGTATGGTGGGTCATCCGCCTTTCCCGGTTTGGCGCAATTGCATTCAATGTGCAACCAGAAGCGTCAAAGTAATTTCCGTCTTCACGACCCTTTTTTCTTCACCATCGCAACCCCTTGGTTTTCCCCCTATCCCCGATCGTGTCCCCCTTCTTCGCAGCTGCCGCACGACGGCCCTGGGTTTCTGATAAAGGGATTGTCCTTTCCCTTGCCCTTTTTGGTGATGCCCAGTGCCCGTAAATCCACTTCCCCCCACCAGAATCCCCTTTTCCCTTCCCCCTCTTCACAATCATAGTTATTTCACTCCCTTGCCTAATACTGTTTTCTTTTCCTACTGGGAGTTAATCCACCAATTTTTTTCTGACATGGATTCCTTCCCAATAGTGAGCTTGCAACCCTGTCGCCCCGTCATTCACCAACCCCTCGCCCCGCCCCTCTCCGGGCGCCCTTCCTTTCCCCTTCTTTTGATCTCAACTTTCTTGTTCGCGTTTTCCCACATGCACTCGTTAAAAAACCCGGTCGAAGTTAGTTCCCGGTCTTCCTCCTTGTCATAGTTGATGTCTTTTGCCTTCCCAGCTGTCTGTTCTTGCTTTTAGTTTGGACGGACCCTTGAGAGAAAATAGTTAGTTTCTAGTTTTGAAGTGTGTCCTTGCATCGTTTTTCCTGCCTGCGTTCGACCCATTTCCATCGATGTCTCTTTTCAAACTTCCGCCCCCCCCAGGGTGCCGGGTGACCACCACCGCACCTAACGATTCCATATAGGAGGGCTTTTCCCGGGCACGCATTGCCTAGTTGAACCCCGTCCGATGCTTCCTTTTCGTTGGAGCTGCCCTTTCCCAAACGCAACTTGGTGGACCCCTGAGGTCTGACAGTTCCTTTTCCTCAACGCGGAGACCCTTTCCCCCCCTCCACAACCAATCTCGCACTCCACCCGAGCTTTTCTCATTAAGACACGACCAGTGATGAGTTTTTGCCGTTCCTAACCTCTTGGGGCCCGTCTCGTCCCTTTTTTTCTCAGCCACCATTCACTTACCCGCAACGTTTTCTGATTACATCCTTCGTTTTTCTGCCCTTTCCCAGACCCCTTTCATAAGCTCACTGGATGCGTCCCCCTCTTCTCTCGCACCCCTGGCATCCTCAGGCGTATGTCATATGTTGACCTTAGTTTAGCTCCCTTCTCCCTCTTCACCTATTTATCGCCTCAACATGGATTAGTTAAAAACTACGATGTTCTCGTCCCCTTCTTCCGTCGCCCCAAGTTTTCGGGCTGCTGGGGTCATTCTCAAAGTAGAGAGTACAGGTAGGGAAGTTCCATGCACCCCCCTTCACCTTTTGAACACTCTTGCTCGTCCTCTTTCTCTACCTTCGCCAAGGCCTGGCGAATTGATGGGAGAAATCCCAGAGCTGATTTTCTTTGTCCCCTGCAATTTGCACGGCAAAGAATTCCCCGCTGGCGTCCAAGTGGGTCCAGTTTCTCACCCGCCCCCCCCATCTTTTGTCAATTTTCCCTAACTCCGAGGATGAACGACAGTCCCCCCCCCCAACCAGAAACACGACACCCTACCCGTCACTTTTTCTCGGCGCTCGACCTCTTTCGAAAAAGCGGAATTCCGTAATCCCCCTCACCGGTATGGAGTGCTCATTTCTCCTTGGTCAGGGAGGGCGTTCCCGGCACCCCCCCCCCCCTTCTGTCATCACATGCGGAAGTACTATTTCCGCTGTCCCCTTGAGCATTTTGGGCCGGCTTCGAATTTGTTCCGGTAGCCTTTTATTTTTTCTTTTTTCCTCATTCAGTATCCATGTAACCCTAGGTCAAACGTATTTGCATTCGTCTCGCTCCTTTGCTCGAGCCTAAGTTAAACTCCTCTCCCCCTGGTCGGTCCCCCCCCTTGTACGGTTATCATTCTTCAAGTCTCCCCTTATTCCCATCTAATGATGGGATATTGAGCCTGAGAACCCATCGCCCCCCGTTTTGGCGATGCGTCGATTCTTTTTTTGAGGCACGCGACCCCCTTTTCCGCCCTTTTCCAGAACCCGTCCCTACTTGTAGTGGTGACAATGCGCGAAGTGCCCCAGGACTTTTTTTCTTCTTCAATCAAAGAAACCACGATCAAGATGCCCCTCGCCTTGTCCCGTCCGTTCTCTACCTAAAGTTGTGTCCTCCTGATAAAAGACACTCTTCCATTTTCCCTCTTTTGTTTGTGCCCTCCCCGTGTTTCATCTCACTAATGATCAGGTTGCCTAGTCCCGCGGTACCTCGGTTCCCACCAGATTGATCTCGGTGGTCCTGGTTTTTTTCCCCCTTTAATCTCGCTGCTCGTAGCCTCATGATTTTCCTCCCACCATCCGGTCCTTGCGGTAATAGAAGTGCATTTTCTCCTGACTTTTTGCCCCCCCAGCCGCTTTTAGGATCTTCCTCTTTTTTCTGCGTTTTCGCTCAAATCCCACTGCCGCAATTATATAAGTTGTTGTGGTGTGATTATTATCCTCTTATGACTTCGACAAAGCAAACCACGTCATATCCCTCCCGGCTTTTACATACGTCTGCGCCGAGGAAATGTCTGCATGTACGATGAGCTTTCCTTTCCCGGTTTGGTCCTTCATCACTTCTCCGCTCCCCCTCTCATCTCTTATCGTCCTGCGTCCCAACTTATTCCGATAATCTGTTGGATGTCTTTTTTCTGCCCGCTCGACCATCTTTCAACCTGGCGATGAGGTGCTTTGACCCACTTGATCCCCCCCTCCCACATTCTTGCACACTTTGCAGATCTTCTTGAGAACTCAGCAACAAAAATTCCCCTTCTAACCTTAAGCCCGGTCTACTTGTGTCCACTTGATGCATTGTTTTTTCTTTTTCTTTTCCTAGACACCCTTCGGGCCAGGCAGCTCATGTGTAAACTCTATGAGGGACCGTTTTTTTTCGGTGCGTCTTTCGATGATCAGCGCTTTCCTCCTCCCCGTTTTTTCGATTTCGCAGTGTGTGTTTTCTTTAGTTTCCTTGACTGTCGAGGTTCCGTTCTTTTGTATGCGGACTTACGCATTTTTCCCCAGCCCACAAAGCTTATTTTTAACTACAACGGAATAGTCAGTGATGTATGGATCGAGCCAATTTTCCTCGAGCATTCCGCCGTGGTCAGGTCATTCGGTTTTGACCTTCTCAGTAACTTTCGCAAAAAACGACAAATGACTTCCCCCAGACCCCCCAAATTAGACTTACGGCCCCACCAAATCCACTGTTCACATCTTCCCCTAGGCGTTACCCCCCATTGATCTCATATTACTTTGGTTGGACATGGAGCTCCCTTCCAACGAAAGTCCCCCTTCCGACCCTTTACCGGAGTTTGTTTTTTTTATGACGCCAATTCCCGGGGTTTTTGAGTGCCAGCTGAAGTTCCTCTCCCCCAGTCAGTATGGTTTCGTTTGCCTTTTTTCCGGCGGGAATCCCTATTGAGGTCCAATAATTGAACTGTGTCTTTCCACTCTTGCTCCTTCTCCAACCGTCTTCATGTAGTCCCCCCTCCCTTTCATGTCCTTTTTTCACCATTGCCGGAAACCGGCAGCGAAGGTTTGTCGTTCCCCCCTCCCTCTCGCCCGTCGAAGGATTTTAGACGGTTCTATCTCCGACCCTCCGAGAAAGTGTAGTTACCCGGTTTTTCCATGCCCCTGACGCTTTCCTCTACCGTGACCCCCTCTGACCCAAACACCTGTCCCCCCTCTCTCAACTTCCCAATCACAATATTTCAGACCTACCCAGGTCTTTTGGTTTTCCCCCCCCCCCATGTTTAGGCGTATACTTAATGACTCTCGCTCATTCTGCTCAACTCCTTCCCATATCCCGCTCCCATACCCGATGAAGGATGGTTTTTTCTCCTGTACTATTATGACTTCCCCCCCCCCTTTTCGCTGATTAGTACTAGCCTTTCCTTTGGCAGATACCCTCTTCTCGTGCGATCCCCTTGTTACGATAGCGTATACGTTGCTTAAGATGAGGGCACTTTCCCCAATATTTATTAACCGTTCAAACATCCAGCCTTTCGGTGTGCGAGCATATCCAAGGTTTTTCCTTTCTTTTGTGGCTGGCCCCCCCTGTGCGTCGCGTTACATTTTCCCACCTTCCTTAGTCCAAGCATGAGTCCCCCGTAATGAGTTAGTTTGCATTTTTTCAATTTCTCTTACGAAACTCCACAACCACTCGGCGTTTCACTCTAGGTATGTTGTTTATCGGGTCGGCCTAGTCCCGACCCGTAGGCATGTTTCCTCCCCCCCCCCCGGCCGGTTGAAAATTTTTTAAAGTCTCCCCACTACGGTCAATTCTCCTCTTTCCCGATGCTGATCTTGTGACTGTGGGCAGTGATATAGGTGTCGGAGTCCTTTTTCCCTTTTGGTTCGTGCTTCTGTCTGTGTCCATTATTTTTTTTTCCTTGATGTTGCAGTATCTACTGCGTAGCGAGAGTAAGCAATTCGAACTCAAAATACATATTTCTCGATCCCCCACTTTCCTATGCGCGAGACCCCGGTCCATCTCGAGACCTTTTTTTTTTTTTAATCGTGAGAGGTGTTTTAGCAGGTCCCCCTCCGCCAGTAACGCACCCCTTTTCTCAGATGTACGCAGGGGTTCACTTTCGCATGGGAGAGTTTGGTTTCATTCTTTCCCCTTTTCCAAAGTTTCCCTTCCACCCTTTTTTTTCGTCCTCCCATGTTCTCTGGTATTCACACCCCTCCCGGGTTTTTACAAACCATGATTAGGAAAGCTGACATCCGGTTTTGTCATGATGGAGAGCGCGCTCTGGGATTATTTTTTCCGTTGCTTTGAGCTCTTTTCCACCCCTTTGCAGGTCCCCTCAACCTTACATTGGCGTTTTTCGGTTTAGAAACATTCAGTACGTTGCGCCATCTGCGACCCCCTTTTTTATTGAGATCTCTTCTTTATTTTTACCCCACGCTGTTGCTTTTTCCATTATTTCCCCCTCTTGAGCGAAGGGACGGACTAGTCAGAGTAATTTGCCCTCTTCTTGCGCCTTTTTTTTTCTTCGTGACGCCCCCCCCTCTACGCCACCTCGTTTTCTTCCTGAACCCAATATGAACATTTTTCCCCCACCACCTTTTTTTTTCTATATTTCCTTCCCCGTTGTTTTTTCTCTCTTCTTGTACCCCCCACCTTTTCTTTAACTGGTTTCTCATCCACTCCTTGTTCGTTTCTTTTTGTCCAGCCCCTTTCCATTTAGCTAAAAGAGTCACGACGAGGTTTGGAAGATCATTTTCGTAAATTCTTCTCGCCGCTTCAACTCGGACATGTCGTTCCCCCCCCCAATACCCCAGGCAATATTTTCGTCCGCTGCCTCACCGAGGCCCCTGGTGCGTCAGACCCTCAAAGGATTGGAGACGCAAAATGTAGTGGCCTAGTCAATCCCCTCACCCCCTGAATCCCTTCCCCTCTCACACATCCTTTTCTGACTCGCCTTAATCTCCTGACATCACTGGTTGGATTTTCCCGCGTTTTGAATACCTATAGAATTGGCTTTTCCACCTTGGCTATTTGCCGTCGCAGCAGTCCTTTCTTCTCTTCCTTAAAAACATCCCATTTTGTCCCTTGGGGGGAAGGAAAACCAACCTCGCAACACATGCCGCCCAGCCTTTTCCTCCTTAAATTTCTCTGTTCTCCCATTTGTCGTGTCGAGTCTTCGGGTCGCAGACAATAGAAATCCTAAACCAACCAATTAGGACTCATTTACCGGTACCAGTTTCCTCTTTTTTTTTCGCTTTCTCTTTCCCCAGCTCTGCTTTTTCTTTATGTAGAGTTACCCAGGGCGATAGCAGCTGTTCCTGCTATTGCCAGGTCCATGCAGACACAAATTTTGTGTCTTTCTCCCTTTTAAACCTCTCCCGGTCATTGTAATAGCCAACCTCCTACATTTAGGCTTTTATAGAGACCTTGGGTTAAAGTCCGGAAATAGTCATGGTTGTCAACCGACGATGTTTTCCCCGTAGGTATCTCATTTTTCACACGACTCACTTCGCACCATCTCTCCCGTGACTCTTTAATTGGCATTAAATGAGTCAAGCCACAGGGTTCTTTTCCCTACACCACCTCCCTGCCTTTCACCCTCCTCGTTTCCATCGCTTCAACACACAGTTGAAAGTTTTCCCAGTTCCATGTTCCTTTCCTCATTGCTTTCCCTACACCGCTTTCCCCAGATCTGTCCCAGATTAGCTGAATAATAGGTGGTTCTTGACCTTTCCTGCTTCCTTCATCTCCGCAGATATTCTGGTTATCACATTCCTTTTACCTGGCATTCTTTTTCAGAGCGAGTTAGCTTCTTGGTCTTTAGTTTTAGCCCCTGAGCTAGAGATAGACATGGGCTTTAAAACCATCGCCCCGTTTCGTCGTCAGGCGTGGGTAGTCCCCACAATTTGGCGATGTGTGCCAGTTGGTTTTTTTTTAGGATAACGTCTCTTTACTTTTTAGTCCCCCTTTCCCCATTCCAACTACCCCTATTCGCGCGTTCCTTCACCGGCTACCCTTTGTCGAATAGTTCATCTTTTTGTTTATCACTCCCCCCGACCGTGGCCTCCCACTTGAATGACACCATTTTCCGGACTTTCCTAAATGAGGAAGGTGACACCAGCAATTTTTTTAACATATCGTCACGGATGGGTCCCCTAATCATTTTTGCTCATTTTTAACCCCCCATCTTTGAACCTGAACACCTTAATGGACTTGTTCCGCTGCCGTTTCCTTCTTTCAACCCCACCCACGTTGGCCCTTTTCGTTCAGCACGCCTTCTGAGACTGGCGCTAGGTGGTCATGGGTCTTTTCGTAACGGTAAAACCCCCTATAACCTCCAATTTTCAGACAGAGTTTCTAGCGGCGACACCGGAGATTGGTGGGTGACTGCCTAGCAACTTTTTTGTCCCGTGAATGCCTTTCTTGTTTTTGCCCTCACGTTACGACAGGATCATGAACCGTAAGAGAACTGCGGCCTTTGCGTCCTTTATAGCTTCCCATCCCTCCCCTCCCCCACGACGGCCCCTGGTTTCCCCCCTACCCCTTTCGTTCTGTGAGAATGGAAAATTCTGAAGCACAGTCCATCTGACCGGAATGTGCTGATCAATTCTTCCCCCCTCTCTTCCATTTTTTCCTTAAGCGCTTCCCCCCGGTTTCTCCGACCATTGCGCCCCCGGAATTTTACCAGTAACTCAGGCTTCCCCCCTGCCGCGCAGGCCCTGAATTTTTTTTCTCGTACTCACAAAACACCCCCAACTTTGAAACGTTTCCCGGGCGTTCCCCTGCGCGACTCTCCATTTTGTTCTCCCGTCTTTCCTCCAACTTCCAGTGGCACGATGTTGGGGTTTAAAATTTTGGAATCAGCATTTTTCCTGTGCAAAGCTTGAAGCTCTTCCCAATACCCAAGATTTGATGCCCCTGGTGTTCTTCTTGACATTTCCCCCCCATCTTGCTCTCTGGCTTCATTGATGAATCGCACCAGGCCTGTCGTCGATCGACCCCCCCAATTCTCAGTTTCCCTCAGGCACGATATGAACTAACTAAGATTTCTATCCGCCTTGGGGGTCTGTCTTAGTTTCGCT
>Ga0179593_1564668_pt1 | contig 12633 bp, 21 predicted proteins | sample CZODoug2_1_08_16_FD_185931 | JGI IMG/M metagenome (GOLD analysis project Ga0179593, IMG submission 185931) | Vadose zone soil fungal communities from Angelo Coast Range Reserve, California, USA - CZODoug2_1_08_16fungal (PacBio error correction) | ecosystem: Environmental > Terrestrial > Soil >... | reverse complement strand
CCTTTCCCTCCTAGGTGCCAGGTCGGGGGGCTTTGGGTTGTCGAAGTGTCGTTTTTTTCAGATGTCTTAATTGGCGTCCTGTCCCCGATTTTCGCGGCGGTCTTTTTTATGACCACTGCATCACGCCCCCCCCCCATGCCGGATAGTTCCCTCGCGCTTGAAGTTAGAATCTTCGCGTACTTTCACCCACCTGACCAGCTTCTCTCCTCATTGCCCTCTTTCAAATGATTTAAAAGTCATCTGAGTCACAACACTTAATTGACTTATCCCATTCCAGCCCTTCCCCCGGGCTAGGTTCTTTCACGGTCGTTTTTCCCCGCTTGGGGTTTTACTTTCGAATTCTCCCTCATCCCTTTCTTCCTTACTGATCAACCATGTACCGTATCGACTCTCCCCGCGCCGAAAACTCTGGTTGGGAAGGGTTTTCCTTCCGTAATGTCTTACTCATTTCGAAGAATTTCCCGTTCAAGTTCTTCTTCCTTTCCGATCAATCGCGGCTATTGGCGGTTGATCGGACCAAAGGTCGATCCGACCTTTTCCCTTGGGCATACCTGTTCCCGATTGTCGTCTCCCATAGGTCGGTTTATTCGACTTTCCACTAGTCTCCGATCGCAACTTTCCCCTGCCTTCTTGCCCGGTTTTCTTCCCAACCCCACCCAGATTAGAAGAAGTCCTTCTCTGCCCAGCGCTTCTCAATCTTGACCTTCTTTCTTCCTATTTTCTTCTCTCCCATTTCCCCCCCACATCTTCTTCCTTTTTTTGATAACCGACGCGTCCCAATCATCCCTGGCTTCCATTCGACCGAGTCTTTGCCTGATAGCGAGCCGTTTTTTCCCTTAATACAATGGGAGTGGCTCTTATTCTTGTAGAGGAAGACGCCCTTCATCTGTTCCTTTTCGACTTCTGGTCCTTTTTCTTGCGCGCTCCCGCTTATTCGTCTAGTTTTTTTCTGGTGTTCCATTTTCTTGTGCAGTCTGGTAAATAGGGGAGTCCTAATTCTTCGTATCCTTCCTTGGCTACTCCCTTTTTTTTTTCGTCCGGAGAGTCCTTGTCGAAAATTCATGCGCGGCAACTCTCTTGATAGTCACTCGATAAGTAGAGATATGGTAAGCACCCTCCCTGTTAAGGTTAATATCAACATCCCGAAGGCTCCTTTTGCTTTAGTGTTCCCCCTTTCCGACAAATTGTTAGTCGTTGTCCTCCAGTTTTTTAGTGAGACACGATCAAGTTACAGCGCTTTTTTCAAACGCCGACTTCCGGTCCGATTCCCTTTTCATTCGATTCTTGCCCCCATTTTACTCCTCGATTCACTGTTACCAAGACGCTGAGCCTGTTCTTGTTACTTTGGTGGATGATCCTTTGGGCTTTACCTTCCTCCCTCGCCGCCGTGAAAACACCACGTTTACGCAGTCACAAGGTTAGGTCTTGCTGGCAATTCTCTCTTTATCTGATTTGTATTTTCTTCCTTTGAGGATGTTCTTATTCACTTGCGTAAAATGAACGGCTTGCGACGTCCCGTTTCTCTCTTATCCCCTGGTGCCCGCCTTTTCCATCCATGCATCCTTTTGCTCTTTTAGCTTGACTTTCCCAGCCTTCTTTGTCGGGTACCGCGGAAAGACCATTGGACAGCCACCCCCCTTTTTTTTTCCCCACTTTTTCTTTCCCACAGTCTTGTAGAGTCACAATTCGTACTTTTTGCGGTCCTCATTCCTCCTTCGTGTCTTTTTTCTTCGGACGGTGTTTTCTTGCCAAAGTAAGACAACTCAAAACCCCTCGTTTCTCCTTTAGCCCCTCTTGATATAGGTTCGAAAATGTTCTACAGAACCGTTTTTCGAAGCTAACCTGTTGCACCTCTTGTTTTTTCCGAAGCCCCCGCCTTCTTGTTGGGTAAGCGCTTTCGACGGCGTATAAGATTCCTTCCGACAGCGCACAAGTTGATTGTCCTTTGGTGATGCAGAGCTGAGATATCTATTTTTTTGTTGTATGCCGTTTTCCCTTTTCTTGCACTCCGAGAGCCCCATCATCTTCTTTTTTTCTTTCTTTTTTTGTGAGGGATAGAGCCTGCTCGCCCAGATCCAGAAGATTGGTGCCCAAAAACCGGATCATGTTCCATTTCCCCCTCCCGTCCCTGAGACCGTTTTCCTTAGCGAGTCCGCTTCACCCGGACCTCCTCCCCCACAAAAAGTGGGTTTCTTTTTCTGCGGACGGCATAGGCTACTCTTCGAAAGCTGCGGACCCCCTCCTTTTTTCTTATGATCCCCCCCCCTTTCGAGCCTTCTCCGGTTCGCCTCCCTTTTCCGTACCTCCAGGAATTACTCTGATACTCTTTATGATATGTTTCTGACTGTGCCCCACTCCTCTCAAAAATTTCCCCAAAGGTAGGAGATTATGATTGACCCGTCGCGACGAAAGTGTTATCGCCGCGACTTTCCCCGTCCCAGCTGTCTCTTGTTTTCGTCTTTCCTTGTTTTCGACCGAGATGTCCCCGAACATGAAGGAGTGTCGGTTTTTCATCACGGCGCCCGATAACGACTGTGGTCGGGCATGTTTTCGATATCACCTTTTCCCCCCATCTTCACCTCGGCGCCAGCTCGACCCCCTTTCCTGGCAAGATCCGCCCCCACGGCTCGCAATCTGATCACGGTACTATCTTCCCATCTTGCCGCCCTTCCCATATTCTTGAACAGCTTTTGTTTCACGCACGGCCCTTTTTGGACCTAGGATCTTTTTTCCACCTCGATCGGCAGCCCCTTTCGTCCGCCGAATGTCTTGTTCAAGGCGTTCAGCGAGCCTGCGGTCCCCAATACAAGGTACGTGCAATTCAAGTTTCCCCTTCCTTTTTCCTTTTGCCAGTACTTGCGCGTGTCCTTTTTTTTCCACATACAGTTGCGGTTTTTTTTATGTGTTAAACAAAAAACCGTCACGGCACCTTTTTCAGTCTTTAGATTCCTCTGTTTTCTAATGGAACACTTTATCCCTATCTATGCGGGATTCGATTTCTATCCTTTTTTTTTCGCCCCCTTGGTCGGGTCACACCTTATCAGGAGGTTTTTCTCTATGTGCAAACGGCTGAACCCCTCCCTTTCCCGCAACACTTTCCCCTCTTTGAGAACGGTCCCCCCTTTCAACCCCCAATACCCCACCGCTCAGACTCTGCGGTTTTGACGTTTTAGGGCACACAATTTTTTTGCTTTTTTTTCCTCGTTCAAGGCTGTCGCCCCGGATGCTTTCTTTTCTTCCCTACGTTATCAGAGTTGCCTCCCAGGGAGGAGCTTAGCAACGGCGTTTCCTTAGTTGTTCTTCATGTCCTCCCCCTCGGGATGTGGGATGGCGCGGCGGGTGTCCCGTCCTCACTTTGGCTTATCTGGTCGAAGTCTCCTCCCACGTTGTGCAGGCCATCCAGGTCCCTGAGAGTCCTTTCCTTCCTCGTCGAATCGGTGTTTGAAGACGCCGCGTCGGGGCATTTAGACCCTGGCTGAGCCGGGTTCAATCCCCTCTCACTAGGCAAAGCTTTTTTTTTTACTAACTTCTGTTACCCCAAGAGTTCTTTTTCCCCCCCCCCTCAAGCTCGTCTCCGGTCGATCCGCACTGTCCAATTGACGTTCCCTCTTCCCCTCCGTGTCGTCTCGCCTGTGCTTTTTTATCATATACTGGACCTCTGGACAATAAACCGTTCTCCTTTTTAAGACTCGACCTTCCATTTTTCCTTTACTTCAATTTTTTTTTTCTCACAGCAGAGCCTTCCTCGAATAATATAGTCACCCTCGCAGTTTGTTGTCCTCCCGACTTTTATTCCGCCTTTCCCCCGTTTTCTTTCCGGATGACGGCCTTTTTTCCCGGGTGAACACGTTGCGACCATCGTTTTCGATTTCCACTCCCCATCCTCCTTGCCTTTGTGTAAGGGTGTCCCCGGTTTCGGTGTTTGTAGGCAAGCTAAGGCTCCTTTACTCTCCTTCTCCCGTCGTCACCGCCCCCACTGGTGGCTTTGTGCGGCCCCCCCCCATCACGCTCACTTTCGATTTTTCACTCGGTCTTCTTCAATCTACGGCTTGGCCCTTTCTCGACATCTCCTCCCATATCCCGTCTTTCTCAAGTGAAAATCCTCTCTCCTTTTCCCTTGTTGTTTGAAGTTTCTTTCACAGATCTGCGCCGGGGATGAGGTTTTTTGTCGAACTTGTAGTTTTTTTCCTCCCTCATGCCATGCGCCCGAGAATTGACGAGGTCCCCGACTGCTTCCTTCGAAAGAGGTTTTTTTTGCGGTTGTCTCCCATCTCCCCGATTTGGGTCCTTAGCTTGAATCGATCCGCTTTCGTTTTCACTTGCTCGGCCCACCCCCGAAACCCTGGACGCCCCGCCTCCTTTTTCGTTTTTCCCCCCGTGCTTTCCCAAAGTCTCGAGTTCCAACACTCATAGCGGAACATTTTTTTTACTGTGTCCCTCCCCCCAGTCCAACTTTATCCACCTTTCCTGGTTATTTCCCGTCGATGCTCTTGACCCCACCTTTCCTGGGGTTGTTGTTGTGATATTTGTCGTGACCTCGGAGCCTTTCCCTTTCCACCCATCCTTCCCTCCGACCTAAGATGCCGAAACTTGCGGTTATTGAGCACTTGACTAATTGTCCCCATCTCGTGATCCTCCCTTTTCGGCTTCGTCGTTCCCCCTGCCGTCTTTCCTGCCTTCGCTTTTGGATCGACCTCACGGTCGTTCCTTCCTGGCCTGAACTTTTTCCCGAACGAGAGTTTTTCCGTATTGCAATCCCCTTCCTTAAATAGTCGTTTTCTTCCACGGCGCCCCTATCTCCATAACTCCCGCTCGCTGGTGTCTTCACCCACCGCCTTCCGACACTTTTTCAGCTCGTTTTTTTTTTTTCCCCTTTATGGCCTTCCTCCCCGGTTGAAGATGGTCCTCGCGTTTCACCATATAATCCGTTTAGATTTGCCTTCTGAATCGTTACCCTCTTTTTCCTCTGTTCCTGTAGCCGTCGTTTCTCGCGCTCCTCCCCTTTTTTTTTTCAACGAACTTTAGTAGGAAGCCGTCCTGTCTTCTTGAGAATCTTTTTTTCCCCTCACCAGCAGCTTCCGATTTTCTCGTTTCCCTCTTCCTGTGATCTTTTTTTTTTTTTTTTGTTGACCCCCTATTCCCGGTTCCCGCTATGGTAATACGTGGATTTAGGCCCGGTGCGACTAAGTTCCTTGTAGTTCCGTTTCCTTCACCCACCTTCGAAAACGGCATAGTTCTAGAACTGAGTACAGTCGAACTTTTTAGCCTGGTTCCAGTACCCGTCTAACTCCCCCCCCCTCCTCCTGACGTTACGGGGCTTTTGGTGGGTTTTTCCCCCTTTCCCAATGTAGTCGTGTTTCTTGCTGCTGCGACACGCTCACGGTTCCCGCGCCCACGCCGACATCATGACTGTTTATATCGGCCTTTTCTTCGAATTTCTTTTTCTTTTGATCTTCCTTGAACTCCTCTTTGGGATGATTTCCTTGGGGGCTTTTTCGACCCCGATAGAAGGTGGTCCTCATCAGTCAACTCATTTTTTCGGAAACAATTCAGGCTTTCTTTATGCGCGATCCTTTCTTCTTGGTTTTCTTTTCTTTTTCTTTTCTCGTGCCGTCTCTTCTCCATGACTCCTGGGCGAAGAAGAGTGGCAGAATTTTTTCCGGACGGATTTAAAGTGGTTGGCCTCTTTACCCCATGTTTTTTCTTTGTTTTCATTGCTTTTCCTCGTGAATTTCGTTACCTTCTCGGCCATCCTTTAGGGGAGCCCCTAGGCCCCCTCGACCTTTGAACTGAACTTCCCCCATCGCTTCTTATTCCCCTCTCCCCCCCCCGACCCCTTCATTTTTTTTCCCCCCCCTCCCCCCCCCCTTTGAGGTTTCTTTCTTTTCTTGTGCTCTAATATTTTTTTCTTCCGCCACCGTGCACGTCAACCCAATAACATATCTTTTTTCACCTGAGGGAGCCCCCTTGCTTTAGATATCCGCGTATCCCCTTCCCTTCCCTGACGTCCTTTTCCCTCGCGAGTTCTTCATACGCTTTTCAAAAAGACGGCGGAGGTAAAGCTTTTGAGTTCCCGTATAATTTCCCCTCCAGTCTCCAACCTTGAGTTCTTTTCTGAAAGCTTCCTGCATCTATCTTATGAGTATTTTTAAGAACCGGCCGGGAAATGTGTTCGTTTTATTAGTTCCCTGATGGATATGTCTTTTATCAAATGGGGCCATTCTCTCTTCTTTTAGCCTCCCCGTTGTTTCTTTTCCTCCATTTTTCAGCTCTTGGTGCCCTTCCCCACCGGATTTTCCCCTCCCTGTCCCGGAGGGTCGGGATAACGACGCAGAATATATTTCCAGTCACGCTCTTCCCCCGCCCCAGTGTCTCTCTCTCTCTGAGCATTTTCTCCCGCTCGGCCCCTCCGCTTGGTGGGGGGCAAAATTTCTGTGAAAGAAGACTCTCGATCAATGCTCCTTCGATCCCTTATGGCTCTAATTCTTCCCTCGGTCTTCCCTCCTCATCCTTATTCTACGTTATTGTGACTTTTCGGTCGGGGATCTTCTTATCTTACCCCCTCCCCCCCCAGGGAGGAGACTTCTCATCCCCGCGTTTCCTCCCGCGGGGACCTCTCTTCCTTTTTGAAACGCATGCCCCCGGGTCCCTCGGCCTTTTCTATTTAAGCTCGGTACCCGCAACTTTTTTTAGTTCTCATCCGGGCCAGGCCCCCAAATAATCTCTGTTTTTCCTTTTTAATGCCCCGCCACCTTCACCCCCCTGTGGCACCCATCTTCCCCACCTCGGCGCCAGCGTGCATGTTGACCCCCGGCACGATCAGCAATGACCTCCAACTGTTTTTCCCGTTTATAGTGCGGTCCACTTTCCCCCCCTCAGAGGCCTTCCCCCCCCTTTTTCTGCAGAATGCGTGTTCACGACTTTTTGGTTTTGACCTTTTTTTTTTGCCTTTTCCTACCAAGCTCTTTTCCCCCCCTGCATCTCTCCTCTTCTTGTTTCCCGGTCAGTATTTGTGCGCGTCCCAAAACTCGTTGAATTCCCCTTTCCGAAGCCGCCTCCCTTTCGTCTCCGATTTCCTTTTCGTGCGCAGGATTTACCTTGTGACACGACTAAAATGTTTCCAGTTCCTTTTTACACCCGCCCGGCCCGGCCCGTTAGTGCCGTCGCGTCGGTCTTCTGAGTTATCACTGCCTCTTGATTTCTTTCTCTCACGTTGCTTCTTCGCCTTAGGTTTGCAATTCTTCTCCGGGACTTTCTCCATCATTGTGTCTTCATCACCCGGTTCCCCTGATCCTTTCCAAGCATTTCGACCTCCCCTTCCCCAGAGAGTGTTGTCTCCTCCTGGGTCCACCCGACCCCCCTCTCCATTTTGTTCGCCCTCGCATGACCTTCCCTCTCCAAACGTTGCTTGAGGTAGTCAAGGATGCCCCCTTGTTTCTTTTTTTGCCCCCCTTGAGGAGTTTTTTTTTTTCTTTTTGAACTTCTGCCATTCAGGCTTCCAGCTGCGAGTTTTTAAAGGAATTTCAGTGATGTTCTCCCCCGTCTCAATTCCCCTACCCCCCCGATTTGTATTATCTTTTGCGATAGCATATTAAAATTTGGTAGCAGGCCATCAAGTCCCTCTGCGTTCGGATCCCAGTTGCCATTTTGACCCGACTCTAACTGGCACTTTCCCGCTTGATCGGTCCTTTCTTGGTCCCCCCTCGTCTGTGGATCCCCGACTATTCCAGTTCCCCGCCTAACTACACCCCTTTTCTGGAACCCTACCTTTTGGATCGGACCCGTGGGCCCCTCCCCCCGCGCGGCATTTGATCGGCATTCCCTACCATCTTTCTCCCATTATTTTCGTTGATCCGCTGGTTCCGGATCACTCTATCTGTACAATTCGTCATTCCATAACCCGTCAGCTCTTTTGTTCTCGGACGTCGTCATTTCTTGGCCTTAGCCGTCCTTTTCCAGCAAGTCTCTCTCGTTCGACATACCACCCTGCGAGCGTGGTTCCAGGATCGACCGGGCCCTTTTCCATGAAGTATGTGATTTCTCTTTTCTTTCCTTCCGGTTTCCTTTCTTTCCCCCCAGTCTGTCTCCCGCATTCATTGGCCGTGGTGGACGCGTAGCGACTTGAAAGTCGCCCTTTTCTTTTCCTTTTTCGGTTTTCCTTATCCGACCCTTTCTCTTCTCGACTTCCACTCTTGGCCGGCCCAATTTTTCCAATCTGGTTGGAGTGTCATGGGAATTCCACGCTCTTTCTTTTATTACCCCTTCCTTTCCCTTTTGCAGGAATGTTTCCCCCTTCTTATCCGGCGCGACTTTTCGACACTCAAACACCAAAAAAAACGGTCACATCTCTGTTGTTGTTGACTCTGAGAGCTTTTTTCCATCCCCTCTTTTTTTTTTTTTATGCGTTTTTCCGTGGGATTTCTGATTGCGAAATTCTTTCAGGATCCTTTTGTCGACTTTTTTTCTTGCCTTTTTTTGGACTTCCCAGACTGTCTTCCTCCTTCTACCATGTCTTTTGCTTTGGGCTGCCTAAGCAGCAAGCCACCTTTGAGTTGTTTTTTGGGCTCCTTTTCACTTTTTATCCCCTGCCCCCGAACCCTTTGCAAGACATGAGCCCCCACAAGCAGGAGGACCTGCTTTTCCCCACTCTTCTGTTTTCAGCTCCCACTTCATAGGCTCTTCCTATACTGGGTCCCCCCCCTTGCCCTTCTTTTACCCGCGAAGCGGGCTCTTTTCGCTTCTCCTCCTTCCCCCCTGGGTGTGTTTGACATCTTATGTCGAACTTCGGATCGACCTATGGACCTTTTGTCATGCCACACTTTCCTCCTTCCCGTCGCCTCTTTTACGGGTCTCAGTAATTTCCCCTGCATCTGATACTTTCCTTTGCACGGCCCTCGGCGGTGTCCTTCAAGGTTTTTTCCACGAATCCAGGTTCGACCTAATTTTCTTTCCTCAAGGGCCTTCCCTCTTTGTTTTCGCCCAGCTTTTGTGCCGTCTTTGACATATCCCCCTTGAATAGTCGGATGTGGAGCCAGTTTTTCCTCACGACCTCTTCTTCCCCCACAACCCCTCTCCCCCCTACGACCCGTCTATGGTGTCTCTTTTAGTATGCCGCGGTCTGGCTTTCCCCCGATGGCTTTTCCCTCCCCCTAATCGTTTATGGCCCCTGTTATCAACAGCCGCTTTCTAAGACGCGTTTTCCTTGACCGCCCTTTTTCTTTTCATCCCTTCTCCGTTTCTCGGTCTCCTCCCGTGGGTGGCCCCTTGAGAAAGGGTGGTATTTGAAGACGCCGTTGGTTCCCCTTGACTCCCACCGTTTACAATTCCTGTTCGCTGTCGCACCTAGCGATCGTCTGCGGTTTTTTATTGTTTTGTTCATTCTTCTTTTTTTTTTTCTTCGGCGGTAGATGTTTGATGGCCTTCTCCTTGCGGCGTGACTTGCTGCCCTAGCGGACCCGTCCCGGTCGGACGACGAAACAACATTTTGGACAACGGCAGCCTAACCCCCTTCTCTTCATTTTTCATTTCCCCCTCCCATTTTTCTTCCTCTCCTTCCAGCTTTACTGGCGGTGACGGTTTTGAACCACCTCCAAATTGTAGTCGTGGTATTTTATCCTCCGTTCCCCTCGAAATCATCCCTCCTTTGATAAACGGTCTCGTCCTTTTTTGTTATTTGTCGGCACCCTATTCTCTCTGACCGCCTTGAACCCCTCCGAGTGAGCGGATGCTTGCCTTCGGTTTTTTTTTTATCCCTGAATTTTGTTTTGTTCGGTCACCTTCTTTCTTAAACCCCCCCTTTTCTTGCGCAGGAAAATTCTTTTTTCTTGCCGCTCGCATTCCAGCTATGCGCGAGCAGGATTTTTTTGTTTTCGTCGGAGGATCGCCTTCTGACTCTCTTCACTTTTCCCTTGTCCGATGGTTGACGGATATTTTATCTGACATGGTTTTGCACGCATGGGCCCCCCCTCGCAGAAAAGCCCCGTCTCGGATTTTTTTTTGGGCCCTTTGCTTTCCTCCGTTTCGTTTCTTGACAGTCCATTTTCTGTCCTCCCATACCTGCCCCTGACAGGGCGGCAATGCTTTCAAACCTGCGGCGAGTCCCCACGGGCTTCCCCCCCCTAAACCCCTTTTCCCCCTTTCTTTTACCGGTGTTTTCTTTCCACTTCAAGTCACCCATAAATATCGATTTTTCTTTGAGCCCCTAGAATTAGAGGTAAGAACAGGATGTTACTGACCCTGATCCTTTCTTTTCTCTTTTTTTTGAAGCCGACTGTTTTTTTCTCTCTAACTTTTTATTGGTCCGTTTCCCCCCTCTGCCTCTCCTATGCCTTTCTGCCGCGGAGTCCAACGGGTGTTCGGAGAGTTTTTTGAGTGGACTCTTTTTTCTCTTTCACCGCCTTCTCTTTTTTTGATCCGGTGAGGCCACCCCATCTTTTCTTTTTTACTAGATCCAAAAAGGAGGAACCTCTCTCTCCTCTTGGTTCGGGTTCCATTTGGGTCTCCAGCAGATTTTCCTCCAACCGGATAATTCGCCGCCAATCCTTAAGGAGGGTCGGAGACAAGACCCCCCAGGTTTTGAGCCCGTCACTCCACAACGGCTTCCCCCCCCACCCTGTTTGTTCGTCCCGCGAGGACGGGCCTAGTATCCTCCCGACGCGAGGAAATCCCGGTTTTTTTCCAAAAATTTACCCTTCGCTCCCCCTTCGAGGGTAGGGTCCCCTGCACCGGTATGTCCCAATCTGTTACCTCTAATTCAGTCCCGTCTTTATCCCTAGATCCCTATATGTTATTCTTTTTTTGGCGGGGAGTTTATTGAGCACACCCCTTCCCCCACACTTTCCCCCAACTCTTTACTTTAGGTTTCTTTTTCTCCTCCGTGGGGACTCTCCCTTTGAAAACAGATTTTCAGTGAAGAAAACGGTGGGTTGATGTCCTCTCTGTAACCCTCCCCCCCCCCCCCCTCCGTCTTTTGTTCACAGCCTTTCCCTTGACACCGACAACTCCGGTGGCTTGCTTGCTTCACCCATTTACTTTCTTTCTTTTTGCACCCTTGCCCTTTTCTGTTACCTCCCCCCCCTCTTATCCGGCTCTCCAGCCAGGCGCAAACTCCCTTCCCAGGCTTCGCCCCCCCTTGGTTCTGATCCTTCATCCCCCTTTTTCCTTCCTTTTTTACCTATTCCTCGGTCGTTTCTGTTACCTAGGATGACGTAATCCCTTAGATATGCGCCCTTCTTCAGTCCTTTTTTCTTTTCACTTCTGTGCTCTCCCCCCCCCCGGTTTTCCTTTTCAAGTATCGGGAAGCCTCCCGAACTCGATGTCGGAGTTTGCCAGCTCCTGACCGTGATCGTTGTCAAGACTTTCTGCCTTTGCTCACCTTCCCCCTTTCTTTTCCCGTTTAAGTTCGCGTCAGAACGAATTGGGTAATGGAGAGCAGTTGAACACCTCCCCTTTGGCTGCCTTTTTTTATTCTGAATTTTTTTGATTATCTCCATTTCCTACTATGTGTTTCACCCAAGTTCTCGGCCGGGCCGCCCTCTAAGTCAACGCCTGTCGCTATGGCTTTGTTCCTCCCGTGCCTTCAAAAACCCTTTCCCCCCGGTTTTTTCTCCTGCCCTTTGCAACTCCTCCCCCCCGGATGGTTTGAGGACGTCAAGGAGTCTCTCATGTGACCGGAGTGATTTACACGTTCTACGCTTTCCCTCCCCTCCCTGGTCTGACCTCCTTTCTCTTGTGGGTCTTTCGAGGCGGTCCCCCCCCCCCCCCAAACGGCATAACGTGAGTTGGATTATATGGTCCTTTATCGCCATGTCTTCACCTGTCGTTTCATCCTCTTTTTTTTTTTCTCCTTGAACTTTTTTTCCCGTGACGTCTCCTCCCCCCCCTGTTGTTTTTTTTGAAGACGTCCCGATGCGGGGCATTTCGACCGATGTCATTTTTTTGCCATTAGATCACCTGACTATTTCCATGCATGTCCTCCCCCCCCTGCAGACTGCAGAATTAATCGTATGGGACAGTTCTCCAGGACCTTCCCCTTTTCTCCCCTGATTTTTCTTTTCCAATCTTTTCCTTTTCCTGCCGACCTCTCCACTCCTTTGACAGGACCGCCGCTCTGACCCCTGTTTCTGACCTATCTGGCCCCGCACCTGCCATAAAACCGCCCCCTCCTATTCCGGCATTCGACTCGGCAGATTCTACTTTTTTCGTTCCCGGCTTTCACTTTCGGTTCCCCGAAACGCCTACTTTCCCCCCCCCAACGACTAATCTCCTTCCCCCCGTCAAGTGGTGGTGTCAAGTATGATTTTCCCCCTGCTTTCCCTCCTTTCGGGACTACTTTTTTGCAAAGGAGTTGGCCCAGGATTCCGAAAGAACTCCTATGTTCTTTGTGTTCGACGCGTCTCTACCTTTTTAAGCAGTGCCGCTCGTTGCTGCGGGCGTCTCAGGCTGGCTTACGGTGGCCGATCCCGTTTGCACGCCCCCCCTCTCTTCTTCGGTCCTCCCCCCTTTTGGCGTGCCTTCCCGGGCCCAACCCCGCTCTTCTATAGTAATCAGTCGGCCTTCTTCAATCTCTTTTCTGCCTTTTTCCCCCCTTTCCAACCCCCGGACCTGCTCCTTTATGCCTGGTCCCCTTTTCCT
>Ga0179593_1524710_pt1 | contig 12633 bp, 11 predicted proteins | sample CZODoug2_1_08_16_FD_185931 | JGI IMG/M metagenome (GOLD analysis project Ga0179593, IMG submission 185931) | Vadose zone soil fungal communities from Angelo Coast Range Reserve, California, USA - CZODoug2_1_08_16fungal (PacBio error correction) | ecosystem: Environmental > Terrestrial > Soil >... | reverse complement strand
CGACACGACGCTGGGGGGTGGTCCCCACCTAACTGGTAATGAGGGACGGTGTGTTCGAAACTTCCCTTTTTTGGTTGATGTGTGGTTTACATTTTTTTTTTTTTACACCCCCTCCTACGTCTTGGACAACCTCTCCTTGAATTGATACGTTTCCGCCAAAGGAGCGATGTCGAGGCGGCGTCCAACCAGCCCCTCCCTTCCGTTTTTTTCCCCTGCTTCCCCCTCCGCGTTGTCTAGCTTAGGAAGGCGAATTTCCCGCATCCCTCCTGCGAACATGATTCTCGAACAACCTCCTATGGGAAGTCGCGGGCCATTCACCTTCTTCCCGGGAGGATTTTTTTTGCTTCCTTGCCGAAAATCCTGTGTGTCATTGCCCATCCCCCCGCCGTGCAATTTTTCTTTTTTGAAATTCTCTTTTTTCCATTCAAACCTTCAGTACTTGTTCCCCGACACTTTCGGAAGGCCTCAACCCGGACGGTCCCACTAGCCGCTTTTCTCTTTGGGTCAGAGACCAGCTCCACCTCCCCCAGCCCCCTTCATCCTAGACGTTGTTTGTCACTCTGGAGATTTTCCCTGGCCACTAGAGCGGAGCTTCCCTTTTCCCCTTACAAGTTTTTGCGTCTTTTTTTTACCCTAGCGGAGGTGATTCCCATCCCAGTTTTTTTGGGAGCTGGCAGTGTCCCTTTTCTCGCGGGTGTAAAAAAGCCGAACCTTCTCCTGGCTTCACAGTGAGGCTTCCTTTTTTTGTTTCTTTTTTTTTCACCACCTTAGACCCCCCTTTGTTCTTTGGCCATCGGACAACCCCCTCCTAATACCCCCCTGTTTTCTCAAAACGGGTCCCCAAAAAGTCGGTAGTCTCATCCCTCCCCTTTTTTTGGGCTTGATTTTTCCTGAAACACTTTTTTTTCTGCCATGTGTCTTCGACCGTGCCTTCGGCTTATCTAAATCTTCCTCATAGAAACATCCTTTCCCTGTCACAGAGAGCTTGGTGGGTACGATAGAATTAGCCTTGCGTGCGATCCTCCCCCCTCTTTTTTCTGATGCATGAAGAACTCTTTCAGTCAACGTTCCTTACATCGAGGTAGACCCTTTACTCCCCTCTTTTGGCGTGACCCCCTCAAAGGTTTTTTTTTTTTTTTTTTTCCATCCTCGCCGTTTGCCTCCCTTTTTCTTCTTTTTTGCGGAGTCTTTACGCAACTGCTTTTCCTTTCGTTTCCCGGCTGAAGAGTTCGACGTCACTCTCCGGCGCATAAGGTTAATCATGTCTTTCATAATTTTCCTTTTCTACCGTGTCCTCGGTTTCGCCTTCTTTTTTGACACGGAGTATTTCCTGGAAAGTGGTTAAAGGATTAACCCCCCATCGATGTGTCTTGTCCTTATCAGTTTCTTTCAACAGTTATGACACACGACAAGGCAAGTTTGGGTGGACGTCCCCTTTATTCCTCCCTTCCCCACTTGCGTCGCTCCTTGATGCAACCTAGTTCGTGCAACTTGCCCTTTCACTTTCCTTCGCCGACTTCTCTTGGATCATAGCAAGCTTGTATCAGATCCCTGCAGTTTCCCCTTGAAAAGGTTTCCCTCCATTTTTCCGCACCTTTGCTGCTGCGGTATTTGAGGACCTTAATCAGGCTGGTTCCAAAGTTTTCTCTCCCGTTTCTGCGAGTTTCGAGAACTTTTCTCTCATGTCTAGCCGCTGAATTTATTTTTCCCTTTCCTCCCCTAGCCCAATTGATGCGACAGCCTAATGGAGCCCAATGATGCCCTTGTGCATCCGCTTTACTTTCTTTCTGAGTTTTGAGACCCCCTCCACCTTCGTTTGACAAAATATGGGGCCTCCGGGCGCGTGGATATCTCCCTGAGATGCCCCTTACCGTGCCCCTGCATTTGGATTCGCCAGATAGATATGAGAATGGAACGTTCCCTCCCCCCCCTTTAGGCGAAAACCCTCGGCACAGACCCTCTGTGCAAAGTTACGTTGGAATAACCTCCGTTGGTTGTTGGTGGATGCCTTCTAACTGTTGAAGAGTTTCGTGGCCGTCTTTTGTATCAGATATGCTGTTTCTTCAATTCGATCTGCTAATAATGGAGTCCCCCGTCCGGGGTTTTTGCTTTTGAGCACCTGTTTTTCCCTCTTCTTTCCGAAACCCCCCGAGCGCACGATGTTTTCAAGGTTTGTTCATCCCCAACGCGTTCCCCAGAAGAGCTTCAAGGCCCTCAAATTACCTTGAATTCTTTTTCTCCCCTCGGTTGCTTCCGAAATGGGTCCCGGCCCTTCCCTCTTTTCAACGCGGTATTTTTCGCTCTCTCCCTTGCGTTTTAGCTGGGCCCACCGTCCACACTTCGCAATACTCGTGGAGAAAATTTTTTTTCTTTACTCCTCCCCCCGGTCTCACTCCCCCCAATAAAGTCTTTTTTTTTTCTTGCAAATTGCGATGAACCCCTTTTCAATCGATTCTTCTTCCCTGCTCATCTCGAGCTGTTTTTTTCCCGAAGGAACCTCTTGCAAGTGCCCCCTAGTTGCTAATTCGAGGCCCAACCCGGGAAAGCGTCCCCCCCCCCAGTAGTTTACTGCCCCATGTACACACCTTTTTCGTTTCCTATGTTGTTCTACCTCCGGCGCCTGGTGACATGGGGGACTAGCGCTTGGTCTTTCCAGACACCCCTCATCCCTTTACCCTCCCTCAAGGGGGTAGAGTCGTCAAAATCAACCCACTCGCCGGTCCCCCCCTTGGAAGGAAATTAGGAGCGGGTTTTTTCTTCCCCCTGAGTTACCATTCCTTTTTCGGCTCCCTTTTCTTCTCCCCTCCCCCCACAACACCCGGTTTTTTTGGACTGCCAAAAATTCTTCCGCAAAACTCCTCCGCCAACGGCGGTCTCTTCTTTGCGCAAGCCCCGAATTTTTCTATCATTTTTTCCCTTTCTCAAACTCGGTGCTCTTTGACCTCGCCGCCGTCCCTTCCTTATTAAAGATGCCTATTTTTTTCTTCCATCGAAAAGCTTTTCCCTATTTGGGATTATCTTTCCGATGCGGTCGTCCTTCTCTTTCCTTGCCGGAAAACTTTCTGTCACAATCTTGTCCGCCCCCAAGAAGGCGAGGGATGTCCTCCCTTTCCTTCTTGCGGGCGCCAATCTCCAACCGGGTTTCTTTTTCCTTTCCCCCAATTCCTCCGGCTGAGAAGACTGTTTATGCCTTTTTGCCGCTGAAGGAGTTTTCGATTTTTTTTCCTCCAATTTCTAACCCTCCCCCCAAGGAAATCCATTGGCCTTCGTTCAGCGCCTCCATTGCAGCCGTGCTGAAAAAATTTTTTTTTTTTTGGATGACTCCTAGTTTTCCCTGGCAATATCAAGGAGAGTCCCCTTTATTTTCATAATAGAGCCTTCTCTACAACAAGCGCACCCCCCCCGCTGACTTCTTTTCCGCTTCAGCGCTATTTTTCCTCCCCATTTCACCAATGGTTACACTTCTCATCGCCTTTGACGGCGTCTTTTTTTTCAGGGGTCTGCCAACGTCCTCCCGTTTGTTGGTTTGCCCCTCTTCTTGACCGCGTCTAATTTTTTTTGAGGATTCCCATTAGTCGCGAGATTAAATGCTTTCCATCTCTTAATGAATCGTTGTTAGAATTTCCTCCCCCCTAACTGTTACCCCACCTGGCACCGGCTGCGTGGTTCTTTTCTACCCTTCCCTCCCCTTTACACAAAAAGGGAGGCCCTTGGCCGCCTGCACACGGAGTTTTTTTCCTTTTCCCTAGGACAAAACATGTTTTTTGGGTGCCCCTCCTTTTCCCTTTCATCGATGTGTTCCCACTCTTCCGCCGGTTCCCCTTAAGATAGAAAAAGAGGATGTCCTTCTCTCTTTAGAGACCCCTTATGGCAACCGAAATGTCTCTTTTTTCTGAGTTTCCACAGCTTTTCCTTGGACGGCGTTTACACGGGACGGCAAAACACTTCCATAGAGGAGGACAGTGTGCCTATAGTGTTCTTACTGTCCACAAACAATCCTTGGGCTTGGTCGGAAGGGGTCCCCCCTCGTCCCAGTTGAGTGTTTCACTTACCCCCAGAGGCGTTCTTCGCCCTCCTCCTTCTTTTCCTCTTTTCCCCTTTTTTGTTTGTTTTCCCTTTGTTCCTAACGCGTCGTGGCCTTGTCCAACTTTGTAGGACACATCACTCCCTGTTAGAATCCTTCCCCCCCAGCAAATTTAGTGGATTGAGTGGTGGTTCCCTCCCCTAACCACATAGAGACATCTTCTTTTTTTTTCCCAACAAGTGTTTTCTTTCCCTTCCTTGGGTTCTTGCCTCCGCCCCCCCTCAAAATTCCTCCTTTCTTTTAACCCCTCCCCCTAGGCCCCTTGTGCAATTCCGTTTTCATCTCCATCGCAGCATGTTGGTATAGCGCGTTGAACGCCTTCTCTCATCGCTTCCATGGCAGCTTTTCCACACATTTTTCCTATTGTTTTTGACGTTTGTACTCAGTGGGAGTAGGCACGTTTTTTTTTTGCCTTCCCGGGCTGAGGGCTTTCCTGCAGAAACCAGCCGTTTCCGGATCGGTCCCCTTAATTCGAACGCTTCCAACCTTCAGCTACTTTTTTTATTTCGAAGTCTCCACCACGTAAACTCCCCGTCGGGCACTAGGAAGCCCCTCCCCGCTTCCAGCCGCCCCTTCCCCCTCCTTTTCCGACGTGTTTGTATTATATTTTCGGCCACTTTAGCGGAAACCGCCTTCCCGTCCAAGTTGTTGCGCTTTCTTTGCTCCATATCGCCGTTTTTACCCTCACGGTTGACTCTCTTTTCGATGGCAGTGCGTCCGGGTGTCCCCACCTTAAATTTTGCGCAGGCTTTCCCCTTTCCGGGCGGGTTTTTCCCATCGAGAAGTCTTTACTTTTGGCATAGTTCCCCCCCCCCTTTCGCGTGTTTTTCTCGGACCAATAATCCTTCAGCGAATGAATCCCTTCAACTTTTTCAAATGTCCCCCTTCCATCCCATTAAGACAGATATGAATTTTCCGAAAAAAGGTTTTTTTTTTAACTTGGCGGCTCCTCCGTCTGACTGGGAACGGATCGAAAAAGACTTGACGAAGTTGAAAGCTCCCCGGATCGCCTCCCGCTTTCAATTGAGTTGATGATACCCAAACTCTTCTTCGCAATCGGCCCCTGAAGACGTGCATCCTAGTCGCAGCTTCGTCATTTGCTGGGTTCGCAAGTGAAAGTCCCCTTTTTTTTCAAGGAATCCCCACCCCCGGTTTTGGGAGAAAAGGCACATCCGCTGGCGCGACGGGAGTCTTTTTGCCCCTCCCCCCCCCCCCCCCCCCCCCCCCCCCCCCCCCCCATAGTACCTCGGCACCTGGCTTTTCCCTTTCGGCTCAGAGTTAGCGTTCTCAGTCACGTTTCTCATAAAACTGTCCTGGCATCTTCTCCCGGACGGGCCCTTACTTTAGTTAGGCTTAGTTTTTCTACCCCGCCCAAAAGAGGATGGGAAAAGGATTCACCCCCTTTTCTGCTGGAGGAATAAAGTTTCCCTTATAGTCCAGTCCCCCCCCCCCCCCTGTGCCCCAGCTTTCGTCCCTATTCGAAAGGGCCCTTTGCTCAATTTTTTTCCTTCCTAGCCTTTTCCCCCTTCTGCGTTAAGGGTTGGAGCGAATGAAGCAAATAGTGTTCCCCCGTTTTTTTTTATCCTTTTTCGAAATGTTATTTTTCGGCCGTCACGATGTTTTCAGTTAATAGAAAGGGCTTGATCATCCCTTTCCTTCCCCATCATTGCAACTCCTCAGTGCGCTCCTCCCATTTAATTTTTCCTTTTCATTTCCGGAATTTGTTTCCAAAAGGTTTAGCCACCTTCTTTCTTCCTCAGTTTCGGAGCAATATTGTCCCCCTCCCTATCCGCTCTTCGAAATCCGCTTTATGAACTCTAGATTCCCCCCCCCCCCCCCCCGATGAGAAAGCCCGAATTGAGCCTAATGATCTTGTCTGGATTGGACCTTGTCATAAGCGGTCCCCTAGGAAACCTTTCCCCCACATAGTGGGTCCTCTTTCCTCCCCGTTGCGGAAGGTCGCTACTTCCCTCCCAACCGTTTTTAGTGCACTTTCTGAGCAGACCCCCTCTGGACAGCCCCCCCCACCCCCCAATTTTAGGAGACACTTCCGCATGAGCCCGTTATCCCTCTACTCCTTACGTGTTTGTTGTGTTGATTTTGCCTCGAAGATGTGGGTAGAAGAAAATTCCCCGCTTCTTTTTGCGCTTCCCCTACGAAGATGGTCATCCTTCCAGAGCCTTTTTTTTGTTCCTTCCTCTCCTTTACGCACCCCGCGCAATTGCTGGTTTTAGGCTTTTTTTCTCCCTATGGCTCCCCTCTTTAGTCACCCTCTCGAATCCCCCCCCCCCCTTCGGCACCCTTTATAAATTGGGGATGGTCGTCTCAATTGTTCTCCCCCTCGGCCGCTTTCCCCTTCTATTTCACTGCTATAGAGGTATTGTCCCTATTCTCGCCGACTTCTTTCAAAGAAAGGTTTTCTCACCCTTTTTAGGACTCTGATTCGGAAACTCAATTCTCCCCTAAGTTTGTGCGCGCCACTGCGCTTTGAATTCTCTTCTCCTCAGATTCCTCTTTCGAAAGAACGGCTTTCTTTTTCTGTTGCGAAGGACCCCCTCCCCAAACTCTTTTCCCATCGTTGCTCTTCTATTCTCCCCACAAGGAACAGATCTCCCCCACCTGACTCTTCCCTCCCAAGAAAGGGAAGGAGTCCCCCCCCACCCAACCCCCTTTGTCTCCCTTCGTTCCCCTTTTACGACACTTGAGTGACATGGTACCTGCCACTTGATTCCGAAATATTTTGTTATTTCCCTCCTCCTTTTACGGGGCTTTTCCCTAGCAGCCTGTGAACCTGGTCCTCCCCCTCGGCCCTGTCATTTGAGGCATTATGCGCTCTGAGGACCATTCTGCTCGTGTCCTTCGGGGACGGGAGATTCTCGAATACAACTCCCTGTGCTGCTTTTCACATGACCCCCTTCAGACGCCGTCCCCCCCACATCCCGTGCCGGAAGATTGGAGGCAAGCTCCCCCCTTTTTTGCTTTATACTTGACTCCCCAAAGGATCGTTCTTTACCCTCGCCTCGACATGAAGCCTTGCGTGCTTCTTCTGACAGGGGGATGGCCTTTCTCTTTTTATTTTTCCAGCCTTTCCTATGCCGGCGAAGGCGTCGCTTTCCAAGCGTGCTGTTGACCCCTTTTTCCCCTTCCATCTGTAGATCTTTCGGGATAAGCTCCAGTCTTCTGCGCCGCCAAGTTAACCGCTCTCTCCAAACCGTGTCTCCCAGATATGACTGAAGGATGAGGCCCTGGTTCTCATCTTTGGGGCTTTCTCCTTTCTTCATTCCGCTGAAGGTCTCTGCCCAACGAGCCGTTCCTCCCCTTTTTTTTTAACGAAGCCTCCAGGAAAAAACCCATTTCTGGGAGAGAAGTGGAGCAGGAGAAACCCCCCCCCTCCCCCCCCCCCCCCCCCCCCCCCCCCCTCCCCCCCCCCCCCCCCCCCCCCCCCCCCCCCCCCCCCCCCCCCCCCCCCCCTCCCCCCCCCCCCCCCCCCCCCCCCCCCCCCCCCCCCCCCCCCCCCCCCCCCCCTCCCCCCCCCCCCCCCCACCCCCCCCCCCCCCCCCCCCCCCCCCCCCCCCCCCCCTCCCCCCCCCCCCCCCACCCCCCCCCCCCCCCCCCCCCCCCCCCCCCCCCCCCCCCCCCCCCCCCCCCCCCCCCCCCCCCCCCCCCCCCCCCCCCCCCCCCCCCCCCCCCCCCCCCCCCCCCCCCCCACACCCCCCCCCCACCCCCCCCCTTTGTGACCCCCCCTCCGCTTCCCCGAGGGAACAAACCCCCCTTCTCCCCGTAAACCTGGGCATCCGATATTGTAAAGCACCAGCCCCTTACGGTACTGCGGACGGTCCCTTCCTCTCCTGATAGTGTCCCCCCCTTCCAATGGGTTACCCCCCCTTCTCTGGCCGTGATTTTTTGTGCTTTTCAAGCGTTTTCTTGAAAGAGTAGCGGCCTTCGTTTCTTCCCTTTTCGTATAAGGCCGGGGTGAGGTTCCTCTCTATTCTTTCTCTAATGAATTTCTTTTTTCGCTCCCTCCCGAGAAGTAGTAATGCTTCCCGGCTTTCTATTTTAGCTACGCAGCCCCTTTTCCCATTGGGGACTCAAGCTTTTCAAGGGCGATTTTTTTTTTTTTTTTTTTTCCTTGTTCGAGAATAAATGTGCGCCTTTTCCCCCTCCCTGATGGAGGCGGAGGAAGTGCGTCCCCTTTCTCCCTTTCCGAAGATTTTTTGATGAGGCGCTGATCGCGTTCAAACTTTCCCGTTGCCCCCCCTAAATGTCCGAGGGCTGGTTTTTTTCGGGGGGAATTTTTTGGCTATGAGAAACCAGTATCATTCAATTACTTCCACCCCAAGTGTTTTTTTCTTTCTATGTGTTCTGTACTTCCCACCGACAACTTTTGGGGAGGAAAGGACCCAGTTTTGTTCAGTTGGAAAACGAAACAAGCGGCTTCCCCCCCCCCCTTCTTCCATCTCTATACTTTTTTCCCTTTTGTTGTTTGAGCTATCGTTCCTCTGGCCGCTGTGCTTTCCCACGGGTAGTACAATCACTGTTTACTTCTTCTCACCCCAGCCTTCTTCTTGGTGGTTTAAAGAAAGAACACATCACACCTTTCCGAAGAGATGTCTTTTGACGGTACCACGTTGTAATCGGTTTTTTTCCTCCTCCTCCCATTCGCTTTCGAAACCTTTAAATTTAGGGCACTCCTTTTTTTTTTTATTCAACGCTCCTCTCCCGCATCTTTTCGCTCCCGACTCTTTCTTTGGCAGACGTCAATACTGCCCACTGGCATATCCTCCCCCCCTGATTTCACAAGTGGTTCATTCCTGCTCTCCCGCACAATCCTTTTGTGGACGGCAAGTGGGGTCTTTGTTTCTGCTACAAAGTAGAATTTTTTTCGGTTGTCCCTCCCTTGAAGAAGGAGAGGGAAGGATTCCTCCCCCTGATTCAGTAGAGCTTCTTCCCCCGCGCGGGGGGTACTTACCTATCACCAGATTCTTCGACGTTTGTAGTTCCCTTTAATCGAAGACCAGCTTAAAGCTCCTCCCCCGCCGTCATCGATGACGCCCCCAATTTTCTGGAGTCTATTTGGAAGCGCCCCATTCCCTCCCTACCAGTAAAAGTGTTGTTCTTTTTTTTTTTGTTTGGGGGTTTTTTTTTTGTTTTTTTTTTTTTTTTTACATATCGCCTCTCGATTATTCCCCTATGGAAGTTGGTCCAATCGCCCCTCGAGGGTGTAAAACAGCAGTCTTTTTTTTTCTCCGGACTTCAGTTTTGTTCTGGATTTTTCGTTTTTTAAAATTCCCCCTCGCGTGGTCCATCGTGAAAACTACTCTTCCCAGGCGAGCATACCCCCCGGAAAAATGTACGGTTTTTCCCCTTCCCCTGAAGATCTGGATCTTTCCCTTTCCCACACGTGGTTGGCCATTCTTTTGTTTTAGCGCCTCCTTCGTTGCTTATCTCCCTAGCCTTTTTTCAGAGTGACCTCCGTTCCCTTCTGTGTCCGGAGTATACCTTTCGCCCGGGAATTGCTAATCCCCCAGAGTGCTTCCTTTCGTTTCTTTTTAAGAAGCATCGCGCCAGTCTTTTTTCCTGCATTTTCCCCTGCGCCTTCCAATTAAAGTAAACGCCTGTGCCATTCTGCACCCAACTTATTCTCAAAATTTTTTGCGTTTCCCTTTCTCCCCCCACCCCTTCACGAAGTTGGCAGGCTTTCTTTTTGGACCCTCGTCATTTTTTCCTCTGCAGCACCTGTCCTCTTTCTTTTCTCCAGAGTTTCCCCCCCGAGCTAACGCGCCTTTCCCTTTCCGAAACTGTCTCTTTACTCTTGATGGCCCCCCTGGCTTCGCGAGCCGTGATTGTGAACTCTTTCTTCCCTCCCGTTTTTTTTTTTTCAAAGGATTAAAACCCCTTGTGAGGTTAATGCTGGAACTCGAGCCTCCCATTTCGGCCGTCCTGTAGACCACGATAGAAAGGCCTTTCCCTCCTTCCATTTTCTTTTCATCTTTCCACAAAAAAAAAACTTGCTTTTCCTCGAAGTATCCCCCATGAAATGCCAACTTCCTTTTTTTTTTCTTCGAACCTAGACGATCGTCGATTCTTCCTTATCTGCCTGCATTTCCCCTTGCAAAGGCGGCCATCAGCCCCCCCCATCCTTTTCGGATTTGCGGAGAATTCTTCAATCGGGTTTTTTCCGAACAAAGTTTTCGGCCACGCTTTCCTCCGAGCTATTTACCTGATACTCCTTATTAGTGACCTCCTCTTCCTTCTTAGAGGAATATTTTTTCTATTCCCCCATTGATTCATGGCCATTGATCTAAGTTTCTGGCTTCTTTCTAGAGTCTTTTTCCCATAGGAAACCCCTACCCAATTCTCTTGTGGATATTCTTACCCTTTTGAAGGCCGTTAGACCTCCTTCATTTTTAGAAAAAGTTCCCCTAGGAGAAGACTCTCTTCATCCGAGGACTCTTTCCCTCCACCCAAGGGCAGCATTCTTTCATCCTTTTCCCCCGTTGTGTTGAGAGAGGCTCCCTTGCCGCGATCTTCGCCGGACCCCCAACGATATCCGGATATTTTTCTCAGAGATTTGTCTTCCTTTTTCGCACTTCCCGTGGTCTGTCCCCCCCCCCTTGAGCCCTCAAGAGCGACACTTCCTTGTTTCGGCTTTCCGATGGATTCCCCCCTTTTCTAACTCCGCGTTTGCCAACTTTCGGCATCTTCTTGGAGAAATTCGGGCTCTCCTTCACTTGTTGAGGCCCCTTTCACCCCAATGTTTCTCCCCCCCCGTCCTCTTATCGATTTTAACTCTTTTTCTTTTTCCCTTTAGAAGGAAAAGGCCAGCCCGCCGAAAACTTTGTGGTTCTGCCTCCACGATTCCTTCCCACCGCAATTCTCCCGATCCCGCAATTTTCTTTCCCCTCTCTGATTCGCATTTGAAAGGTCTTTTTTCTTTCTGATCAATTTTTCCCCTCAGAGACGAGGCCGTTCTGCTGTTGACTTCCCCTCCGCCCCCCAAATGCCACTTCCCGACGAGATTTGCTCTCTTCTAAACCCCCCTTCCTCCTAAGTTGGTCCTTTTAATAATGGAAGGCGTGTTACCCATTTTCCTACTTACTTTCTCGGAACCCTTGACCTGGAACCATTCTTTCCAGGCACAATTGATCCTCCTCCCCCCTTTTTTTATCCGGGGCGTAGAATCCTGTTCCCCAAGCTACTCCTTTCACTCTTTCCGGTCCATCCCTCGCCGGACATTTCTTCTCCCCCTTCTGATAGTGAGTTAGGGGGACTCCCCCCCTTCTCCCGAATTCACCTGCGGAGGCAAAAATTGCCCCTTCTTCGGCCCACCAAGTCCCCTCCCGTCGCTCCAGGTTGGCGCTCCCCCAAAACATTTGGATTCCTTTCTCCCTGTGTCACTCCCCCCCGTGTTGCCTTTTCCTTTCCAGCGGCGACCTCGCGTCCTCTCACGCCCCCTCCCCCGATGCTAGTACATCGAAAAAGCCCCTTCTTTTTCTTTGGATTTTTCATTCCTTTTTGGGCCATTCCTCGAAGGCATCTAGCCCGTCAAACCTCTTCGGAACCTTTCTTCTTTGCCAAGAACTTTCGGGCTCATCGCTTTCCTTTTTTCGGAGCAGTCTTGTGCCGATGCCACCCTTAAATCAAGCCCACCCCTCCTTTTGCAGGATGTCCCATTTTTCAGTTTTTTTTCTCTTTCTGTCATTCCTGCTTGGCCCACGCTTCATTTATAAAATGAGGTCCCCCCTTTCTTTTCCCCCAAGGAAATTTACCTCGAACGAGTGTATCCTGGACACGCCGGCTGAAACCCCCCCCCCACCCGCGAGGCTTTTGGCCCCCACTGCAATCTCCCCTTCTTCACCTGGGGAGGGGTATCGCTCGATATTTTGAAGCACGAGTTCCAGACCCCCTCTCCCCATGTACTGCTTTTGCGGCTCAGAGGAGAGCTAGTGGTTTTTTTTTTTCCCCTTCCAAGAAACCTTTTCCCCGTTCCCTCTGATCCTTTTCCTTCTGTTTTCTCTTTCTGAAACGGCGAAAGCCTCCTTCCTCGTGCAGTTTCCCCCCTGGTTTTTATGGTCCTTCCCCTTCTTAGCTACCTGCAGGTTTGACTACCATTTACGTCCCGCTCCTTTAATGCGGGACAAAACATCCTTTTTTTTGTCCCTTCCCTTCTACTTATTTCCTTCCCCCTGCCGGCCACCACCTTCCTTCCTCCAAAGTCTGGTTTTCCAGGGCGAATCCGTCCCATAGGAACTTTCGATCTTCTGGATTCCTTTAGGGCGGAGGAAGTAGTCTTTCTTTCCTTCCGGCCTTCCCTCGGATGATCTTTTGTTTTCTTTTCCCAAACGGAATTGCACCCCTTTTTTCTCCTTTCCTTTATCGCGAATTGAGGCGCCTCCCCCCGTATATTCCTTTCCCACGTTTTCCTCGCTTCTTAACGTGTGCTATACCCCCCAACTCCCCTCCCCTCCCTTGTCGAGAAGGATTAGAAAATTCCCCCCCTTTCCCCCGTGAGGTGTCCTTTTTGATTTTGCCCCTCCCCTCTTCTCCAC
>Ga0179593_1409399_pt1 | contig 12633 bp, 14 predicted proteins | sample CZODoug2_1_08_16_FD_185931 | JGI IMG/M metagenome (GOLD analysis project Ga0179593, IMG submission 185931) | Vadose zone soil fungal communities from Angelo Coast Range Reserve, California, USA - CZODoug2_1_08_16fungal (PacBio error correction) | ecosystem: Environmental > Terrestrial > Soil >... | reverse complement strand
CCGCATTCTTTTCCTTCCTCCAAAATTCCGGAACTTTTTTTCCGGTTGTTTCCTCCAAACCGCGCCTTTATCCCGGGGTCCTCCGGCCCCTGCAAGTTTTTGCTGCGGGGTGCGGGGCGTGGTCTCCAGTACTCGTTGATTTGTTCGTGTAATCGATTGAGGTCGTGCTACACAAACTTTTCCGTGTTTACGTCTTTCTTCCCGTCTAGTTTCCTTCCTTGTCTGGGGAATGGCTGGACCCTTTGTTTGAAAAGTTTTCTCTTTAGTCAAAGGTGCCCTCTCCCCGTTCCCAGAATCCCGTCTCGTCGCCTAGTTGGGAAAAGATTCCCCTCCCATCTCTTCTGGCCTTCCTGTGTTGCCACACTTCCTTTTCCTCGCGTTTCAGGGCGTTTAAAACTGGGCGTGACCCACCTTTGCGCTCTTCAGTTTCCAACTCTTTGCTTCCCTTGTCGGGTTGCCTAGTGAAAACCCCTTGTTTTACTTTTTTGCCCCGCCACCTGGTTGAACAGTCCTGGTGGGCTTTGAAGTTTTCCTTTGGCGTCGTCCCATCACCTTTTCCTGACCCGCCCTTTTTTTTTTTCCCCCGACAATTTGATATGTAAAAACCCCTTTCTCCCTGGTTGAAGCCTTTCAAACGTTTTATCTTTTCGTGAGATTACCCCCCCCACGGACAACGCACGTCTTCATTTTTAACCAAGCTCCAGAGCTCGTTTAGTCGGGGCAGTGTGACACTTTTTTTTGCTCCCCTGCGAAACGACGGTTCAACTCGTACCTAGGCGCTCCGCTTTCCCGCTCTTCCCTTTCCCCCGGCCCCAGCCTTGTTTGCTGGGGCACGAAGCCGAGTCAAGTTTTTTTTAAACCCGGTTTTTTTTTCCTTCCCCCTGGCAAGCGGGCCCTTCGGGCTCTGGGTTGCAGGTTTAAAAGGGTCCAAGTGGGCTTTATGGCATTTTGGGCGAACTTACCGTGTCTTTTCCCTGAGGCGGACATCCTCTCACAAAACCCTTGAGAGTATTGTGCGGGGCATGTGCGTCTGTGCTTTGGCGTGAGAGCCTCTCTGTTTTCGGTCCGGAGGCCTCATTCGGTAAAAACCAACAAGTTTTTTTTTGCAATCACCCCTATACCCGGAACCGTCGATGGACTCTATTTGCATCTCTCCTGGTTTTTGAGTCCCCTTTTTCCCTTTTTTGAAGACTTCCTTGGCTTTTCCCCCCTTGCTTGGGATTTCCTTTGCATTGCGATACGCCGTTCGAAAAACCATTTGCCATGGTGGCTCCCCTTTGTTCCCCCCCCTCTGCTCCTTGGTGACTGACGAATTGTTATCCCCCCCGGGTGCTTGCTGATGGTTCTTGGCGGGGTGTTTTTATCACTGTCCGTGGGTTCCCTTGTCCTAACGCTTTTTAAAGTTGGGTTTGCCGCTTGCCATTGGCGGTTTTTTTTTTTTGCGTTTTTTACTTTCTTTCCTTGCTAACTAGTTCCACGATTTTGGTTTTTGTGGTAGCACCATTGGTGTCTGTGAGCCTTTTAAGGCGCTGCCAATTTTCTGCTTTCTTCTTGTTCTGGCTTCCTTCGGAGTTTTTTCACTCTTTTGAGGTTGCCTGCCGTGGCCTGGAAGTGGGTTTCCCCCCTTTTTTTTTTTCTTTTTTTCCCAGATTTGGCCCGTGTTCCCCTTTTCTGGAAACCTCGCTTTCCTCCCCACGGCGTGGGGGGCGTCAGGCGATCATTTCGTTTTATAGAGTTTCCGCCAATTTCGTTTTTTTCCTTTTTTTTCCCGAAGGCTTTTCTGGAGCACGGGGGGTTTGTTTTGCTGCTTCCCCTGTTCTGTTTCGGGAATGGCCGGGACCGGGGGGGCTTTTTTCTTGGTCCATTTTTCCGCACACAAAACCCCGTGTTCTTTTGCGGTTTTCCCCCCCCCACAATCACGGCCCTTTCTTCTGTCGTTCACGGCGGGTTTCCCAGGGTCCTTGCATTTAGGATTGCCGTTCGGTTTTTTTCTTTTCCTCCAGTGCCTTGTTTGGGCTTTTTCGTTCCCTGTTTCAGGGTTGCCCCGCGGTGGTTTTTCTTTGTCGGCCGCGTTTCGGCCAATCCCTTTTTGAAAATTCCTTTGTTGGTTGCTGACCGTCCTTCTTCATCTCTTTTTTTCCTTGAAAACCCTCCCTTTATTTTCCCCGATTGGTGGCAACTACTGGCCTGGATTTTGTCCACTGCCACTCAGGGCCCATTTCGAGGGCACAAGCGCCTTGGGAGTTATTCCTTTCCTTTGTAAGGGAGGCTTTTAGCCCCCAGAATCGCGCACGGGTCGTTTCTAAGGGGTTCCCCCTTGTTTCTGCTGGAGGCGGTTCTTTTTCCCAAAACCCAAGTTGATTCCTTCGGGGGTTTTTTTCCCCTTTCCCAACACAGTCAAACCTTTCGGTAGCTTCCCTGCTGTTCTGTTCCTTTTTTTTTTCTTTTTCCCTCCCTGTGGTTTCGGGGAGGAGATTTTTTGGGGGGGGGGTGACGCCGTGGCGTGTTCCAGCTTTTTTTTTTTTCCCTTTACAATGATACGGGTGAGGGCAAAAACCTTTCTGCCTCCTTTGCTGAGGGGGATCCCGAGACGTTCCTCCTCTTTTTTTTTTCATTCCCTTTTCCGGGAACGGCATTTTTCCGTGAGCCGAGGCGCGCCGCCTGGGCCTTGGCGTTGTCCTGTTTGGAACAGCCCAGGCTCCTAAAACAGGTCTTGGTGTTATTTTGTGAGTTTGTCGGTTGAGTCAAAGCCGTCCACGCTGGAACAGCCCACTCACCCCCCGGCTGAGCTTGAGAACGTTTCAGGCGCCCTTCCTGCATTTCCCACACGTGCAAAGGCTGACCCCTTTCCCTCGTCCCAGGAGGCCCCTACACCGACACGGGCATCCACATGTGTCAAGCATCGCCAACCCCCCAGGGGGTGTCCCCCCTTTTTTTTAGGACCCCGTCGGGGCCACTTCGTTCTCGTTCTTGGGAACCCAAACTGTCTGCCCCTGACCCTCGTGTTTTTCTGGTCATCCCCCCCCCCATCGGCGGTTCCCCGGAAAGTTTGTCTAACCCCACACGGTCCGCCCTGCCCACCCCCCTGCCTCCCCCCGTGGTGTTCCCGCCCCCTGTCCCCACGGGGGCCACGTTAGTTCGGGCTTTCCCCCGAATTTTTCCACCTAACTTATTCTTTCCTGCCCCACTGGTCCACAACGTCGTCTCCTCGTTCCTCTCATCACCGGGGCCCCGGGCGGCCTTTTCTCTTCCAAAATTTCTTTCACCACACGTCCCCAACGCAGGTTTGCTTTGCTCAGTCCTGGCCTTTCGTTTACCGGCCCCCTTTCCGTCCACGGGCTTGCCGTCCCCTTCCTGATTTTGCCCCCTCCTGCCGGGAAAGAGGGGACATGAACTCTTTCCAAAAACAGCCATGTCCCCCCTTTCCCCGTCCCACAGCAAACACAGGCGGTGGATTTTGGTTTCCCATTCTCATGGCGTTTGGACACCCCCCGCTGGGTACCATTAGTCTTGACTTTACCCCGTCCGTTGAACGAGCGGTCCACGGAACCCCCCAGACCACTCGTATTTTTTTCCGGTGACGGCCGTCCTTTCACCATGGCTCCCACATGCAAAACCGCTTTTTTTTCTTTTTCCCCCCTCCGCGGGGTTCGGGCCCAAAATTCCCACTCCGTTTTGTTTTGGAACCCCCAATTGGTTACGGTCCACCTACACCGTTTTTCGCTGTGCTTTACCCCCTCCACGCCCTTTTCTTCCAACTTATCCTTTTTCCCCTTTCCCTGATCACCTCTCCCTTTGGTCCCCCACCATACTTGATTGATTTCTTCGTTTTCTTCTGACAGGTTTTTTAACTTTATTTGAAGTCCTTTTCCCCGTTTCCCCTCCACGTTGCTTCCTCCCTTTTGTCTCTGCAACCGCCCTCTCCCTGCAGACTGGGTGCCAAAAGGAGCCGCCCAACCTTAGGCTTCTTTCTCTCCTACCAGAGTCTCTGCTGGTCCTATGGCCAGACTTATTTTCTGGTTGTCGAGGTTTTTAGGTCCGTGTTTTTCTTAAGCAGTGCGGTGGTTGGGGGCCGGTTGGGGTTTTGCTTTTTTTCTTCCCCTGGTTTTCAATCTCTGACACGACCCTCCCATCTCTTTGTCGGGACGGGCTTGGTCCGCAATAAGGGCCTTTGTTTTTGGGGGAATGTACAGGGAAACCCCCTTTTTGAGTCCCGGGCGGTTTTGTGCTCAAGCCCTACCGCACACGGAACTCTTCTGGCGCTTTACAATGCATAACTTTGTGGGTTCCACCGAACCGTTTCCCGGTTTGGAAAAACGGGCAGCATCAGGTCTTTTTTTCTGTCATTCTGTTTTGGAGGGGATGAGGTTTTTGCCTTCTGGTGCCCGCCTCTTTTTGGTATTTTTTTCTTGTTATCTTGCACCGGATGGGGACTTTTGAGGGCGCAGCTTCCCTGGGATCCAATTTGATTAATTACGTGAGATCTGCCGTTCCCCTGGATTTTCTTTTTTCTCGCCCTCTTTCTGGATGTTTCGTTGGCACCCACATTATTTTTTCATGGCCTTAACAGTGCTTGGTGGATGGGCAGGCTTATTTCTTTTTTTTTTTCCTTCTTGCTCCCTCTGCGGTGATTTCTTTCCCGGGTTCTCGAACCTGCTTTTTTCCTCAAACCACTTCCATTCCCCCCCTTGCCGTGGTCTGCTTTTCCACTACTATTGCCCCCGTGCCTCCAATTCCCCCCCTTTTTCTGAGGCTTCCTCGAAGTGCCCCCTGACCTTGATTTTCACACCGAGTTGGCTTTTGCCCACGGCCGCCCCTCCCTTTTCTTTTTGATGGGGGTTTTTGGCCCGGTTGCGGGCCGCGGTCCTCGTTCCCTCGGTTGATGGAACCCCCCATTCCCTTTTGCAGGGAAGTTTTGCTCCAGCCCCGATCTCTCTCTTTTTTTTTTTTCCTCCCTTTCCCCTTCCTTTTTCTCTCTCTCTTCTGGTTTGAAGAGGGGCCACGGTGTCCCAGTCCTGGGGTCAAGCCACCGAGAGAAAGAGGGTGTGTCCTCCTTTTCGACGCTTCCAACAGAGGTTTTCTTGCCGTTTCTTGGTCTTTTTCCTTTCCTTCTCTTCTTTCGTGTCGAGCAACCTGAGTGGGTTCTTTTGGTCGGATTCTTCTTTCCCTCGTCTGGTCAGTAAAACATGGGATAAGAGTCTTTTTTCCTTCTTTTTGAGGGCTGCAGGGGTTCTTTCTCGTTATGGTTGAATTTTCCGCCAGGTTTTCCCCCCCTTTCTCCCCCTGTCATTTGGACACGGACTCAGGGGTTGAATGTCTCTGCCTGTCGCGAAACCCGGCGTGTTTTATTCTATTCTTTCCTGTCAAAAATTCCTTTTCCCTCTGGTTCTCTCCCCCAAATTTTTTTTCACGGAAAGCCAGCAACCACTGGTAACCCAGGGTCCCCTTCATTTGGTCCGCCGGGTTTAGGGTGTCTTTCCAAAAGTCCCCTTTTCCCCCCTGTCAGGACAAAGACCCGCTCCCTCCCCCTCGTGCGTTCTGAAAACTGGACTTTTCCCTGTTTTCGGCATGGATCGGTTGGTCTACTGACCACACGTCAAAGACTTTCCCCTTGGTTGTTTTCCCACAAACCTGAGCTGACATTCTGGTCCGGGTGGCGTTGCGTGCGCAACACTTTTTTTTGCTTCTTTTTTTCACCAAAGGGTCCCCCCCCTTCTGTTTCATTCCGGAGCGGGGGGGGGGGATCCGGCAATACCACGTTCTACGGTTCTGTTAAAATGGTTACTTTTCCAGCGCTTTGGAGCGCAAGGCCGCGTTTCAACTAGGATTTGCCCATTTTTTTCTGTCCTTTTAAAACATTGCGGTTTGTTGCCCGGTGGCCGTGCTCGGGCCGGGCGCAACCTCTGTTTAATTTTTGAGCCATTTATGCCTTCTGAGCACTGCTCCCGAGCAGAACCCCGGTTTTGTGCTGAGGTTTTGGCCGTTGCCAGGTTTTGGCGGCGTGGGGTGGAAGGAGGCCATATCGATGATCTATTTCCTTCACGGGGCGCCCCTTTTAAATGGTCCCCCGTTGTTTTTTTTTGACCCAAGGAACGATCCCCCCGCTACTCTCTGTGGCCATTAAAATATAGATGTGAGGTTTTTTTAAAGGGAATAAGGTTTAAAAGACGTACGTGGCCGGCCTGTCGTTAAACTTTTCCTCAAAAAACCCGAGGTTTACGACCATTTGTTGTAAAAACGATGTTATTTTGGGAGATTCCTCCTTCTATTGCTTCCTCCTTTTGGTGCATTTATTTTTCTTGTTCGCGTCCTAGTGATTTCCTTTAAGTTACTCTTTTTTCCTGACCTGCTCGTAACTTGTTCTGTTATCTCATATTTGAGTTCCTCCTTTTTGGCTTTTAGGTTGTGGTGGTTTTCTCCTGTTTTTGAAAGGTCCTTCTGCGGTCCCCTTTTGTGATTGTTGGCCACCCCTGACTTTATTTTTCTCTTTTGGGAGTGGATTCTTTTTGCAGTTGTCCAGTCACCCTGAGGTTTTCCTTTGGCGGGGCTTTTGCGCGTCAAGTGGGCTTTTTGGGCGGGTGCCTAGCAGTTCGGGGGGCCATGCCTTCCGTGGTGTCACCACTCTCGCGATTTTCGGTGTGGCACCTTTTTTTTTCCCGTAATTTTGCTTGCAAGCCCAAGCTTTTTCAGTCCCCGACCATTGTGGCGTGCAGTTATGATTAATTTTTTATTCTTTCCCCCTCTTGACTAAAGGTTGTCCGTGTTCCACTGTTCGGGAACTGTGGGCGGAGTTGGTGGTTGGCCGGGTTTGGTCCTGGTTGAAGGGGACGGATTGGTCTTTTTTCATTCCTCCAAAAAAAACAGGGTAGAAGCGGGTTTTTTTCCCCGCCGTGCCTCTGTTGTTTGGTCGGCTTTTTCCCCCCTGGTTTTGCGTGAACTCTTTTTGTTCTTTTTGGGCGGAATTTTCTTTTAGACGTGTGTTGATTGGCTTCCTGCCTTTGAAGTGTGTGTGTGGCGCCCCGAATCGTTCGTGCCTCTTTTGAGCATTTTGCCGGCCTTTGGGTGCCTTTTGTGGTTGTGGCTGATCGGTTTCGTTCTTTCCAAAACTCGTTTTGATGACCTTCCCCCCTCCTTTCTTTTGCTAGCCGAGTGAGAAAAAACAAAAAGTTACCTCTGAGGATTTTTATGGGTTGTTTTCCCAGTCCCAACGCCACGCGCACCATCGCGCCTCCCTTTTCGTTCTTTTGAGGTGGTTTCTGACGTTTTTTTCGGTCGTGTTCGGGGAGCGTAGCCACAGATTACTTTCCCCTTGCTTTCACGTCTCCCATGTCAGTTCCTTTCCGGTGTCCCCCCCCCCCCAGTCGCTTTTTTCAGTGTATTCCACGGGTCTTCCCTTTCTGGTTCCTTGCACAGACACAATTTAATTCTCAAGTAGCCAAAAAAATCCTCTTCTTTTTTTTTCCTCCTTTTTGGTTGAGTCTCTTTTTGAGTTGGCCGGTTGCTCTCTATGTTTTTCTTTTTCAGTCCAAGGAGTTATTAACCGGTTTGTTTTCTTCCCCCCCTTTTGGTCTTTTTTTTCAAGCATGGGCCTAGGTAGGTCTGGATAGTGAGAACCCCATGCGATGGGTTTTCCCTGCCTTCAACCGCCGTCGCGGGTTTTCATCAGCGCCAAGGGCAGGCGGCGGGCAATGTCGGCCCTGAGATTCAACAGGGTGCTCTTTCTCCATTTTGTCTTCCAGTTCCTCTCCCCCCCCCCATTGCTCGTTTTGCTCAGGCCGGACACTTTGGTATTTCCCCGGATCACTGCCAACCCCACGTCCGGGCTTTGACCACGTGGCCCCTGCCCCCCCGGAATCGGGTTGTCCGGGCCCCCCCACGGTTCTGACCTCCCGCGAGGTACCCGCGCATTTTGCAGCCCTTTTCCCCCCCCCCCCTTTGGCTGAACCCCAGAACTCCCCTTTTCCGCGGGTGGCTTCCCAAAACCCTTTTGCTCCTCCTTTTTTGCAACCCTGTTGGGGCCCCTTTTTACCCGGGGGGGCTTTCCCCCGTTCCCTGTGGTCCCGACCCCGGCCTACCCTGCCCACCCCAACCGTTTGCCTACCCCCCCTGTTTTTTTGCGACACCCGGTGTGCACCCGCCGGGAAGAATTTTTTCACCTCTTCACCTACAACCCTCTTTCTCTGTCCCGGCCCCCATTTCGGGGTGAAAAGTCGGGTTCTGGGTTGTTCCTCCCCGGGGTTGCGTTTTCCGGTTTTCCCCCGTTGTCTTCAACACCCCCTGTTTGCACGGGCCGGGGTTTGCGTGCATAACAGAGGTTGCGTTCCTGTTGAGGGTTTTCCCTGGGTGAGTTCTCCCAGACCGCAGTCATCCTCCCGGTTTTGCTTTTTCCCCCGCAAATTTTCGGGGGGTGGTAACCCCCGTCCACGGGAAGAAAAACCGCAAGTTTTTGCTTTTTTTCCACCAGACCGTGTCCCCCCCCAAGGCCACCCCCTCGCTTGTTCCCCTTCTGAATTTTGACCCCACCTGCCCTCTCCAACAACTTTTCCCATATTGTCCCTTTTTAAAAAACCCCCGCCGGAAAAAAAAAAAAAACCCCGCGGCGGCAGGGGACACACAGGACCCAAACGTTTTTTCTCTCCCCCCTTGCCCGTCTCCCAGCACTGCAGGGGCCCCACCGTTTCTGGGCCATCCTGCTTTTGACAGCAGCCCCCCCGCCTTTGGGTTTGAAAAAAAAAAACAAGAGGCGGGGGACCCCTCAACTTGTGGTTTGAGGGGGTGACTTCGAGCAAATCTTTGCCGCTCCAAAAGGATTGGTTAATCCTTTTCCTCCCTTTTCAACCTGGGCGGTGGATTGAGGTCCTCTTTTAGTGGTGAGGTGCTTTTACCTTGTTTTCCCTCTTAGGGCCTTTCCAAGTTGACCGGGCGAACGACTCGCGTTTTGTTCTTCCTGAAAGAACTGGTCTTCCCGTTCCCTTTCAAGCCGTGCCAGGGGTACATTGAAACCTTGTTTTGCTGCCTTCTGGGGAAGTGCCAGGCCGGTTGTTCAGATTTTTCCCTGGGTTCCCTCCAGGTGATTGGAGGGGCACACCTTTTTTTCCCTTCCTTGTGGGGCAGGCTGTGGTGGTGCTTTCCTTTTCCCAGTGTCATATTTTCAGCGCTTTTCTCGCGCCCCCCCCCTTTATTCGTGGGGGATTGGCCACCGAGTGAGCGTTTCAGGGGATCGGTTTTGCCTGATTGTACAGGCGGGCCCCTTGTGGCGGAGTCCTTGACGAAACCGTTCCTCCGCCCCCCCGCGCTTCCTTCCCCCTCCCCCCCCCTGGGGACTGGGGTGTTGGCGTTTTTGGGTTCTCGGCCGTTCTTGTCCCTCCCCCTCAGGTTTTTGGGTCCAGCTTTTGGGAAATTTATTCGAAAGGGTCTTTGGCGACTTGCGTTTGTTAGTGCGGGGTCTTTCCTTTGGGAACTATTTGCTGCCCCACCCCCCTTCTGGCATTTTTTTGAGGGGGACTTGCGGTTCGGGGCTGTCACCGTGAAAATTCTCTTGCAGGGCGACCCTGTCGACACGTCCCCCCCCCCTCGTTCGATTTTCGCCGTTTGTACACCGCTGGTTTCCCTGCGCCGACCTGAAGGCTGGATTGTCTGGTTGGTTTCCCCCCCCCCTCACTCTAGGCGGTCCTTCTTTCTTTTTTTTTTTTTTTTTTGTTGATTCTTTCATGCCTTAGATTTGTTCCCTTTCTGGGCGCCTTGCATGTTGGCCACCCCTCCAAAACCGCTTTTCCATACCATTTTTGCCCTGACTGCTTCCAATAAGGAGCCCCCGGTGACTTACCCCCCTTGTCCCGGTGCTCCTTTCACATTTTTTTTTGGAAGTGGCCCCATGTTTCAAGGAGACTGTTTTTGCCCCCCCCGCCCCTGAGATATGCTGGAGAGCCGGTCCCTGCTCTTGCCTGGTTTTTTTCTTTGACCAATCGTTTTGTCCTTGACCGCGGCCTGTGCTGTATGTTCCCTTTCCACATTCTTCATCTACATCGTTTTTGTGAGAGATCGTCGTTTGTAGTGAAAGGGCCACGGGGTCCGTTCCCACTTCCCCTTGCCCCCTGGTTTTTAGGAAATTAGGTTCTATCGCCAATGCATCTTGCTCGTGTTTGCGGTCCTTTCCTTTTTGGTTTTAACCAAGGGTGGTTCCCGTGATGAACGGTCGCCGAGGCCTGGGAAGTGGTAGTCGGGGTTCGCGCCTCTCGTTGGCCCCTCTGTTTTTGTGTAAGGGGGACATTGCGTCAATGATGTTAAGGGTCAGCCGGTTCCCTTGCCGGCTTGGCCTTTTTTTTCCCTGTGTCTTACCCCCTCTTTAATTGGATTACCAAGCCGGCCAGCGGCCGGGCACCCCTTCCTCCAGTGTGTGTTTGACTGACAATAAGTTTTCACTCGATGGTCGTGTGCCTTTTTGGTCCCGGCGTTCACGTTCCCCCTTCTATCACGTCGGAATTCTTTTTCTTTCAGGTTAGCTGCAAGGCGACCCCTTTACCTTGCAAAATGTCCTCCCAACTTTTTTTGAACGTTCCCCTCCAAGGGCGTTGAGGGCAGGGGAAGGTGCCTCTGCAGGGGCCCCCCCCCTTTCCGCACTTCTTTCTTTCCCCGCCCCCCCCCCCTCCCTGGTGCGCCCAAGGACGGTTTGACCGGGGGGCGGTCCCCGGGACCTTCTTTTTCGGCGGGAGAACCCACCCCGTCCCAGTTTCTTTTGCAGTTGTGGAAAAGTCTACGTTGCCTTTCCGTTTCTGGTTTTGGCGTTGCTTAGTCACTTCCTTACCGTGCTTTACCGGAGGTTTTACCCTTTCGTTTCACTCCAGAAGCAGGCCTTTTCCCTCCGGCTAAACCGTCTGGTGGGTTTTCCCATGGGCCCCAGAACGATTTTGGTTCCCTTCGAGGTTTCTGTCCCTCGGGAGTAACACAAGGGTGTTTTTTGCTTCCTTCCCCCCCGGGTTTTTCTGGCTAAATCCGGCCCTGAAAAGGACTGCCCCTTTCCGCGTCGCTTGGCCGTTGTCTTCCCCGCAGCCAGACACCTTCGTTTGGCTCTTTTCTTTGGTGTGTGTTTTTGTAGGTTTGAGGAAGGTTTTTGCTTTGCGTTTTCTGCGAATTTTAGTTTTCCGGTTCCCCCACCTGGGAGTCCTCCAGGTTCAACTGGGCCCTCTCCACCTGCTACCCCCCCCGTAGTGACTTTTCCTGTGGTTTTCTTGCCGCCATTGCTTTCGTTCATTTTTCCGTTTTTTGGGTTTTTTTTTTTGCCACGACGAGGTTGATTTTTCCCCTGTTTCTTTTTGAGTATGGCCGCGTATTTGGGCTTCCGCAAAAACCTTTGAGTGGCCCCCTCTGTTTCCCACCCCCGCTGGAGGGAGTTTTGGCGGGTTTCCGGGCTGATGTTGTGCCCCCCATTCCCCGTTTTTGTCTTTTGCTGTTTCTCGGGGAGGTGCGAATTGTTGACCTTTAAGTGCGGGCTGGGTTTTCTTTTTTCCCTGCTGTACCCCATTTTATGCCCGCGTCCCCCCCGTTTATTTTGGAGTTTTTTTTCGCAGCCGTTTTGGCCCCCCCCTCCCGCCTTGGGTGTTTGCTTTGGCCCGTTCCTTTTTTTGTTTTTTATTCACCGTCCGTTTTCTCGTGCGTGCCGTTCCCTCGTGTTTTGTGTTGTGTTTTTTTTTTGGTTTGTTGTGGGGTGTGTTTTTTTTTTTTTTTTTTTGTGGCCTTTCTCTGCCGGCGTGGCGGCGGTGGGGCTTTGTTTAATCCTGTTTTTTTTTGAGCCTCGGCGTTGTTTGACGCCGTGGGGTTTTGCCCTTCCCCACGTTTTTTCGTGTGCAGGTTGGGCCCTTTTCGCGTTTCTTGTTTTGCCCCCTTGGACTTTTTTTTGGGCGTTGCCGGTGAGTTTTGGATTTCTTTTTCGCATCTTTCCACGTGCTTTTCACGGGGGCCTTGTTTTTTGACTGTTTTTTAGGAGCCACTTGGTCTGATTGTGGCGTTTTTGCTTTGCCTGGGCGGCCTGGGAAGGTGCCGTGGCCTGGTTGCCCGACCCAAAAACCTCCTTTCCTCCGTTGTTTCTTGTTTTTGTTTTCCCCCCCCCGCGCCCTTTTCTTTCGTTTGTAGCGCGGGCCTGTGCGGCAGGTTTGGCGCCTTGCGGCGGTTTTACTTCAGTGGCTTGCGGTTCCTGCGTTGTTTTCTTGTCCCCCTGGGCCCCGATTGGTGGTCTTGTAGCCGCGTTCCGTAGGCAGTGCAGCAACGTTTGGGTGGTTGACTGTCCCTTCCGCTGTCCGCTTTTTTCCTGGCGGAACCTCGCCTGTGTTCGTTCTGGTGAACCCGCCTGTTAAGGGTTGCCTGATGTCCTTTTTTTTTTTTTTCCACTTACGGACACCGGCCCATTCGATTTTCCGCAGGGCGCGGGTTTTCCCGTCCCGTTCGCCCTTGTAGGGTCCTGTCCCGTAGTCCAAGATTTCGTTTTGCCCGGTTTTTGTCACTTTCTATTCTGAAGGCCTGTCCCCATCGGCATTTCCCTGACCCCTGCGTTGCTCCCCCCTTGGTATTTTATCGGGTTTCTGCCCAACAGCCCACTTTCTTATGAAGGCACTGCTTTACCCCTAACAACCCACCCCC
>Ga0179593_1372206_pt1 | contig 12633 bp, 16 predicted proteins | sample CZODoug2_1_08_16_FD_185931 | JGI IMG/M metagenome (GOLD analysis project Ga0179593, IMG submission 185931) | Vadose zone soil fungal communities from Angelo Coast Range Reserve, California, USA - CZODoug2_1_08_16fungal (PacBio error correction) | ecosystem: Environmental > Terrestrial > Soil >... | reverse complement strand
AGCAATATTTTTCACTCATTCTATTTGGCTCCACATTCCTATCAACGACTTCTTGAGGCGTCATCCTCTTTTCGATGTCTAACGAAAGCTAGTATTTTATCGGCTAGGAGATATTTCCCTTCTTTTCCAAAAGAGGCCCCCACAGTTTTGGTTTTCGGGTCCTTAACGGTTTTGGGCAGAAATGATGCCCCAAAACTGCCTTGATGAAAAGAAAGCGTAGATCTATAGTCTCTGTGCTCATTTGTTCTCCTCGTTGCGTCCGTCTTTTCCTTATCTTTAGCATTTTCCCCCCACATATGGCCCTTCGTCCTTTACTTCCCCTCGAGATTCCCTACTCGGTCACTCGGACAAGCATCACCGACCTAGATTCGTGAAATTTTTACCCTCGAGACCACGTCTTTTTAAGACATGGTCCTTTTTTGAGTCTTTTCCTAGATGGTTTGTAATGCCTTGATTGATAGTTATTCGTCTCCCCCTTTGCCAGCGCTGGAATTTCCATAGTTGTTGTATTGTTTCAGGCCAGCGGGACCACGTCGTTTTCCAAACGCTCCTAGTTTTCCAATATTTTTCTCTGATTTTTTTCTTCCATAAACGGAAGTGCCCCCTAAGCTGCACACTTTTTTTCTTGTCGATACCTTTCCCGCGTCCCTTTTCCTCCTCCCCAGGATCCGTTTGACTTAAAGGAACGCAAGTATTTTTTGAGAATTGATTTCTGATCCAGTATTTTCCTTTCCCTCTATTTATAGGCCCCTTTTTTTTTCAGTCAACTACAGACTTTCTCGCGGTGGATGGAGATTTCCTCCCCGCTCCCAACGTTATCTCTAATCTAGATCCCTTTTTTCAATTCTGTAGTAATGATAACAACTCTCATCGAGGACTCTCCTTTACCCCCCCAAAAGTGCTGTACCGACTTACACTCGAAAACCCCCCTTTGGTATAATGCCCCTGCAGGTCTTTCCCGTAATGGTGTCCTCCCCGTATAGATTCGCGCAGTCACAGCCCCTCTCTTCTCGATGTAGGGTTTTCCGTTTTTTTTTTTTTTTTTTTTGTTGTGGTTTTTTCTGTGTTTTTTTTTCCAAACTATCTTTTATAATTCTGAATTTTAATAACAGCGGATTTACTGGGAGAGACGGCTCCTCCTAACAACTCCCCGTTTAGAACTGTTCCAGAGTACCTTATGACCTCTTTTTTTGATCGGTTGATTGTCCTCGCATGCTGCTCCCCTTGACTCCCTCTTTCCCTAGCTTTTTCGACCTACCCTTTTTTTACTTGATCGAGCTAAGAAATCAATCTTGCCTTAAAACCACAAAGCCTAGCGGTTCGCGGCTTCACTCTTTGCCTGCGCTGTTCCCCGTATCTCCGCTCAAAAGTAGACGCGAGTTTTCCCCGTGATCCCCCTCCTCACGCAAGTCGGACACTGACTAGCTTTTTGGTGCCGGTTCCTTTGTTTCCCCCCATCTCCTCTCCTTTTTTTTTCTCGACTTTGTACACCTTTTTTGCTGCCAGGCACCCCCACCATCTCACGACTTGATGTTAAATTGACGGAAGGCGCCCTTTCTTTTTAAATCAGATTTTTTTAGGAACGCTTTATGAGCAGGTTTTTCTTTCTGCTGCTTTTTAGTCTCTTTCTTTTACTCGGGTTTACAAAGACCCCTTCATTTTAAATGAACGATAGAATCTTCCCACCGCAATTTGCGCATTGCGTTACCGATTTCACTCCCATCGATCCCCTATCAGATTAATCGGTCCGACAAGCCCAGACGCCCCCCCCAAAGTGTCGAGATGACTTAACTTGATTAACAAGATGTGGATTTTTTTCACCATTTTTTACTTGAGCCCCTGGAACCTTTTAAAACCCCTCCCCCATCTGTTCCCTTCCTATTTTGTTCTTTACGTTTTTAACGAGTTCCTCTCAATGCGTTTTTATATGGATTTGCTGGGTCCACTCTCCCAAGTTCCACCCCGCGTTCCCGAACATAGTTTTCTACTCCCAGAGTCGCCGGTCAGTCCAAGTCCCCAATCATTACGCTTGTGACGGCAGACTTGAGCAGCATTTTGTCCAAAGGAAGCATTGAGCAGTAAACACCCCTTTCGAAGTCCCCACCTTTTCCCATTCGTTCCCGAGCTCTGCCTTGATGGTTTAGGGCACTTAAGTAACTTACGGTACATATACTATTATCTTTGTTTCTTCTTTCTTACAGGATCGGCCGTGCAGGCCTATTTCACGCATGATGTTCGAGATTCCCAGCCGGGGTAGATTCTGCGACGAGGTGTGGTAGGTAAATTAATCTGGGTTCATGTTGGCCGTTTCTTCCCTGTACTCTTTTCGGGTTCCTGATTTTTTCCTTCCCTTTTAGACAAAGCTTTTGTTACTAGGTTGTTGGTAGGTGGTTCTTTCCCACCGCCAATGGAAATCTTAGCGCCGTTTTCTGTGAGACTTCCCGCCCCCCCACATCGGGGGTACCGCCGTTGTGGGTTCTATGTTCGTTTTGCCCCGCCCCTTCTCCGAAGGGTGGGAGAAGCTATGGTGGCATCCTGGTGAGTGTACTTTTTTTTTCTCCTTAATTGTTTTCCCTATCTCTAAGTTGGGTTTCATGGAGTTTTTCCCTTGAAAGGTTCATGAGCAAATTCACTCTCTGTTGATAACTTTATCCCGGTTACCCATGTATTTTTTCTGAATTTTTTTTGACTGTGTCACCCTTCGTTTGCCAGAGTAAAATGGCAACTCCACACAATGTATAGAAGTCGACCTTCTGGACTATGAGAGAATTTCCACTCCGGGGGGAACTTTCTTGGTGGAAAGAGGATTTTATTTCCTTTGCGTACAGTCCCCCCCTTTTTGTTACCCGGACTAACGACCCTCTTTCTTAGTATCCTCCTTCTTCCACCACAGTCCTAAACAGCGAAGACCCGACGGTCTCTCGTTTTAGTGTCCCTCTTACGTGAGATATGAGCATTCAGTGGTCTTCACTGTAGCACACGCTCTTGAAGATTTACAAGGTAACGCTCGCAGACCCCCCTCTTCCGCACGGATTTAACTAGCGTCCCATTGTGGTGAGGGACCTAGTAGTAAGTATTTACTCTAAGTGACAAAGGTTAGGTTCGCAGAGCAGATGAATATCTTTTCCTAAGGTTGAGCCCGTTGCTCCCCCTACCCTAGGCATTGGATATACCCACGAGGGTTACCGTTACACGGTTTCGTGTCCCGCACTGGTGTTTTTGGGTTAGAGTCCTCCTCCTCCCGGGGATGCAGCTTCCCAAACGTAGTGGTGCGTACCCCCTCGCTGCCTTTCTTTCGTCCACGGTAGTGAGTTTTTCCTTTTGGTTTTGGACTTCTTTGAGAGGATCCAGTCTCAGTACCATTGTCTTTTTCCGCGGAGTTTCCAGTCCAGGGGGTTATTTTCTCTGAGGCGGGTGGAAGCGGCCCCCTCCCCTATACGGAGATTTTCTGTCCGGGTCACCGCGCCCCACAAAGCTTGGGGGGGCCCTTCTCTCACCTTTCTCCTCACCTCTCCTACCCCTCCTCATTCCCCCGCGCCCCCTTCCCCCCCTCCACCCAAGCCCCCCCACCACCTCACCCCCCCCCCTCTTCCTCCCACCGTCGCTCCTCTACCCTTCCTTCCTTACGCCCCCACCCCTCCCCCTCCTCCACTTTCCCCCTCCCTCATCCTTCTATCACCCCCAACCCCCCCCCCCCCCTCCCCTCTCTACCCTCCCCCCTCCCCCCCTGTCTTTCCCACACCCTTCCCTCCTCCTTCCCTACTACTCCCTCCGTTCCCTTTCACAAGCTCTACCCTCCTCGCCCCCACCCCTCTTTTCTCTCTCCTTCCCCCCTCCCTTCCTTCCCCCTAGGTATCCTCGCCTCCTGCACTCCCCCCACGTGACCTCCAGTGATCCGTTCCCCACCCCCCCACGACATTACCACCTCCCCTTGGCGATCCCCATTTGTCATCTCTACCACATCAGAACATCCCTTACGTCCGTGCGAGTCTTTTCTCTAAACCCTTCACTCTCCCTGCATCGTTTTCCACTTTGCGCCTCGCCCGTACCTCGCCTCGATTTTCTTATCCCCCCTCGCTTTCTGTCCCCGCCCCTTCCCCTCCCTTACCGTCTCTATCCCCCCCCCTTATCCCCCTCTCTTAGCCACCTCCTCCTCCCCTACCCCTCGTGTGTGTACGCTTCTCTCACCCCCCTGATCTCTTTCTCCCCTCACCACCCGACCCCCCCCCCTCGACAGTCCGTCCCGCCCCTCTCCTCCCCCCCCCCATTCCATTTCCGAGACTTTTAACACCTTACTACGTGATTTCCCCTCCCTCCTCCCGCCCACGACCCCCTCACTCTCCCTACCCCCCTTCACCCCACTCCCCCCCTTTCGCCGCCCGCCTGCACCCTCTCTCCCCCCCCCCCATACACACTGTTCCCCCTCCCCCTCACCCGAACTCCACCCCCGTTCCTTCCGACTTTCCCAACTTTGGCGGTCTTAAACCCCTCCAGTCCCTCTTTTTGCGCCCCCTAACCCCCCCCCCCTTCCCCCTTTTCACCCGCGCCCCTTATCTCCTAATACTCTCCCCCCCCCCCTTCCCCCCGCACTCCCTTCCTTCAGTAACTTGCCCACGGCCCCATAGGGGACGATCCGCTAGGCCGGGTGTCCAAGAAGTCGGAAAGACGCTCTGACAAACCCCGCAGACCCCTGGCCTTTTCCATAAAGACTTGTTCCTGTACAGCACGGACATCCCCTACCCCCCCCCCCCCCCCTTCCGTGGCCCCCCCCCCACCCCACCCGAATCTTTCTCCACCCAACATTCTACGAAGCCCATCCTCTCACCTCACATTCGTCGTTCCTGGTCAGTGCAGCCCCTCCCTCAAAAACCCCCCCCCGACGTATCGCGCCACTTCCCCCCCCCCCCTCTCCCCCTGCCCTCCCCCCCCCTCCGCCATCTCCTCCCCACCACTCCCCCCCTACCCCCCTACCTTCCCCACACTTTTCTCTCTTTCCCTCCCTCCCTCCTCCCTCCTCCCCCATCGTCCCCTCCCGCTCCCCCCTCAGTTTCAGTCCCCCACTCCTCCCACTTCCCCTAGCCTCCTTACTCGGACCCCTCCCCCCCCTCCCCGCCCTATTTTTCTTCTCCTCTGCCCCCACAATCTCCCCCCCCCTTCATTAACCGCTTCCCACACACAGCCGCTCTGGCTAAACCTTCGTCTCCGCCCCGCGCGTATTTTGCCTTATGAGTGCTAACCTCCACATGAGCCCTCTCCCTTCGTGGCCTAAATTCCCCCCCTTCGACCCTCTATACCCAGTCCCCCAGCCCCCATCGCAGTCCCCCACTACTACTTCCCAACGCCTGAACCCTCCCCACCCCTCCTGACCCCCTGCATGCCCCCCCGCCCTACTTCCCACGCTTACCCCTCCCACCTCCATCACTCAGATCCACCTCCCCCCTCCTCTCTGCCCCTTCCTCCTATCCCTACCCCCCCCCCCCTTTCTCCGCCCCATCCCCCCTATCCCCCCCTCTCCTCCCTCCCTATGTACCCCACCTTGTTTCCCCTCCCCCCCCCCCCCCTTCTCCCACTCCGCCTTCCTGTCCCCCTTCCCTCCCCCCTTCTACCACACCCCCCCCCTCCACCCCCCCCTCCCCCCTCCACCTCCCGAGTCCTTCCCACCTTCACAATCCACCCCGGCCCCTCCCTCTTCGTACCGCTAACACCTTCCCACTACTGTTGAGAAGGCCCTTCTCCTTTCGGATTCCGTCGCCTCTCTTCCTCCAGGGATTCATTCGAATGTAACCAGAGTTTTTAGGTCACCGTGGTCGCTTTCCCGCAATTTACGACTGTCATCTTTTTCCTCTCTTCTTTTTCACTCAACGTTTTTACCAAACGCACAGTCCAGCCAAACTTAGTAAATGGCTCTCTTCCCCCTTCCCCTCCTTTTCCCCCGAGTTTTTCTACGATTACCCCACACGATCAACAGACCTCCCCTGGCGCCACGAACCATCACCTTCCTTTTTTTCCTTCGCGGGGCATTTCCTTTCCCCCCTGTTCACTTTTTTGGGTTGCTCTTTTTTCCACCTGGTATTTTTTTTGGTCCCCTTTTTGTTCTTCGATTTTTTTTTCGTTGATCGAGGGACGGCACGCTGAGCAGCTACTTCATAGCTCCTCCTTTCTTCTTCCAATAAATCCTTTTTCTACATTTGCTGAGGCCATGCCTCCTGTTTAATGACTCCTTCACCGATCGCTTTTTCCCATTAACGAAAGTTAGGCCGAATACAAGGACTCCCCTTTTCTTGAAGTCCCCCCCCCCCCTCCTCTTTTCCCCCTCAATCTTTTTCCCTGTCGGTGATGCCCTTCCGGGGGAGATTCCCACCCTCATCCTCGGACATCTTTTCTCTCTTACTAATAAGTGAGAGTCCTTATGCCTCTCCCCGAAGTAATCATCTTCCCCTGCCTTTCCCCGAAGTCGTTCTCTTTTCCTCTAGTCGATGGACTTCCCCCTTTCCTCCTGTGAGATTCTTTTTTTCTTCCCCTCCCGTACCGATTCTAATTCCAAAGCTTTTTGAAAGTCCGTAATTCTAGTTTTCCAAGTTCCTGATGACGCTTGATTGCATAACCCCTCCCCCTTTTTCCTGCTATCTTCGCAGGCTTCAAGCATGTAGTTCTCCCGCTTCCGTCTCGCTCTAAGTGACTTTCCCGACACGAAGAACCATGACCTCCATGGAATGCCCCGTAGTCAACCGACCAAGGAGTTCCCCTTTTCCCTCATTCGCCTTTTTTTGAGACCTTTCCTTGTTTGTGTATTGGCATTCTTTCGTTTGACTGCTTGCTTAGATATTTGCTCAGTATGTTAGAGAAATGCTGTTGGCTGTGAAGTTCGTTTTCCTTTTTTCCCTTTCGTACCCTTCTTCTTTCCCCCCCAGCCTTTTTCTCTTGCACCCCCCCTCTTCCCCTTTCTGGTACGGTACCTCCGCAACTACCAATTCCTTCTGACTCCTGATCATTTCCTGACCTCTCTTTGTTTTTTCCATCCTAAACCGCCTCCCCTTTTGACTTCCTTACCGCAAGTGGTTTCCTCTTCCATGCCTCAATGGACCCATTAAGACTTTCTTTTCTGCGATCTCTGCTTTTTCTTCCCCGGGACTCCCCGCGCTTCCGCGAGGTTTGGACACTGGAGGAGTACGATTCTCATGACTCGAGAAGAGGTTCACTAGTTCCCGTCATATTTTGATTGGCTCCCTCTCAATCTCTTTTTCTTGCCGCATACCCCAACAACGCGTTTATCCTCACTACCTGTCAATAAAATTACACAGCTTTGCTCCGCTCACTCCTTCCTTTCCCCGCAATTCCTCTAGTCAGCGACGCTATAATGAAGCGATAGGATTTCCTATGGAACCCTTATTTGTACCTCTTCATTTTATAACCTCTCTTTTCCTGAGCGACCTGTCAAAGACCGTGACCAATCCCCGGTGTGTCCAACGATGTAGGTGTCGTAAGATTTGATTTTATCCGATGTTTCGTGGATTGTCTTCTCCGTCTTCTCCTGACCTGCGAGTAATATCTGCTTTATTCTCTCCAGGCCCGGGTGTCGGCGCAGGATAGTAGGAGCGGTTCAATCGTATTACCCCCCCCTCAATGGGAGACCCTCTTTGCGCCCCCGCTTCCAATCTTTTTGCGAGCGTTCCGGACTCACCCTTGGACACAGCGCCCTTCTTACATCGTGATTCCTCCCCCCCGCATAGTCTCATCGCAACGTCATTGACCCTTCCTTTCCTTCCGTGCTTGGTCAAAGTGTTCGTTGGTCAAACTCTGTTTATGTTTCTCTGCCTTTACCTTTCCTCTGTATGCGCCCAGCCAGCCCCCCATCCAATCCGGGTTAAAGGAGTGGAGGGAATGAAGAAACTAGTCGACAGACCCCTTTTCTTTAGCATTTTGTTCCTTTCTGTCCGGTCTATACGGTCGCTTTGCCCCGCCGGTTTAACCCAGTTCATTTAATCAGAGCCAGGGGCCCAACTGTCCACCCTATTGGCTTTCATTTAATCCCCCGCGTACCCCTCATGCTGATCCCCTGAATCAGTCGGTTTTCGTCCATCAAGCCCCCTTGCACAAGTTGGGTATTCTGGACTTATTATATGACCCCCACGCGTACTTTTTTTCTTTTTTTTCACACCCTTTATTGAGTGCCTTTTTCTGCAACGCACCTCTACCATACAAACTGGACCCCTCTTTTTTTTATAAGGAAGCAACCCATAGGTGCGTCCGTGAAATTTTTTTTTCTTTGCCAAGATACCCTGTTCCCAACCGCGAGACATCATTTTCGCCTCCAATGAGTTTTTCAGGACAGCGTGCAGCCAATCACTCTCTTTCCTCCTCATGGAGAATTTGAACAAGTATCCCTCCTTTCTTTTCCCCCCATACACCAGAATTTCCCCCGCTACCCTGGCCTGGAAGCGCGCGCAAGTCTCCTTTCACTTTTATTGGTCTGTGCTTGCCCACCTTTTTCCTCACCCTAACCTCGTGTGGTTAAGCAGATGGTATGACAGATTGACGTCTTCCCCTTCCCTGAGCCCCAGGCAGCGACTATTCTCTCTCTTTTCCAAGGGTTATTTTCTTAGTTTTATTTTTAGGCCCATCGTAATATTTTTCCTTTTTCTTCTACACTGATCATCTCGGCGTCATTTTTCGTATTATTAACTTATATTTCTCTTTTTCGGCGAATTCCGTCCCGAAGTTTTTTGGGAGGGAGATTTTTCCCCCCCCCACTGTAATATAGCGCCGGTAATTCTATGTCTCTTACTCTATCCCCCCCGTGGTTCAACCGCATATGTGTATATTCCTTGAGCCTTTAGGTGTGACCTCAACACCGCTCTCGTGTTTTAGTCATTCCGCGGGTAATTCCTCGCCCCCTGATTTCTGGGCTTTTTTTTTCTAGAGGATAGAATGTTATTAGCCGAGACCCAAGCGTGGTGGCTCGCACCCCATTTTTTTTCGGGCAGGCCAAATGACTTTCTGAACTTTTGTCACCCCTGTTTTTGAAACCTTCCGAAGTAACGGAACCCCTTTGCAATCCCTACGGACTTTATTCGAGGCCTTTTTTCTTTCTTAGCGCCTGCCTCTTTTCACATTCCTCTGGGTGCCGATTAAGTGCGTTAGTACTCTCCTATTTTATTTAACCTGGGGGATCCCCGGACAGATCCCAGACCGAGAGACTCTATTCAGTCCACACCTGCGAAACTGACAAGACCCCCCCCCCTTAGATGCGCAGGATGAGTGTCCATATGAAGTTCGATGTGGAATAGCTGTGGGCCCGACCTTACCCAGCCCTCCGATTTCTCCAGGTTCTGGGATTTTCGAAGAGCCCGCCCCCGTCTTGCCGCCGATGTTTTTTCCCAATATGGCGGGGCCCTCCCCCATTCCTTTTGTGATAATTTTTTTTCTAGGTCGTTCCCTCTCCTTTTCTCTGTGAAGAACAACTTGTTCTGTCGACGAGATTTCTCGGGTTCATCAGGGTCGCAGCCCCCCTTCCGCTCACTTTTCCCCCCCCGTCACTCCTCTTTTCGGAATCTTCGAACCCCCCGGAGCTTCCTACACGTTCAGTCGTGTCTTCCCCACATGGGAGTTGTCTTTTGTTCAAGGCGTATGGCTTACTTGCGGTTAGTCGAAACTTCCCCTAGTTTAGCACAGCGAGTTTTTGCCCCGTCACCACCCTCCAGATCGAGGCTTCCTTGGTTGCGCATCCTTCGATGCTGTTCCCTTTACCGGATTCCCTTACGTGGTTATAGTGCTTTTTCGGGACACCAGATGTTAGTTCCTTTTTTCCTTACCCCCTTTTTTGTGCTTATCCGTTCATAGAGGTCTTTGTGCTCACCCTCCCCTGAGCTTCCCGAGCTATTTCCCCTCGTCTTCTAGTCCTTTTCCTTCTTTACGCCCCTTTCAGTGTCCCCCGATTACCTCTGACAAGCTCTCCATATCTAACACTGCAATTCCCCTCAGAAACTTTCGCGATCACATGGCTTCGCTCCCCCCCTCCCCCTTTCAAATACTGGCCCTTTTACCTCTTGATTGTTTCTTATTCGAAACATAGCGGTTTTCGGCGTCCGTCCTGAATTCATCCTATTTTGTCAAGTTTGAATTGAGGGTCGCCGTGGTACTCCCCTGCCTCAACCCCTCCTGGAAGATTGGTTTCCCTCTTAGGCTTCCTGCTTTGTAACATAAGTTGTCGACCTTACGTCCCCCCCCCTTACCCCGTCAATGCCCCCCCACCAAGTCCCCCCCAACATCTTTTGTAAAGCCAATTTTTCATAGACCCCGATTTTTCCCCACGAAGCCCTGCATACCCCCCCCGGCCTCTCCCCCTCCCCCCCCTTCTTTTTTCCTTCAAGCCGGGGCGTCCTTTTTTGAGGAACCTCTTTACTCATTGACCGCTTCGTGGTTGAAGCTGAATCAATGGTAGGTCATAGTGTTAGTAGAGGTTCCTGTCGCAGATTCCGTGTCGCGTTCTCCGGCTTTTCTTCCCTCCCATGCTTTCCTCTTTGAATATCGCGCTTTGACCTTTTCTGTTCTTCCCACCCCAAGCAGTTGGTGTGACATCTGCTGATGCCCCAACCGAAATGAACCCGATGGCCGCGCTTGTTAATATCGCATTCTCTTAACTCTCCCTTCTTCGTAGAAAACCTCTATTTGTAAGGGGTCACCTTCCCCTCTCTAGGTTTTTACGCCTTCCGCAGGCTTTGATGGCTGAATGTTTTGGTACCAAATTCCGCTAGTTTCTAACTATCTCTCTCTTTCATCCATATCTCTTTGTTGTTGTTCTTCTCTCTTTCATAGGTTTTTCCTTTCTTGCCGTCTTCTTTTCCCATCAGTCCCGAACTACCTTCTGCAGATGTACGTAAGTATTCATATTGGACCCCTTCAGAAATGTTGATTCCCTACGTATTCAGATTTCATAGAATTCGAGTAAATCTGAAACCCCTCTCTCCCTCCCCGTTTTTTCTTCCCTATGGTCCTCAGCCCTGAGCTGCCCTCACAAATGCTTGCATTTCCTCAACCCAGTACGGTGTGTAGCAGGTCCTCAAGTTCTGTCTCCAGCGTGCCGTCTCCTCGCTCAGACTTCCTACAGGAACCATCGACGACCCACCCCCTTTCTTCCCTTCCCCAGGGAAGACAGTTCAACCCCGAAAGACGTGCACTCTCTGGGTCAACGTGTTGGACCCTCCTTCAGCCCTTTTCTTGTGAAGAACCGGGGTGTCGATCTACTGGTGTCCCGGCTGCTCCCGATAGTTTTTTTCGTTATGGACCGCTTTCCCCCTCCTCTTTCCTCGCTCAATCTTTTTGGGACCTTGTGTTTCTTGAAGTTTCTTTTTTTCAAGTTCTGATCTTGAGTGCACCACTCCATCTTTTACACCCCGTTGGACATCGTTGATTCTTTTCTCGGCTACTCTTCCCCTTTTTTCACAAACTACCTTCTCCTTCCACTGGTATTAGTCCTGGATCCTTTTTCTTTCCCATCCTAACCATACGGTTCCACTTGGTGCCCCCCCCTGACTCCTTCGCTCCTTTGAGTTTCCCCCCCTTTGGCCCCCCCCCTTTCTTGAAGAGCCATTGGGTTTTCTATATGTAGAGCAGGTTTTAACTTTTAACCCGCTTAAGCGTGTGGTCCCTTTCTTTCCTCTTCCCTCCTCTCCCCATGATCTCTCTCCCTGTTAGACGCTATTACTCTCCAGGTATCGGGTCTAACATATCCTTCTTCCCTTTCCCCCCCCCAAAACACCAAAAACCACAACCACAAACCACAATCTTGTTACCCTGCACTTTACAGAAAAGCCAATAAATATGTTTCTTGTCCCTTTTCCCCATCCCAGCTTCTTAGATCCCCTACTTCCTTCCACCCCCTTTCTCAGTCGGAGCAGCAAAAGCCAATATCCGGCAGATAGGAGGGGTCACGCCAAATATCTTTTTATAATCTGAATTTTATCCCCCGCGCCGTACTTCCGAGATCCTTCCCCCCCCCACCCAGCCCCAGACCACACTCCCTTGTCCTCCAAGACCCGGATAGTTAATCGGTGCCTTTCCCTAATGCAGACGCTTAGGTGATTTAGGAAGTTCTTCCCCCCTATGAGACTCTATTTCCCTCTTGCTCTTCCTCCAGCCAATGGTGTTTGCCGTGCGAAGTCTTTTCCGCAATCTTACGTGTTCCCCCGAATGGACTTCACCTATTGAGTTCCGTCCGGCTTCCAGCCTTTTCTTCTTGTGCGCCTCTCCGCACGATCCCAATGCGACCTCCGTATTGCTGAACTAGGATGCACCGTGTATAACTACAACGTCATCTCCACTCCTCCTGCCTCCCTGATTTTTGAGTGGTGGCTATGTTTGGGCCGAACCCCTCCTCGTTTTTTTCCTGTATTTCTTACGGTTACCCCCCTAATCTGCGCACCATACCACCAAGCACCCTCTTGATTGCCCTTCTTTTCTTCTCCGAACTCCCAAGAAGGACCGCAGTCCTCGGCAGAGCATGGAGTTCGGCGAGAGGTTTCGTTTTCCCTTGCCGGGTTTCCACCCCGTTCCTCAGTTTTCATTTTCCCCCTGCCCCCGCCCCGTGGACAAGGTGCTTTCAATCTCTGTTGATTGAGTCCTTTCCCGCCGTAA
>Ga0179593_1350853_pt1 | contig 12633 bp, 11 predicted proteins | sample CZODoug2_1_08_16_FD_185931 | JGI IMG/M metagenome (GOLD analysis project Ga0179593, IMG submission 185931) | Vadose zone soil fungal communities from Angelo Coast Range Reserve, California, USA - CZODoug2_1_08_16fungal (PacBio error correction) | ecosystem: Environmental > Terrestrial > Soil >... | reverse complement strand
TTGGTTATGCGATCTCTCTCTACTCTCTCCCCCTCTGCGAATTTCTCCGAGGCCCATTCCCCCACTGCCTGGGTGAAGCCCTGATATCTATCTCTTAGTAGACATATTGTGGTACTCTTTTGTGTCCCCCGTGTGACGACTTTTGTTCTAGGGGCGAGCTTGGGTGATTTTTCGCATTCTGGGAAATGCACGATGTTTTTCTCACTTTCCTTGACCAGTGAAAAGACTGATTGCGAGTCTCCGATTTTTTCTTTCTTTAATCCCCTTCAGACAGTCAGCGATCCCCTGTGTCCTCGCCATCTGCGCACGGGTTCGTCTGGTTCGCTCCCTGGTTTGGTTAGCTTCGTTGACCTTGAAAGAGGAATCGCGCTGGCCTGATTCGACTTTCTGATGAGGAGGGGGCACTCCCCCAAAGAAAAGAGGATTGCCCCAATATATCTTTCGCTTTTTGACGCTTGTCTTTCGTCCGCGGATTTCTTATGCGGGTGAGTGGTTAGATGACACCTACCCCCATACACTCCCTTTTTGAATTTTAACACCAGATTTTTAGACTGCGGCCCGTGATCGGAGGTAGGATCAAGTGGGTGGCGTGGTGGACCAGGAGGTCGCGTCTATAGTAAAGTCAAGCTTATTCTTCCAATCAATCTTATGAAACTTTAGTTCTCCGATTTTGTGATCGGGGTCTATTGCCTTTCACAGTACTTTCCGGTTTTTCCGCCTCTTAAAGTTTTTTACTTGGACCGGGAGTCGTCCTGCTTTTTCCGTATAGGTAGCTTTTCTGTCTTATCTTTACTAGGCACCCATTGCTTTCGTAGCCGCAATCGAATTTTTAGTCCTTTCTCCGAGTATTGTTCTTTTAGAACGTGGGATCGGCATCTCTCTATTTTCCCCCCTGCGTGGTCACAATCTCGTGCCAATTTTTAGACCCTGTTTCTTTTTTTTTTTTTGGTGCCGACTAGGCCGATTGAGTTGCCTTTGCGTAGGAGTTTTTTTATTCTTGAGTCCCGGCTGTTTTTTTATGTGCGCATTGACCTTCTCCTGTCGTCATGCCCGTCTTCCGACCACTCCTTGCCGGATCCAGAGGATCCCCCACCCTTCCCATACATGTGTGCCGCGCACGTCTCCTGTCCTTTTACCTTCTTTATTCGCTTGTGTCCACTTTGAGGACTTTTGAATTTTGAGCGCTCCTCTTTGCCAGAACGTTGCTCCCCCCCTTGCATGTGTTCAGGGCTCTAACATCATGGTTTTAGGGTTCTTTTTTGTACTAAGTTGGACCTTCTAGCGACAACCATTTCTCTTTCGCCGTGACCAAAACATTCCTGCTTTTTTTCCTTCTCACCTGCCTCATCCGCCCGGTAATATCCCTTCCTTAAACTTTCCCAAACTTACCTTCTGCTCCAATTGCTTCAAGCAGCGGTGCCCTAGGACGGCAAGTCGCATTTCAGTCTTTACGATTGACAAATTGGCCCACGTACCCTTCGCCAAATTTTTTTTATTTTCATCCTTTTTCTTTCTTTTTTTTTCCAAAGCCTAAAACATTCTTTCAAAGTTTTTTGTTAATTCCCCTCCCATTATCGAACCTGCAGCAGTTTTCGTCATGCCGCCCTTGACTTCTTGATCTTTTTTTTTTTGCCCCCCTGTACCATTTTTGATGGAGTAGGCCGTATCGCACCTTAGCATGTCTTCATAAGACATGTATGATAGCGCGGCGGTGATGGAGGAGGACCAACCAAATAATCTCCCATTCCCCGTCTTCTGCTTTCATTTAGAACAATAACGGTGTCTGCACTATAGTATTTTTCTCCAACTTTTTATTTCAATACTGAGTCATTCTTTTTCCTGCTGGATTCTTGGTTTCTCTTCTGACGGATTTGGATAAGGACTTCGAGTATTTTCTTCGTTCACGACGATAAAATGTCTTTTCTTAGAATGGTCTCGGTTATCAGTTTCCTCTGTTAGAGCCCCCTTTGTTGGTAAAATTGCAAAGTGCGACTGGAAGCCGGTTTACCCTCAGAGCACCGCCTCTCTTTTCCCTTTTTTTCCCTCTTTGTTGTGAGCGATTTTGTGGTATAGGAGGCTTATCTTTTTCTTTTTAACAGATTCGGCCACGGCCTCATTTACTCAGTAAAGTTGGATAGCCTTTTTTTTTCTCGAGCTTAAGCGCTTCTTCGAGCATCCATCCGCTCGGTGATACGGCTTGTCCCCCTTGAATCCCAGATCTCGCATTCCTCCCATCCGGAACAAGCCCGCCCCCATCTCCTTCCAGAAATTTCTTGATTCTCGTTTTTGACTGTGCCGTGATCACAGGCCCCCACTATGGCTCAGAAACAGTCTTGAAGACACCAGGTGATGCGATTTTTTAGGTCGATACCTACTCCTCCCCCGGATTTTCCCTTAAGGTAGTAAGCTCCCCATGCCGGTATTTCTTCCCCCCCCAGCCACCCTGGTCTTAACGCAGACCAGATCCCTCTTGAGACTTCCAGTGGTGAAGATGAACGACACGGGTCGATATTGGTTCTCGATACCAACCCCTTTGACAGTACGTTGTGTCTCTTTTTCTTTTTTTCTTTCCCACAAAAGGACCAACATGTGTAACTTGCTTTTCTTTTGATCAGATGTTTGCACCAAGTCTTGCGCGATGCTTCTATGGATTTTTTCCGTCTTTTTTTTTGCCAATTTGATATTCCTTAAATTTTCCCTTTGGGGTAAGAAATGGTTTATTCTTTCTCTGATGACCGGGATGGATGAGTTCTTCTTTTTTCTTTCCCAAGACCTGTTTTTTAGCCTACTCTTGACTTCACGAGAATCTGTTTTTGTTCCGCGCCTATCTTCGACTTCCAAACTGTTCCACTTCTAAAGAGAAGGTCATTCAGTTCGACCTGTGGTTTCAGGATTTACCGATTGTAGGACACCGTCTGGCTATGGAGCTTTTTTTCTACTCCCCAGCTGACCCTTTGTCTTTAAGCGACACGCAACCCCTAAGTGGACCTGTTTGGTTTATGATTCGACGTTATTGCTGTACCCTCTTTTTATTGCGTCATTCTTTCACTTTCTAGGTCTCTGTGTTATTTCGGCGGCCCTTTTTCTTTTTTTTACTTGAGTACGCTTCAACTACCACGCTCTCCTCACTAGACTACTAAAAGTTCGACCAAACAATATAATACCCGCTTTTCTTTTGGTTGAGTGTTGGCGAAACACCGATCTCAGCCCCCTGCGTGATTCTAGTGGCTCCGCTCGAAGTGATACGTTACCCCCCAATCACTCTGAGCAGGACATTAGCTTAGCTTCTCTTCATCGAGGCATTTGCATTTAATGTCTTTAATACATTTCAAATCCGTCCTCATATTTGCGACGATCCCCAGGAGAGCCACCCTGGTGTTTTCTCCCCTAAAGCCTGTACTTTTGCCTTACGCTTAGACACCGAGCGTGCGTCCACAATGGGAGCCTTTAGAGGTATGCAGCCAAGATGGAGGTTTCCCCCAATTCAAGCGGACTTTTACCCCCTAGTCGAGAGTAAGAACCTTCCGTTTACTCCAAAGGACCATTTTTTTGCAATATCGTACCCTACTTTCTGGCACTTCACCACATCGAGTGTTTCAACCGTTCTTGTTAGGGGTTGTTGAGAGACACCTAAAAAGCATACGACTTTTCGACTAACTCCTCTGAATTTCTCGTTAGAAGGAGCCAAGAATTTGACCTTATTTTCTTTGTTTCATGCCCCCTCACCCATGAGAGAATTCGAAGTATCCTCACGACCGGATTTTGTTTCCGTCCTTCCCCCCAGGACGGCGTCAAAACCATCGCCACGGCGCAGGCTGTTTCTAACCTGGATCCGAATGTATGAGATTCACTCTCCATCTGGAAATTTTTTCTTTAACTGGGTCCAAGGGGTCAGACATTGCTTTACCGCGCATTTGATGTTGCTTTTCTTCTTTCTAATTTTTCAAACCCCTCTAAAAGACAGCCGAGATGTCACATAAACGGAAATCGTACATTGGAAACGCGAAACTTTTTTCGGAGTTATCCCCCCCAAGCATCTAGCGATCGGACGCGGCTTCACCCCATCTCATGCTTTTCTCCCTTGCGCAGCCCGTTTTACTTTGCTTTTTCGATATATTACTTCTCCCTCCTCGTTTTGTTGTTGAGACTCCTTCTCCTTCCAGAGCCGCCCGAAAGATAGACCACCTCTGTCTCCCTCTCTCTATTTACAAGTTTTTTCATTTGTTCCTCCGGGCCTTTTACGCTAGGACGACGTCACTTGTTCTAGGACGATTTAGGTGAGCTCCTTTTGTTCGGTGTCTTGACCTCTAGTTTTTCGGAAGGGGTCGTTTTTTGGGTCTCCGGCGGTGGACCAGAAATGTAGAATCCTCCACTGCGCTGGTTCTTTTTCCTTTGCGGACACCTTGACCCCAGTTTAGGATTTGAACTCGAGCGTCCTTATTGTTGGAGGGTTTCTCTTCTGCAATCCCACTGACCATATTGCAACCAGCCTTTCCGGTGTCTTTTGTTTCGGCTTTTGGCCTGACGTTTTATGATCCTCTCCTCTTAGCGGAGACCTTAATTAGGAAGGATGCCGGTTTTCATGCGACACAACCCTCCCAAGAGGCCGTAAGACGGAATTCCTCCTTAGATCTCAGAAATGTCCCTGTGAGCTTTAGTCGCTATCCGTTCTTGAGGTTTTTTCTTGGTAGCTGACCCAAAAACAGCCCTTCCCTGCTTGGGAAGTGGAACCCCAATCGATTTGTTAGAATTAGTCCTTTTAGCTTCGCTGCCAGGGAGCGTCGCGTTTGTAAGTTACAGGCTTGTAGGAGTCTCGAACTTCGCGCTCTTGACATCCTCGTTCCACACCCTCTACGGTTCTCTACCATGTTGAGCCGCTATGAGTGTCAAGTTGCCCTACTCCTTCCCCTTTTAGCGGACCTTGTTCTCTACTCGGGGTTCGTCTCCCCCGTATGTTTTCCTCTTTGCATGTTCTTTAAGTCCTCCTGCGGCAGGGCTGATTACTCCTCACTGATCTTTTTTTCCTCCGAGCTGATTTTTGTATAACGTGGAATCAGGATTATGCGCGCGTGGCATCGCGTTAGACCATTCGGTGCTTTCGAGTTTTTCAACGCGCTCATTCCCCCCCCCGCCGAGTCCTTTTGGACTGATATTTTCTCTTTTTTTTCGACTTTTATGGAGCTTGATGCGCGCTTTTTCGTTTTGTTCTTCGCGCTGACATGTAATTGTCCCAAGATTCCGCCCCCGAAGTTTTTCCCCCCCCTTGACCGATCCCTGCGGAGAAAATCTCCATCTGCCCTTTGTCCACGGACTTGCACATGGAAACCTGGTCAGCAGTCTTATTTGCGATTTTCTGGCATGAGCTAATGCTTAGTTTCCCGCCAAGACACCACGGTGTCCTGCGGCACTGCCTTAATTCTGCCCCCCCCCATTTCTTCTGCCCAATGAAGGCGTAGCGTTTCGTCTTGTTCCTCCTGTTGGCTATCCTTGTGAATATGTCTATTCCCCATATCACTTTGCAGTTCGCTTATCTTTCCCAAAACGAAGGTTTTTTCAGGGCTAAACGCCATCACGTTTCCCCTCCTACTTCACATTTCTCCCTCCCATTCAAAACAGGCCTGATTTCGTCCTTCCGAAGCTGGTACACACGGCCTTCAATCTGGTGCGTCACGAGATTGCCAAACTGGCCACGACTTCCCAGGAACGTCGCCCCCCCCATTTCTTTAACTTTTTTGGCATTTTCAAAACTCCTAAACCAAGGCGGTTTAAAATTGGAGTTTGTTAATTCCATCAGAAAATCTTCCCCCAGCCCCATTTCGTGATTTTCCCAATTATAATTCTAGGATTATCTGGTCTCTTCCCCACCATTCGTCTGTCTGGGGATTCGAGGTGTCCGGTCGCGCCGCACTTCTCGGCTCTCGTCGGGGTTTTGTTCTTGCTGAACCCCCCAAAATCGTTAGTTCCCGCATCTGTTTCGCCATCCGGGTCCCTTCAGAGTTGACCCCTCTCGATTCGCCTGCCGGCACGTTTGGGGGTTGACTTTTTTTCCCTTCTTTTTTCCCAGATGATACGGTCTTCCTTGCCGGATCAGGCCTGCCCCTGCTTTCGAAAGCGGATTTTCTCATTTTCTCCTGGCAACCCGATCCCGTTCGCTGTTATAGGTTCCCAATTCCCTGTTGATCCCTGTGGCCGTTGATGTTCCGAAGCCGCCCTGACGATCACTCTCCCTTTTTCCTCTTTGTGTTGAGCTCGGCGCGGCTGTCGGCTTTGTTAATTCGGCAAATTCTTCTTTCCCTCTTTCAATTGTAGAACTCAGCGCCTGGTTAGTTGCTAGCGACCGAGAACCTGCGTTCGATCCCTTCCCTGAAGCAAGCTAGGGTATTCTCGTCCTTTTAAACGGAATCCCATCCTTTTCTGTCGTATTCCAACAAAGTTCCGCCAGCAGCCGCGCCATGATAGAGACTTTGGTACTCCTCCCTTGTGCCCCCCGGTACCGAGCGAACCTTCTTTACTTGCACACAGGTTTTCCTGTTTGGTCCTCCATCCCTGACCATCAAGGTTCCTAACGTCTTAATCTAAGCGAGCCCCTTGATTCTATTGCCGCAGTCCCCTACAAGAACGCTATTTTACCCACTCAGCTCAGATAATTAGGTTAAATATTTTTTCCGATGACCCCAGCCAGGCGGTTCGACTTGCGAGCTGAATTCCCACAACTCCCAGGGAATTAAAGTACTTTGTTTTCCAAACTTTGTTATGAAAAACAATCGCCAACAAATGCTATGGAAAATGCCGTTTTTGCAAATTTTTGAGACATTTTTTTTAGTTTGCTCCAGTGTGCCTTTCCAATGCTCTCCCCCTTACACGTTAATCTGCCGTTTTTTTACGTGCTGACTTGGTCCCTGCATCCTTAAAGTTTGATTTCCGGAAATGGTTGTAGTCTTCCTTATGTGCGTGATGATGACTGATGTTTCTTCACGCCCTGTCTTTTGCCCGATCTAACTGCAAAGGAGTTATTGTTTTCTTCACTTCGACTAGCCCCCTGTTTTCCTAACCGCTCCTCTCATGTTCTAATCCCTTGGCGGAATCCCCACTGATTCAAACTGTTTTTTTGCCCCTTTCTTGATTCAACCCCGCCGCCATGCCCATCCGGAACAATCGGCCATAGGAAGAATTATGAGACCTTCATGCGAGTACTTTTCCCCCTGATGGAGAATTTTCTTACCTTGGCGGTCCGATTTTCGTCTTGGTCCAATCCTAGTTGTCCTGCGTCGTTTCTTGCGCTTCAACTTCCAGACTGTTCAATTAGACTACTTCAAAAGTTCTTCAATAGTCAGTACTCAGGCAAAGTATACTTGTTGTTTTCTTTCTGCGACGATTGGTCCGCGAAAATTCTACTGAGGCGAACCTGGTGACTTTTCCTCTGCGCTTCGCGCGCCCCCTCATCCGTCAACTCAGTGCCTGAAAATAAGACGTTTCTCTCCTCGACGATTCTCTTGCTATGTACAGCTGCTTTTCCCAGATGCACCGTAATCAGGCCAAAATGCGTGACCAATCTTTCTCTCCGACATCCCGGAGTACGGTCCCCAAGTCCAATTTCCTTTTTCCGGACCCTCAGCGTTGGCACTTTCTCCTTGAATCTACCCGCGCGCCCATAAGTTTTTAGAGAATAGAGGTGATGAGCAACGCTTAGGTCTGCACTAATCGCCGACTTCCGTGGCGGCCGCCTTTGGTTCCCCAAACCCCGCCCTCCCCCCTTTTCATATCCTGCAGTCTAACCAAACGAGTTCCCTACACATGGGATGTTAGGGTTAGGTGCATTTCCCACTCACCCTTGCATCTCCCGCGACGCCCTCGTGTGTTCTTACCGCTTCCCAAGATCGATTTTGTGACGAGATTCTCTGTGTGTGATGCCACCCCCTGCACTGATGAGCTAATTTTAGGTACACGAATGATCTTTCCGTTCGTCTTTCCCCCCCCGAGCGCTTTTCCAACCCCCCTTCCCCTTTTTATGCTGCTCTAAACCGTTTATCTGACTGTCTGAAAGTAACCACGAACAATCTTGCTGCTTTTTCGTACTGTACTGGGTAGGTTTTCTCCCCTGGAGCCACCCTCGAGGTGAGGTTTACATCTCCCCTTCCCTTTCCTACGATCGCATCACGTCAAAAACGCGCCTTTAAGTGTCACTCCCTCAAAGAGTACTTTTCCAAAATACGCCACGTACTTTATCCGATCTCTGGTCTTCACCAAGTCTCTTTTCTTCTTTTTCCTTTCCTTTTTGCTGACTCCCTTTAATTCTTATATTTTTTTTTTTTTCCCTTGCTCTCTTTCCTCTCAGTTGGGTGTTTTTATTTGTAATGCTGCTTTCTTCGCCTATGCCTTTCACCGACGAATCGTCGAGGCATGCAAAGGTTTTCAGAGAATGGAACCCAGGGTTTCCTGCCGTCTTTTCTCTCTTTATTTGATTTGCGGGCTCGGACGATCTCTTCCGTCGGGCGCGGTTTTGCCCGGTTTTTCCTTTCATGTTATCTTTGTGAGGGGGAGAAGGTGGGATGAAAGAGAAGACTCAAAAAAACAAATTGTAAAAAACACTCATTGGTGGGCGCAGCTGACCCTGCACCCCGTTCAAGGCCGTTTTCCCCCCGAGCTGATTCTTGTGGGTCTTTAGAAAGTCCACGGTGCGAACGCTCCCATTCGCTGGTCCTTTAGATGTGCGTTGACTTTCTGTTTTGATGCGATTCGGTTTAAGGCTTCGGGAGATGTCTTTGCTCCTTGCTGCTTGAGTTGTTTCATGCCACCCCTTGTCTTTTCAAAAGGTTATTTTTCGTCTAGGCAAGACACGAGTTGTTGATTTTTTTCTTGTTCCCCGGATGAGGGTTGGAGTTTGTTTAGTTGAAACCCCCCCCACCCTTCCAATGTTTCCGTTGACCACGATGCTTAGATTAGGCAACGGGATTCTTTCCGTATTACCCCCCTTTTTTTGGAGGTTTCAGGCTCGTGCGTCCTATGTAAAGTCTTTATCTTATTTTTTTTTTTTTGCTCCACTTTTCTGTAAAACCTTTCTTGACCCGCTGGTTTCTCTCTTTCGATGCAGTTCTGAACTACTCCGTCGTTTATGAGCCTTTGTGTTGGCCTCGCCCGCGGGAGGTCAGTCTTGATGGCAGCATTGACGGATGAGTTTTTCACATCCCCCTTTCTTCCCGGTCGCGTTTGCATCGCAATCTCGTCTACAGTAAAGAGTGCGCCCTTCTCACTGTTCTTCTTCTATACTCTCTTCTCTCTCCGTGATGTCACGCTCGTTCACCCCCCCTTTTATTTTCTGTTAACTCGCTAGACTGCGAGACCTCTTTCCCCGATTATGTACCTGGGTTGTTACCTCAATTTCTTCTTTTTTGGAGGCGGCGTTTAGTGCATCTTCCTCCTTCCGGCACCCTCTCGCTGGATGCCGCCGAAACATGTCACCCGCTAGTATTCCTTTTCGGAAACATGCGCCGTCAAGTTCGTTCCCTGGGAACCCTTGATTAATTATACGGGTGCAGATTGTCTCTTCGTGACCTAGGACATTTTCTCCTGCGCTTCGCAGGAACCACGGTTTTCCTCACTTTTAATTCGGGACTCCTCCTTTCTTAGGAACAATATGGCGTTAGTTTATCTTTCTTTTATACCTTTGGCTATTTTTATGAGCGAACCCCCATAGATCCTTGAGCTTCGTGGCATCCACTGCAGGGCGTCAGTTAGAAAAGCATCATCCTCCCTTCCCCGTGCCTCACTATTAAGAAAAAACTTCTTAACCCTCCTTCCAACCCACCCTTTGAAGACTCCCGTTCCCTAGCCATCCTGCCTACGGCACTGTGGTCCTCACGTGTGCAGCCTCTCCCTGCGTTGCCCCCTTTTTGCAAACGTACTGACCGGAAAGTCGCCCCAAATGTTCTCCTTTCCAGTTTTTTCTTGCCGCTGGCCCCTTACAAATTTCCTACCCCTTTTTCGGCATCACCGGTTTGGAATCCCGTTTATACACCCTGAACCGCCGCCAGGTTCAGTGAAGTTGCACCCAAGATTCAGCTCGGTATTGGTATTTTTTTTTTTGTCATGGTTTCCCCTCCCCCTCCCCAACATAGGGTCGGAGGTGCCTTTTGCGGTTCCCGTTGATTCTTTCTTTGCGAGTCAGACCTGATTCATCGACGGCTCGGTGGGGTCGTGACAAAACCCCTTTCTTCCCGGTGCTACAATCTGTCGCCCTCCTTGCCCCAGACACATCTTTGTCCAGTCGTACCAGCGGCGCCGCGTTTGTTGGCCCTTTTTTCCCGGCTTCGTTAGACGTCTGGATGGGTCTTTCCTTTACGCTTCACCTGAGAGGCTTCTCCGCTCGCCGCGCGCGCGTACAGGTCGCTTCTGCGGGCACCAACTTCTCGTCACGTTCGCGGGCGTTCTACAAATGCAATTCGCGATTTTTGCCCTGTGGCCTCCGCCGGTTTTAGACCGATATACCGCCGATCCTCTCAGGAGGGACAGAATAAGTAGGTGGTTGTTGTTTGAAGAGACGTTGATTTTCTGATGTCCATGGATTGGCTTATGCCCCCAATTAGGCGGAACAGGAATGTCATTTTCAATTTTGTTTAGTTCCTCTAGAAAGTGTTTCTTGTTTAAAATAGCGACCTTACAACCCGTAGGCAGGCCTTGTCTCGCAGTCGGTGTAGGATATGGGGAGTAAAACTTACTTCCTTTCATCAATTCTTCTCCATGAAAACTTGCACAAGTCCGAGCAGCACTGCCTCCCTCTTCTTTTCTCGAGTATGTAAGCCTTTCTTTTCGTGAGGATGTCTCTGTGATCACCATCCTGAAACATTCCGACTGATTGTTTGTCTCCCCTAACTTTAGGATTTCCGATTTTCGTACGCGATCCCCTTCGTCTGTCTTCTTCGAGGTCCTCATCCCATCTGTTTTCTGGTATCAGTCCTCCCCCTGATCATAAGCTCGGCTACTTCCAATTTGTGTTTCGAATGCGTCGCTCTCTTCCTTTCTTTGCGGAATCACTCCCTTTGTTTCCCCAGTACTTTTGTTTTCCCCTTGGATGACACAAAATTGCCCAAATGCCCCTTTACCACTCCTCTTTTTTTGAATTTCCTCAGTGTGCCCATTTTCATCTCCCTATGCTTTCAAAGTGACCTCTCTTTAGGCTTTCCGACCTTTTCTCATGATTGTTTCACCATTTTTTCATGGAGTTACTCATTGTTTTTTAGTGGTATCAGGGCTCGATTTGTGTGGCTGATTCCTTTAGAATGAACTCCTTCTTGGCCTCTGGCCCGGGGATCTCACCTTACCAGTGATATATGGCCATAATTTTCGATCAACCTTCGCCCCAAGAACCAAGACTCCCCCCTTTTTTCCACTCTCTTTTCTAATTTTCCGCTTTTGAGCCCTTTTTGGCTCTCGATCCCCTTTTTATCCATGGCCCTTTCCCTTCCTCCTTCCTGACAATCGCACTTCTGACCAAGTTTTAGGAGAAGAAGACTGACTTTTCTTTTCTTTTATGCTTCGTGGTCCTGGCTGTCCTGGTACACATTCTTGTTTCCGTGCTAGAAGAGCAACTAAACCGCTTGACCTTAGAATTAAGACATCTTCACAATATTCATAATCGGTAACGTCTTTGTCCGGTTCCTGCGGAGGGCAGCGCCCTCCGCAGGCGTTTCGCCAGTGTGATTTCTCTATAGGCGAGCGACGTGCCCCCCCTCCCCTGCATATCAAATCACGCGGTTGTTATCCGGCACGCACCTTTATTTTGAGCGGCGTGCCGAAGGTGTTTAAAGACCTCTTTCCCCCACCAAGCGGCCTTCCTCCTGATGCGACCTACCCCTCTCGAGGCCCCATTTTTTTCCCCTAATCGCTCCGTTGAGTTTTCAATTCCCACCCCTCTTCTTCAGACCCCCCCTATTGCGCATTGCGAAAACGTTAGCGGTGTATGGGTCATTTCATCCTTTGATGGAATAAGCCCTGCCCCGTTTCATTTTTTATCCTCCCACGCTCTTTGTAATGACCCCCCCCCTCGCCCAAATTGTGCATCGCTCACATAATGTCCCTCCCCCGTTACCCCCCCATTGTTCCCTCGCACATGTTTTTTGTTAGGGGTTAGTGCCTCGAACAATCCCCGAATAAGATAAGCTGAACCCCCCCTCTTTCTGATACAGTTTCCAGACCTTTCCTGTCTCCTTTTTTTTTTGTCAATGCCACCCGCTTAGCGTTCGTCGAAGGATCTCTCAGCTCCAACTCTCTTTTCCTTTTTCTTCCCACCACACTTTGCATCGCGTAACCATCGCCCCGGCTGTCTGTTATGTGTTTCTCCCACCCAGGATATAGGTTCGTCTACCTATTCACGAAATCCTGAGCTGAGTTAGATTTTCTTCCTTTCCTGGTAAATGGGCCTTTCTAACCGAGGTCTTCTTCATTCTCCCCCCCTCAAACACGCACTACCAGTTCCCGGAAACACCTTTTTTCCTCCTTCAGCGGAACAATCGTGTTTGCCCCCCCACAAAAACACATCGCAATCTATGCTTCTTCACCCATTTTCTATCTCCGTTTGGAATTCTTCTCTCTCTTCCCCTTTTTGACCATAGTTTGCCCCGATCGCATTTCACCCCT
>Ga0179593_1453263_pt1 | contig 12634 bp, 20 predicted proteins | sample CZODoug2_1_08_16_FD_185931 | JGI IMG/M metagenome (GOLD analysis project Ga0179593, IMG submission 185931) | Vadose zone soil fungal communities from Angelo Coast Range Reserve, California, USA - CZODoug2_1_08_16fungal (PacBio error correction) | ecosystem: Environmental > Terrestrial > Soil >... | reverse complement strand
CCCTGTTTTGCCCGTATTTCCCCCCTCCCCCTCTCCCGTTGACTCTCCTAAAAAATAAACGATTTTTTTAGTTTTCTCACATGTTTCTCACTCCGGCGAGCTTGACGACCCCTGTGAGAACCCTCTGTCCCCCTTTTTTTTAGATGAGTTTTTTTTTCCCCTGGTTTCGAATGCCTCCCCGGTTAGGATCAGTTACTCCTTTTCCCCTCCCCTTTTTCACCCCCCTGCCTTCTAGAACTCTTTCTTCGTTTTTTTTTATTCCTTGTTTCGAGTCTTGTCCGCACTACAAATTGGCCCCAGAGCGACACCAAGTTCGTCTTTGCAGCTTCCTTCCCCCTCCATTTCTCTTCATTTTTGTTGAGTGTATCTCGGGGTACTCTCCTTCTCCCCCCCCCCCAATGACCATACGACTCTTTCTCCTTGACTCGCGTGGCTCGTTTTTTTTTTTTTTTTTTTTTCCTTTTTATTTAGGCCGGCCTGATCCACCCAGGACGCTCCCCCCTTTTATTCTTGAGACTCCTTTGACTCTTCCCCTGAACGTTACCCTTTTACTGATTTTCCACAGCCCCTGACCTTTTCCCGATCCTGAGATTTTTGAGCCATCCCTTTGGGTCTCCCTTTCACCCCCCGCATTTCGATTGGTTTTTTTTTTTTTTTTTGACTCCCCCCTCCCTTCTCCCCAGTGTTTCTGTGTTTCTTTTTTTTCCCCCTTTTCCGCATTCCTCGGGCACGACATATACCCCACGAATCACCCTTTCTGAGAAACCATTCCTCTTCCAAAACTCTCCTCCCCTCCGACTTTCTATTTTCTTGAATATGTCCCCCTGTTCTCTCCCTCCTCTTCCTTAATATTTTAGCTAGACTTTTTTTGTATGATAAAGATCTCGGGTCCTCCCCTCAAGCGGGTCCTGAGCCCTCTTTACTAATCAGCCCTTTTTTTTTTCCCTTTCCTTGTTTTCTCAAGGGATGTTTTAATCCACCTTTCCTATCTGATACGATGTAAGGTTAGCGAAGCTATCTCGTTCCCGAATCCTGACCCCCTTTTTCTCCCGACCCCTGCGCGATCCATCTCACTCTGACCTCGCTGTTTTTTCCAGCACCTTAGTATTGTCCTCTTCCTTCCACTTCCCCTTCCCGTCCTACGGGTCCAGGTCCCCCCCATCGCTCTTTCCCAATTTTGACCGTCACCCTACCCTGGTTGTTCTTTTTTCCACCAAGTCAGGCTTTAAAACTTTTTTTCTCTCTTGCGTTTCAGCGAAATACGCTTCAAAAAGGCTGGGACGCAACTTGCTCGAAACCTCGTCTGGCCTTGCATCCTCTCTTACTTGGGCCTTTCCCCCCCCAGGCTTTGACCTCTCTTTCCCTCCTGAAGCAACGGTCTGCGAGTACTTTCTCTTTCACCCGGCTTTTACGACAACGTGCCGCTGACCCGTCATTTCTCTTGAATTTCTTTCGACGCCCCCCTTGCGCGTTACTTCTGAGTCCCCATTTCCTTTTCCTTCCCCCATAATTCCCATCCCTGCGACGTTTTTTCTTTTTTCCATTTTCCGCGTCAGAGAGCTCGGATGCCTCCAAATCTGCCTGCCTTGCTGGTCCTCCCTTTTCATCCATTGCTTCCCCCTTTCCCGGAACAGTCCCCTCCCACCCCCTTCTTGAGAAGCCTTTTTATCCTGTAGGACTCCCCCCGGAGCTTCATGTACTTTTTGTATCTTTTTCCCCCTTCTCTCTCACTTTTCCCCCTTTTGAGGCTTATTCGCGTCTCGCCCCCACCAATAGGTCATCCCACTTTGCTGGTGTCACGCCTTGTTGACGATTTCTGAGGCGTTTTTTCTTCTCTTCCCCTTTCCCCTCCGCATCTCTCCTCTGTTCTTCAACGCTTTTTTCTCTTTTTGCGTCCTTTGCTGTTATTGCGATACGATTAGTAGCGGGTCGAAGACCTGAGTCCCATCGCTCGAGTTCGCTCTTCCGCCGTTCCTTTGGCTGCCGGTCTGCCTTCTTCTCTCTTTAGATTCCCCCACTTTTTCCTTCGTTTCCTTTCATTTGCGCTTTTTCCCCTCCTTTCCTCTTTCACTTTCCGTGCTTGTGGGAGTCCACTTTTTCGTAGTTACTGGTTTCTATTTGTTCTCTAAATCTTTTCCTCCCTTTTCATTTCCCTTTCAAGAAAACACCACCTTCCCCCCCTTGAAAGGTAGAAGTCGTCGTTTATTTCCACGAGTGCTGGTAAGTTCTCCTTTCTTTTTTTACAAAGCTTTCGTCCTTGCCCTCTGCTATTCCCAAAAAAAAGACGCTTGCCCATCCAATCCGTGCGGCCTTCTGGTCCCCTCTCTGGGCTGAGCCCCTCCTTCTTTCTGCTTTTTTCCTCACAAATATGCAGAGTTTTTCCGTGTTTTCTCGGACCCCACTGATGGAGCCTTTCGTCTTTTTTTTTTGAGGTTTGCGCTCCTCAAATATTGGGGACGTACATAACGGGACCTTGTGACCCCCCCCATATGGCCTTTATTGGTTTTCTCTCCCCCCAGGTCATGGCCTCCCCCTTTTTTCTCCAAATAAACCCCTTTTGTCTCTCCCTTTCCCCCCCTCCTCCGGTTTTTAGATATACACAAACGTTTCTTGACAGCTGACTTCGGTCGCCCCCTTTCTCTTTCATGCAGCTATTGCCCATCTCTTTTCCCTTTTTCCGTTTTTCACCTCTAGTTCTTCTCGAAAACTACCACCCCACCCCCCCCTCCCCGGACTAAATAAGTGGGTCCTGCTTCATCAAGAAGCGATGGTTCTGTTGAATGGTACCTCAACCCCGTTTCCCCTATCATTAGCCGAGATTCCCCCCCTCCTTCCCCGCACTTCTTTTCTTTGATTTGTGGTTTTGCCTCCCCTCTCTTTGAACCCGACCCATTCCTTTGTGAACCTGAGGTTGCTGCCCCCCGCTACAAGCACCGCAGTTGCCCTTATTTTCCCTGCACCAGACCTAATAACTTCCAGGTGGAATTTTTTTTTCTTCCCCCTTAACCGCTCTCGGACCCTCCCCGTCAACGATTTTCCCCTCTCTCAAACGCCCCTCTTTTCTTCCAAGAAAATGTTGCCCCCTCCACCCGGTGAACCTTTTTCAGTTTAATTCCTTTCTTCGCCCTCTGAGGGCTCCTTTCTTGTACTACCCATTGAGCCCTATACCATCTCCCCCCCCTTTAGAAGACCGGCGCTCCGGGAGCGCGGCTTGACGCGCCCTACTTCCCCCCTATTTCTGGATGTGTCAGCTCCCTCTTTCTTTCATTCAGCTTTACCCCCCCCATGATGTTTTCCGCGTCCAAAGGACTCCCTCCCCCCTCTGTGCTTTCGAGCACTCTCCTTCGACGACGTAAACGCGCGGGACAGAACTTTCGCCCCCTTGCTTGTGATTTGGTCAGTGTCTTCTCCCTTCATCCAGTTCCCTCTTCCCAGGTGAAGTCTTTTTTCAGAGTTCTCCTACGTACAGATCTTCCTTTACCTTCCTCACTTAAGGGTTTCCGACCGTCCTCCTCGGCTTCCCCGATTTATTCAGGGCCCCCCCCCTCCTAGGGTTTTTCCCCTTAGCAGATTTGCTCAAGCTCTTTTCTCCTCTTTCGTCCAAATGGAGAAGAATCCCCCTTTCGATTCCTCAGTCTTCCCCGACTTTTTTTTTCCCTATAATTCCTCTTCTTTTCGCCACCAACTTCCTTTTAATTTCGCGCTGCCAAGTTGCCTAGATCATGGTTTTCTCCGCGTATGATGGAGTTCCCATTTAAAGCTTTCCCTTTCCCTGTTGTCCTGGACCTTTTTTTATCTCGTTCTCGTAATGCCGCTCCCCCGAAATAGTTAGAGAAGCGTTAGCCCCCCGTCTTCTAGGATTAGCTGAACCTCCCTAAGTCCAGGTTTAACCCTTCCTTCGATTTGTTGTTTCTTCCTCCTAATGGCTTTCCCCCTTTCCCGTTACGTCAGTTCCTCTTGTGTCCGAGAGAGGTAAACAGGCCCCGAAAATATTGTTCATCTTTCCCATCAGCTCGTACCTCTCTTGCGGACTTCTTTTCCTTGCCTTCTCTCTTTTATTTCTTAACCGTCATGGACTTTTGTTCGTTCTCTCGATATCTTCTGATCGCTCTACTCGTATCAACCGCTCTCCCCTGGGCTCAGTAGGCCCCCATGTTCCTTTCAGTGACTAATTCTCTTTCGCCGATGCCAGCGTCGCCCCCCTCCTGGAATGCCCGCGCGCTTTCTCCTGAGACATCTAAGCGACCTATACCGGAAGCTTTCCGCTCGCCCCGTTTGTCGCCGTGCAACATCTTCCTCTCTTTGCTTTCCTTTCTGTTTGTTCGTTCCTCCGTTCCTTTGTCATTTCCCTTTCTCTATGGTACGTCTCTTGTGTACCCGCGTCCATGGAGGCGCCCGTCACCAAAAAGCTTCCCTTTTTCACCCCTTTTTCTCTTTTTCCCCTGGGAACCCAGCGGCCATTTTTCTGTCCATTTCCCTCCCCCTCATGTGTCATCGCGAGAGATCATTTCAAAGGAGGAGAAGTTCCCTGGTTTCTCTCCTTTTTTTCTTTGAGTCTATTTTTTTTCCAAATTAGTTTTTCCCCCCGCGTCATTTCTTTCCGCTCCTTTTTAGACAGGTCCTTCGTCCCCTCCTTTCTGCTCCCCCTCTCGTTCAGTCAAGCTAGTAGTCTTGTGTCCAGGTGGCTTATGCACTCCATTTCCTCCCCTTCTCTCATTTTCCTTTCCAGGTGGAGCGATTTTCGGCACCTTACAGTAAATGTAGGTCACATGAAATTGTGTCTTTTCCTTCGCCCTTGTCCCGAAAGGTATCCTCCTCCGCACCTTCTAGAGTGAACTAGATTTTTCCACCCGATGTCCGCCTCCCGCGACCCGCTAGTACGCCGTGTCCTCCCTCCCCTTTCTCCCGCTTCCTCCTTTTTCTTAAGCATTGTCCTTTTTTCCTCCAAGGTTTTCGCGTCCGCCCAAGTTGCCTTGGAGGCTGTTGACGTTGCGCTTCATTCCCTCCTCCCTACGCCACCGCATCTTTCTTCCCTTCTTTTTGTTTTTGATTTCTCGGCTTTTCACTGGAAGATCTTAAACAATCTAAGTACGCCTATCCACTCTTTTCCTTTCCCCCCCTCTCACCTTTTGGTTCTCCCCAGGACACTTCCCCAGCCCTCTTTATAACTCTTTCAGCCCTGTTAGATACCAGTGAAGGCATTCCGGGTATCTGGCACCTTCCCTTTTAGTGGGACCCTTCCCTCTCCTACTGTGCTCTCACCATGTGATGCGGGACGAAGGTTCGACGTTTGACTTTCCACCAGACTAGTTTCCCCCCCCCCCTTTAGACCTCTTGTCTTTTTCCAGTTTTTTTTTTGCGGTTTGAAGCCTTTTTTTTCCCTGCCCCCTTTCACGCAAGGTTTTTTTTTTACGGCGTGTTACTCTCTTCTTAAAAAGGATTCCCATCGCGTCTCTTTTACCTTTTCTTCCCCGATTTTTTTCGCTGGATTCCCTTTAGCCCATTTCGGGTTATGCTACCCCCGTCTCGCTAGGCCGACTTCACTTTCACATGTTTCACTTTTCCCAGTCCCTCGGAGCTTCTCACTCGCTTTTTTTTCCCCTTCTTCGCCCCTTCTGACGCCCCTCCTTTTTTCTTCCATTTCCACCAGCATGCCTTCTGGGGTTCACGCAAACTCACGTTTAGCCAAGTTTCAGTTTTTTTGTTTGTTTTTTTTTCCTACCTTTGGCTTGAGGGTCCCCTCACTCCCCTTACCATCCTGCTCCCCCCTGCCCTGGACCCCACGAATGCCTCCGCCTCCCCCCCCCCCCAAAACATCCCCTCCCTTATGATGTTTGATTTCCCTTCTGACCACCCAGATGATCCCTTGAGATGCCTGATCCCCCCTTTGGTTTTTCCATCCTCTTTTTCCATTCAGAGGGGACTCCCTTCATGCTCCCCGGCATGCTCCTGTACTTGCCATTTCCTGCTTTTCTTTTTTAACGTGCGATTCCCCTTTCCCAGGTCGCCTCTCGAATATTTATCTTTTAACGCAAACGACCCCTCCTTTTGAGCCTCCTTCCCCCTCCCCGCTATCCGTTTCGAAAGCTTTATCCTCTCTGTTTTCCCCACACCTCGACCCTCCTATTCTTGTGGACGGTGTTCCCACGCGCGCACTTAGTTGACCTTTGCCAACCTCTATTTTTTTTTCGACGTTCCGGCCACTCGTTTTTAAATTTTCTCTGCTTCAGCGAACCTCTTTATCGAAAAGGCTGGACCGCCCCAGCTTACATCGAACCCCCTTCTGTAGAGAGCTCATGACCCATCTCTTTGAGGTTCCCCCCCCCCCCTTCTCCCTTCCTCGTTCATGACCGGCTTACAAATCTCTTTTTTCATGTGTTTCACCATTCCCGCACCCAATGGCCCGCCGATTCTCATTTTTCCTCACGGTCTCCCCCAGCAACTTCTCCTTTCTCCCCTGATGCTATGGCAAATTAAATGAAATTAATAGGCTTTGAATAGATTTTCCGCTCAGAGAGACCTTCGGTTATGCCCAGCAAGTCTGCGTGGCTCTCCTTCTGCCCTGGTTGCAGAAAACCCTTTCTTTTTGAGGACCGATTCTACGGTAGTTAGGAATCCTCCGACATCGTTCTTCCTTCTGTTTAGATCCCGACTCACCTTCTCTTTCTTCCCAATGGTTTTCGGTATCACTCCCCCATCCCAATTGGCCAGGGGGAACGGGGATTTTTCTCTCGTTGTCTGCTTCCGATTTCTTCTCTCTGAACCCTATAGGAGTCTATAATGCGAGAAACTCCCCCTCGAGCTGTTTGCGCACAGGCTTCAATCCCTCTTCTCTCGTATCGTGTAGTTTTTTCCTGACCCCCTTTGAACTCTTTTTTCGTTCATACTCTCGTCTGTCTCCATTCTGCCGCCGGTCGGCTCTTCTTCTGCGTCTCCTTGACACTTAGGACCGCTCTCCACGCCATTTGACTCCCTCTTTGACAGTTTTGTTTTTCCCCCTTTCCCCCCTTCTTTTCGTCCCCCAACTCTTTTTCGTTTTTATTCTCCTTGGCTTTTGAGATTATTGTTCGTAACCTCGGTAGTCCCCCAAAGGGCCCGTGAACCCTCCCCCCCTCCACCCGGTACTTAAGTTGTGGGTCTCTTTAACTCCTCTGTTGCTTGGGCCCGTGGGCAGCAACTGCCCCACTTTCTTTCCTTTGGGAAACTATGTCGACCTTCCCCCAAACCCCCCGATTCTCTTCAATCCTTTTTTTTCATGCTTTTTCACCTTTCCTTCTTATGGGCCTTCTCCCCTTTCGGCGCTTTTTGCGTACCTCAGCCTCCCTCGCCTCGTGTTCTTTGAAACCCACCCATGGAGCTGTTTTTGTTTTGGCTTTTTTTTTTCGATCCTTTTTAATTTTCTGGAATCCTACCTTTCCCCCCTTTTTGCCCCCCCCCATTGGCAATAATCCGTTCCTTTCACAAATCTAATTTTTCCCCCTCCCATCTCCAGCGCCAAAATCCCGAAAACGGATCTCTCTTTCTCTCCTCGTTTTTTTTTGTTTGAGAGTTTCCGATTCAAACGTGGTTATTTGATCGCTGACCTTTCTTCTCCATCTCCCTGGGACCTTGCATTCTCGACGATTTTCCCCCTCGCCAGTTTCCGTTATGTCTTTTCCCCCCCATAATATTTAAGGATTTTCAACCACCTCCAACCCGACATAAGTCCATCAGTTTTCCGCTCAATGGCCTTTAATTTTTCGTGCATGTTTCCTTGGTCTCCCTCCTCTTAATTCGTTTTCTGCCTTTTTTTCTTTTCCCCACCTTCATTTCTCGACTTGGCACTCTTCCCTTCTTTTTTTTTTTTCCGACCTAGCAACGACAAGATTCCTCTTGTGAAAAGTTTGTTCCCCCCCACCCCTTTTGCTCTTCTGAAGGTCTTCCTTTCCTCCCGTCCCCACTTCCCCTTTCATTTTCCTTTCTTCTTGATGCTTACCGGCTGGAAAGCCCTTGTGTGATTTCACCATAGTGTTAGCTCACGATCCCCTAGTAACCCCCCAACGAAAACTTTTGCCCATCCCTAACCGGGGTTGTGCACCCCATCTTCCTCGACTGAGCTTGTCTCCGATCCCTGAGACAAACGACCCCCCTCCTAAAGCTTTACACTTGGGCATTACGCGACCTCTCGACCCCCCCTCCTCCCCCCCTTCTTTTCCTGATGCTCCCCACTTTTTGATACATCCTTTCGGCCTTTCATCCTTTTATCCGCCCACTGCTCTCGGGGCGTTGTGAATACCCCCTGGTTTGCCATAAACTTTTTAAGCAATGCCTTTTACGCTCGGCCCCCAGGCGGTCCCCATCCCCCTCCCCCCAATTGCTTGGTTTATTTCGAGAAGCGACTCGGTAACGCAGGACTTTATGCGTTTTAGTTTTTTTTGAGTAGATTGCTCCCCCTTCTCCCCTCCTTGTCTTCCCTTTTCTTTAAAGAACGTTTTTTCGGTTCCCCAGTTGGTCCCCCCTTCTGCATTTTCTTCTCCACAGCTGTCCTCATCTTGCGCATGCAGCACATGGTCGGAAAAAGGGAGCGTCCCGACAGTCTCGACTCTTTTCAAGCCTCTCAAGTCCTCCGTCCCCCTCTCTTTTCCTCCCAACCCGTTTCCCTCTCTAGTAATCGCGGACAGTTGTATTCTAGCCTTTTGTCCCTCCCTCCGCCATCATGATGGCGGCATTACGGTTTGCTTTTTGCGCCTTCTTGCGCTCTTTTTATGTTTTAATAGTTTTTCGTTTTTTGTTCTCCTCCCTTGTTCTATTCCGGATTTCGCTGTCAGAGCCATCTCCCCCTCCCCAGTCAACCTTTTTCCCGGAGTGAGTGTCGTCGTACCGAACTTTCGGTTGCATTTCCATCTTCCGTCATCCCGCTGTTTGACAGAATACTTCTTTTCCCTGCTTTGCCCCCCCGCAATCTTGTACCTTTAGTGTGCCCTTTCCGCCTCTTTCCTTAGATTCCTTTTTCCCCCCCGCGAATTAGGTATACCGGCTTTCCGTTGTCGGGTCCATCTATCGAAGCTGACATTCCCTTTTTCTCCCACCCTTTTGATTTTCCCTCCGGCATCCGTCTTGCCCCACATTGACACGGGAGAAGTTGTGATGTATGAGATGAAGTGTCTTACGTCCGTTCGTTTAGCGTCTTTCCCGCTCCCCCTACCCAATATACTCAATTGAAGCTCTTCCTCGCTCTCAACGTGCAGCAAGGCCCGTGCCATTCAGCCGTTCGCCCGGTGCCTTTCCCCCCGATAGTTGGTTCTATCTTGTTCCTTTTCTTTATCGATTTAAGATTGCTTTCCTCTTCGGCTTAAATGGCTTTTTCCGCCATCACCCAAAAGTTCTGCTACCGATCTTTTGTTCCTTTTCCCCCCAGATTCATTTTCTTGCAAAGTGACTCCTTCCTTTCCTTTCTCCCGCGCGACTATCAGGTCGGGTTCGTCGACCCTGACTTCTACCGTTCTTGGTGCGTTTCCTCTTCTCACCCATGTCCGATGCGCAGTATTGCATCTTGAGCCGATTGTTCTTGTCAGAACCGTCGTCATTGCCTCTCCCCCCCTGTTCTACCCAGTTTACCTTTCTCCCGTATTTTTGTCGGAAGTTTGCGTCCAAACTGTCCCTTAAAAATCAATACCAACTATTCGATTGTACCCGTTTTCTGACCCCCTTTTGATCCCCCCGACAACTAAGATTTTCTAGGAATTAACTTGGTGAGTTGACAACCAACCCCCCCCCCCGTTTTTACCAGCCCCCCCCCCCCCCCCCCCCCCCCCGCACCCCAACCCCCCCCCCCCCCCCCCCCAACCAACCCAAAAATAAAATATCTCCCCCCCTTCGCCCCGTCCACATTTTTTTTCCCCTCTAGTCTCTCTTTTTTCACTCGATTTTACAAGTCCTCTAACGCGCCATGCTTCGCAGCCTGCAGATCCATCTCCCCCTTCTATCCGCGTTCTCCTAATATTCTTTTGCAACTTTTTGCGCTTCCTCCCTCGTCTAGGCTGCGCGTTCGCGTTCGCTTTTGATTTGATCTTCCCCCGAGAAGAATTCCCTCTTACAATTTTTTTTTGTGTTCATCTCTCTTTGTAATTCGGTTCCTTTAATCCCCTTCCGTTCCCGGCTGCACCTCCCCTTCAACGATTGGCGGACTCACCTGCCCCCTCTCCACAGGCGATCGTCCCACCCCTCCCTCTGTTCAACGCTGGAAGTTTCCTTCCGTCCGCGACCTGGGCGTCGCTCTTCTCTTTCTTTTGATGTTAGCGGATTGTTTGAAAAGCCCCCTATAGACTCTGTCTTCCTGCCATATGCCTCTTTTGAGAGCCTTTTCCATCCCTCACAATTGTCTCCCCTCTTACGCCCAATTTTCCGGTGCTCTCTTGGCAAATAGCCGTTTTCAACGGTACCATCCGCTTCTTTTAGGAGTTATTTCCTAAGTACCCCCCCCCCCCTTCCCCGACAGTCTCTTTTCGTTTTTGACTCCGCTTTTTAGAGGACGGTAGATCTTTCCCTTGGCTTTTTCGATCAACAGTTCTCCGTCGGCCTACTTTGCCTGTGATAGGACCCCCGTCTCCCCCCCCCTCCTTCTCCTGCCCTCCTTTTGCCAGAAGTTTTGCCCGATTCTCCGGAGATATTACTCCCTTCTGTCGTCATTGCCAGATTTTGCTTGGTTTGACCCGCACTCCCAACCATTTTGTCTCTTTTTTTTGCTGCGCCTCCCATTTCTCTTTTCCCTGACCCTATCCCTTGACTCATCACTGCCTTCTATCTATGACCGCTCAAAAAATCGATACGTCCTTTATTTTTTGAAGTGTTTCTTTTTTTCCCCCCCCAACATGAGCTTAGGAGATTTTCCCCTTTGAGCCTTTCTCCTTCTTCTCTGCGGGAGTACCGAGTCCTCTTTTCTTTCCCCCCCTCTATCAATAAGGGCCTGGCCCTTACTTTCTTCATGTGTTTTTCTTCCCAGACTTGTCGTCCGAACTTGCGCGATTTCTACGATTTTCAGGAGATCGAATATCCCTCATAGTTTCGCCGAAACCCCTGCCCTTTTCTTCCCTCCGTGTCTCGTTTTTGATGTTTCCTCGCTGGCCGTCGCCGTTCCCTAGGCCGATCTGCTTTTTTGGTTCCCCCAAAAGCCAATTTTTCCCTTCGCTTTGGCCTACCAGTGAAAAGCCTTCTTTTGGCCCTTTTGCCCCCCATTACCCACCCCCCCCCTTTTTTAAGTGCTTTTTTCCCTCCCCTCCCCTCCCACCCTGACGTCTTTTTAGGTGTGTCCCTATTTCGATTTTTTCAGCGACATCCTTCTCAAGACACCGCGGGCTTTGATAGACGTACCCTTTCATCGCATCCTTTTCTCAGGAGCCCCCCCTTCTTTTAAGCTTGTTTAGACCGCGTTTTATTCGTCTTTTCCTCCTTTCTTCTGATTTTTCACCAGGATCTCCCCGAAACTGGAAGGAAGCGTCGATATTTTCGGAACCCTTTTTCTCCTCACTCTTTCCCCCCCTTGGCGGACCTTTTTTTCCATTTACCCCGTTCCTCCTTTTCTTCTTCTTCATTTTTTCCCTCCTCTCTGATGTACCCCTTCTTTCCTTTTTATGTTTGGCCGATCCGTTTGGACGGTTGCAATGCCAAGTAACCAAACAAACACCCTCCCCAATCGAAAACCTTGTACTTAAGGCGTCTATCCCTTTCTCTGTTTTATTTTCCGTTCCCTTTATGAGCTTCCCCCTTGACTCTCCCCCGTCATCTGTCTTCGGTTGAAAATGGACTCGTGTTTTTAGAACACCACCCCCCTAAATGAGTTCTCCCCTTTGCGCGTTTTTTTCCTCCTCTGTAGAATTCCCCCTCTTTTTCCCCTCTTAGCACGGCCATTCGTTTCGAATAAGGTTAGCCTTTAACCTCACACTATCGCGTTTTGCTCCCACGTTTAAACTGTTTTGTCTGTTTTGTCTTTTCTCCCCCTGCGCATCCACAAGCCGACCCCTCCCTTTCCGGATGCGCCGTTTTCGGCTATAGGGAAATTTTAGAGGCTCCTTTCCTCTCCCTCTGACCCCCCATTTCTCCCAATTTCATTGGTTGCTTTCTGCGTCCCCTTTTTTCCCCGTGAGTTGCCCAGCGTTTTCGCTCAGATGCGAAGATTTTGTGCGACCTAGGGTTGCATTCCCCCAGGCTTTTCCACGCCCGTAATTCTCAAGACCGTTTCGTTTTTTATCTTTTCGGTTGTTTTTTCTCCGGCAGCCCAGTTCTTGTTAAGCCCCTTTTGTTGCCCCCAGAACCCTCCCTGATCCCTTCTCTGTCTATTGTCGTTGCCTTCGAGGCACAACGCCCACATATATACCCCATTTTATTTTTCTTCTTTTTGACATTTCTCTTTCCCCCCCCCCTCGTAACTCTGAAGAATTCCGGGCGGTTGCTTCCGCCAATTCCCCCTCGCTGTGTTTGCAACTTCGCAGGACACCCCTCTGTGCTTGGTATTGGGTTTGTGTGGCGTTTCTCTCCTTCAAACTTCCTGGGGTCTCCGGCGCTGCCCCATTTTCTTTTCCCCTCACCGGTTTCTTTTTTTTTTCAAAGCCCTTTTCCCCCCGACCTTTCAACGATCCAATCCCGTCACAACGTTTTG
>Ga0179593_1393030_pt1 | contig 12634 bp, 14 predicted proteins | sample CZODoug2_1_08_16_FD_185931 | JGI IMG/M metagenome (GOLD analysis project Ga0179593, IMG submission 185931) | Vadose zone soil fungal communities from Angelo Coast Range Reserve, California, USA - CZODoug2_1_08_16fungal (PacBio error correction) | ecosystem: Environmental > Terrestrial > Soil >... | reverse complement strand
TTGTCTATTGCTCCCGTTCGGTAACTGCTCCAAAGGGGCATTTCGTCGGTGGTGCCGGGTAGTTGTTTGTTGTCCACCTTGCTCCAACTCCAGTTGGCTTTTTGCTAGGGGCAGGTCTCTTTCCCGTTTACACCCCCTTTTTTTCCGCCTTCTTAGGGTGCCCAAACCAGTTTTGCGTTCCTCCCGTCGTGACCAGCTGTTGGAGTTGTAACTTCTTGGTCCCCCCCACAGTCACGGATCTTCTATTCCCCTTACCTTGCATTTGTCGGAGAAGCGTTTTTTTCCTTTGCTGTAGACTGACGGTTTGAGGTCCCTGGACTTCCGTCTTCTGTCAAATTGGTTTTTCCCGCAGAAGTCTTGACCCCACAAATGATTAGTGTTTCGTTACCGCCCCCCACCCGTTCTGATTCCCCGTCCAAGTTGCTTGTCCTGTCAGGTATTTCCCTGCTGTCCGGTTCCAGGCTCCTGGGCTTTGGGAATTTTATTTTTTGAAGCCTTTAGTGTACCCTCTCTTTTTTTTTTTTTTATTCCCCTGGTCATTTTCTTTGTTGTATTATTTTTTTGTTTGCCTTTCCCCCCCCCAAGTGGGCCGTGAAAATTTGTCGACGTCCCTAACTTTTCCGATGGTTGACACAGCTTTTAGGTTGTTTCCATCCGTTTCCTTCCCCTTGGTCGCACGATATCATCTTTCTTTTTCTAAAATAAATTCCCCCATGTTTCTTTTTTTCCGAGTTGGCTTCCTTGTCGTTGCTCCCGACGCCCTCTGGGAACCTCCTCTCTCTTTTTTCAGGACTTTGTTGTTTTCCCCCTCTGAAACGATTAACCCCCCTCCTATCCCCCAGGGTGTTCTCTTCCCTGTGCCACTGGCTTCTGACGTCACACCTACCTCTTTTTACCCCCATGGTGAGGTCCCCGGGGTGTCCCCTCCCTTTGTTACCTCCTGTGTGGCCTGGTCCCCCTTGCCGAAACCCTTCCTTTTTTTTGACTAGTCACGTGCCTGACCTGATCTTTCAGTTGATCCGTTCCTTGGACCCGTGGTGCATTTTATGGCTGTAGGTTCCCCGTTCACGACTTCCTTTTTTACCTTTCCGTCACTGCCCCTTTTTCCGTCCCCCGGCCACGTTTAGTTTTAGGGTTAGTTTTTTGACGACCTTGTTTTCTCTTTTCTTAGTTTCTTTTTTTTTACGGACTCTTTTGTCGCCAGGTCCCTGTACGTTTTTTAAGGTTTTCCTTTCCTCCCGTTGACTTGTCTCTCCTCAGGTATAGTTCCGTTTTTTGCCCCAACCTATTTCCCCCCGGGTATGACTTTTTCAAAAACAGTTCTGTTTGTCCGCCCCTTGACTTCACTGTTCTCTTCTCGTTCCGGGCGTTTTTTTTTTCCTTGGAGCGTCAACAATTCTGACCCTTTTCCTCTGCTTTTTACCCTAGGTCGTTGGTCATTATTAACCCCGTGTCGTTAAATGCCGCTCCCCCCCTCAACTTTGAACGGCATCATTTTCCCCTGCCCCCCCTGCTTTTTTTTTTCCCCTGGTGGTGCAAGGCGTTTTCTTTCACAATTCTGTCCCCTCCCCCTTTGTAGCCCCCCATTTGCTGGCCACCTTTGACTGGTAACTTTTCCCTTTCCAATGTAAGGTTCCGTCAATATCGCGTGGTTTCCCCCCTTTCTTGGCTGGTTTTTTTTTTTCGAATCAAGCAGTCTCTTCTCCCCAGAACTGTCTGCTTTCTTTTCCCTGCCAGTTTCGTATCGTTGGTCTTTTGTTATGTCAACGCTTTTTTTTCCCTTCTCCCCCTTTTTCACGTCCCCGACGGCCTTTCTAGTGCCCTTTTATTTCAAGTTTGGACCCCCCCTTTTTTTTTTTTTGTACAATATCTTTCACTCGTTGTCATCGTAACATTATTGTCTTTCCCAAGTACAATTTTTCACACACTTTGATTCACTTATTTCCCCCCCCTTGTGTTTTCTTTTTTTATGTTTTTCAACTTCACTCGTATTGTTGACAGGGTTAACCTCCATCTCTACCGGGCTGTTGTCTGCCCTTTTTCTTTGGGATCTGCTTCTTAACCTTTTTCCAGTCATCTTTTGGGTGAGTTTATTCCCTTAAGCCGTCCGAGGGGAAGGGGTATCTAGTTGATTTACCGGAATGACGATTTCTCTTTCCCTTTCTTTTGCTGTCGTTCGCTTTTTCTTGCGCAGACCTTTTAGTTCTGTTTGGTTGAATGCAGAACACTTTTTACCTGTTCTGACTCCCCCCTTCTGTGCACCTTCGGCCCCCCTGTTTTATTCCTTTCGTAGGAGTCTTCCCTTTTGTTCTTCCTTCCCCCCCGACTTTTTTTATGCCCACTTTTATTTTTCCGTTTTTTTCCCACGACCTCGCGTGGTCACTAGCTTTGTATTTCCCTGCATCTTTCCTCAGAGTTTTTTTGTGGCCTTCGTTCACAAAATGTTCGGAAGGACCATTGAATTGTTCCTCCTCCCTTTCCTTTTTTTTCGGTTAGAAGTCCTTCTCCCCGGGACCAGTCTTCCCTTTCGTCACCCCTTTCTATCGTCCTCTTTTCTCCCCCCTTCCCCGGAATTGATAGAGTCCTTTCAGGCGGAGCTCCGTTTGAGAACGTTTTCCCCTCTTCCTCTTTAATCTCTTTTTCTACTTTTCTATCCGTTGTTTTTGTTTTTTATTATTTCTGCTTCCCTCTACCTCTTTCCTTTTCCTTATCGTTCGGTTGCCCAGCGGCCTTTTCTTTTTTATAAGGCCCTGGTTGGCTTTGAGCACCGAGGGTTCGGTGTGCCACATGTTTCTGTTTTTTTTGATTTTGATTTCCTCCTATCCCGCCCAACTTGTGATGTTGTCAACATTCCTTGGCCCCCCTTTCTGGTTCCCGGTGTGGTCCTCCCCCTTCACCGTCTGACTCCTTCTGCCCCTCTTTGATTCGGTTTCTTTGCAACAACGTTTTTCGGATGCAACCCCCGAAGTGTCGTTGTCTCCTTCTTCCGTACGGCTTTCAATTTTTGGTCGGCGCTGTGTTTCCCACTCTCATGTCCTTTTCGATTTTTTTTCCCGGTACTGTCATCCTCCGTCACGGTTAGTTGAAGCTCCTTCTCCCGTTTTCTGTTCCGCCTTTCCCCCTTCCCCGTTCCCCTCCAAAGCTCCTCTGACCCCTTCGTTCCCTTTTTAGAACCGTCCCGACTTAGGGCAGACCGCTTTTGTGCCTCCCCCCGCTTTTCCCCGGTTCCTTCGGGTTAGTTTAAGTTGTCTCTTCCCCCCTTGATGCCGTCGGATTCTCCAGTGCCTGTTTTTTTGGTGACTTTCGTTTTTATTAATCTGTACCCTTTTTATAGTTGATCATATATTGCGACCTCTTCTTCTTTTCTCTTTCCCAACGACCTTTCTATGTACGCGTTTCCTTGCGGTTTGCCCCCTTTGAGACCTCCGTGTTTTTTGGTTTTCTTCTTTTTTTTATAACCCCCCCCTCGACCAGACCTTCCGGACCACTTTCTTCCCCTTTTCTCTTCCCTCTGTCTTGCTATCCGGGGCTTCCCTACTTTTTTTTGTTTCCCCCGGGTCTTAGGGTTCTTTTCCTTCATGGCCCCGAGATTGCCGCTTGAGTTTACGGTTGGTTTTGCGTAGTTTTATTCTTTTTTGCCGTACGTTGTTTCCCAGGACGTTCTCCCTTTTCTTTCGGCATGGGAGCACCTGACGTTTGACTCGCTTCTGCTTTGTCGATGGCTTTCCTTCTTGTGCCTTTACGTTTTTTTTTTACCCTGTGGTTCCGTCCCTGTGACAGAAGAGAACAGGCCGGCGATACGGGTCTTTGTTTTTCTTTTTTCTTTTTTTTTATTATGTTTCTTTTGTGGGTAGGGGCCCACAATGTCCTCCTTGCATTTTTCGCGCCTCCTTAGTTTTCAGTGGAGAAAGTTCCGGGCCTGTTGAGTTCTGTTTTTTTTCTCGTCTAACTCTCCCGATTGTTACGTGCGTCCGAACTTCCCTGATGGTGGCATTTTCTTGGACCCACGGCAAGTAAAGTACTTTGCCGATCTAACCCAAGTTTTACCACAAACATTCCACTCACTCCCCTGTGTTTTTTTTTCTTTATTCTTTTCCTCCCAAGGTTCCCTTTGTAAATGAAGGGTTTTTGTCGCGTTACACCTTCCCTTCCTTGGAGGCGTTTCCTCTACTAGTTAACCCCTCCTTTGCTTATCCCAAGTTTTTGCCGTTTTCTCTCCCTCTCTTTGGTTTAATGTGTTTTCTAGGAGGGTGTTGAAGGGGATTTGGTCTTCCCGGCCTTCTTTACCCCCCTTGTACTTGTCCCCACAATGTTGTACCCCACTTGGTTTTCTTTTTTTCTCTGGCCACTTTTTTTTTCACGTTTCTGGGACTTTTCTTTCTTTTTGTTCCCTCTGTCTAGCAATGTGTTTGAAGGGTGTTCTTTTTCTGCTCGTGGTAGACGGAGCCTCCTTTTTAAGCTGTCACCCCTTGGACTTCTCCCCCGAACGTTTTCTTTTTTCTTTTTCCCGTAGAGATCGTTTCTCCCCCGGCGTTTCCCCCCCCTCGCATTTCAAAAGCCGTCTTACTCCCGTTTCTCCCTTTTTCCCCCCTTCGGGTGTTTGGACTTTTCCCCCCCCACCCAGATCTTTTCAGCCCCCCACGATTAGGTCGTTTCTTCGCCTCCACCTACTTTCTTGGCCGGATACTTTTCGGCAGTGTTTTTCTGTTCGCCGACGGACTTTTTTGGTTGATTGAGGGGGGGTGGCTCACCTGTGCCCCCTATGTCCCCTTGATTTTTTTTTGCGTTTTTGGTTGACGGTACACCCGTTTCCGCAGGGGCCCCTCCCTTTCTGGGGCCCGCCGTTCAACGAGAAGTATGCAGTTAATCCCCCCCATGTGTGTCTCCTTACTTCCCTTTGTTTGACGGTTTACCTGCGGTCAGCCCTCCGTGATTCCGTTTGAGACCCTTTTTTTTGCTTGGGGAACTTCCTTCTGTTTGTAGAAGGACGCGTTTGGAACGTTTTTTCGCATTCCCTGAAGTTGCTTTCCCCTGTAACCGTGCCTTCTTTTTTTCCTCTTTTTGAGCACACAATACAGGCACCACTCCTTTCTTCGTGGGGTGTGTTGGAACTTTGACTCTCTTTTTTCTTTCCTTTTGGGGTACCCTTTCGTTGTTTTGTTTGTTTGTAGTATGCGGATCGCTCCGGTCTTGCGCCGCCTCCTTCCCCTTTCCAGGTGTCCCCTTTTTTTTCTTCCTTTGGTTTTTTCGGTATTTGTTTTTCCCCAGGCCCATCCCACGTCGGGGTGGCCGCTTTTAGTTCGCCCTTTCTCTTATTCCCCCCCAACTTATCGCTCCTTTTTTTTTTCCCTTTTTGGAAAACCAGTAGTTCGTTGCCTCCCTCGGTTTTCCCTTTTTTCCCTGTCACTGTCTTTTTTTGTTCTTTGCGGCCTGTGTTTCCCACCTCCACGAATTCGTCCCCTGGTAGTATTTCTTTCCCCCTTCTGCGTCTTTTCTGGAGGTCTCACTCCGGCCGGCTTTTTTTCCGACTGTCCACTCGGGAAACCGATCTTAAGGACTTTGCTTTTGTTCCTTTTTTTACAGTTCACCCCCCCAAACCCTCGTCGTTTCCTTCGGGTTCTTCGAACGATTCAGTAAGCATTACCTCCTTCCTTTTGCCGTTACTTCGTTTGCGTTTTCTATTCCCTTCCTGATAAATTGTCTTTCTTGGTGCTTGGCCTCTTTGATCCCCCATCTTTTTTTCTGTTGCGCTTTTCCCAACACCCCTCCGACCCTGACTTTGTGGAAAAAGATTTGAAAGCTCTGTGTTTTCTGTTTCCCTTTTAATGACCCCCATAGGACCTGATAGACTCCCCCTGACACCCTAACCCTTTCGGTTTTCTTCTGATTTGGATGCTTTGCGAGCTTCCCCTATACAAGGAACTCAAATTTCTTGGTGGTGGCGATAATAGAAACGTGGGGCCCGTCCTATGCCCTTGCGTGGCCCAACCTGGGGGGGCTAGACGTCAACGCCCGAGGGTTCCATGTTCTTTTTCCCTTTTTTGAAACCCGAACCGTGGGATAAGTTTCAGCACCTCCGTCCAGACCCGCCCCCGCAACCCGTTTCCTTTTCGACCGTCCTTAGGGCCGCGGATGAAGTATTTTCGCGCATGTATTATTGGTGCCCCCCTTCTCTTTTGCTGCCTTTCCCGTTGCATTGTCATTTTTTTCCCTCAGGGGCAACCAATTTGCGTTTTTTTTTTTTAAGCAACTCCCCACTTTTTTCTTCACGTTACCTCCAAGTTGTGGTGACATGTTTTTGGTCTTGTTTCCAAGGCCGTTTGTACTGATTCGTAGGCTCTTTCTTTCTTAATGTCGACTTTTTCCCCTTTTGCCCCTGGGGCTTCGAGTTTTCCCGCCTGACCCTCCCTTTATTCCTTTTTGACCCACCACCCCTCTCTACTTATTTTTAGAGGGGTGGAACCCCTTCTGTCCCTCCCCTGGACACTTTCCCTCCTTCGTAGAGGTGAGGAGTTTAAGTCATGGTAGACTCCATCCCCCACTTTTTTTTTTCCACCGTTTTTTGTTTTCGTCCCTTTGTTTTTTTCCTTCAGTTTTTCGCAACTTTTTGTTTTCGGTCCTGCTGACCCCTTGCCCCCTTAATTGACCTTCACCCCCTGGTTTTCCCCCGTCCTCTCGTCTTTCTTTTGACTGCTCTTCCGGTGAATTCCGTCGACCAGGACCCTTTCTCCTCTTTCGTAATCGCACCCCCCGGCGTTTGTCTTTTGCTTTTCTTTCCCCCTATGAAGGATTTCATCGTGGCACCTTATGGCTCAGGTCGCTCCGGGCACGCTCCCCCGATTCCTCTAACAACAGAACTTCTCTCCCTGCGTCTGTTTGCCCGGCCGTGTTCTCTTTTTTCTATTACTCGTGTTCGTTGAATCTTCTCCAGCCTTCCTCTCCCCGTTCCCTGACGCGGTTTTTTTGGCGGGCCACGTCCACCCCCTGGGCCCCATTCCCCTTCCGGACCTTTTTTTTCCGTCCCTTTCTTCATGCACTTAAGGCTGGAATTGTCACCACCCTGTTTGGATCACACTATCCCTGTGGTTGTGTCAATGATTTGGTCCCCTTCACGTTGTCTAGTCCACTTATCATTGTCCCTGACTCGGTTTGCGCCAGAAATTCTCTATTACTCTTCGTTGTCATCTGTTGGGGTCTTGACTTCCCGTCTACTTTGTTGACATATGTCGGAGGTCAGATTTCGTCTAATCCTGCTGCGAGACCGCTAACTCTTCTCTTTTTTCGCGGTTTGTTGCTTCTTTCGTACGTCTGGCGCCAAGTCTGCGCATTAGACTCGTGTCACTCAACGTGAATTTCCTCTTTTTCCCGCCTGAAAAACTTATTGTTAAACGGCTTCATTTTTTTTTCTGGCGAAGACCTTCCTGCCCCTACTGATTGTCGGTCGTGAAAAGATGGTTCTTGTTCTCCCTCTTTTTTTTTTTTTGTTTCCTAATGCTGGCCGGGTACCTCTGTATTTTTTTCTTTTTCTTCTTATTTTTCTTAGCCAACACTTTTCCCCGTCGTAGATGTTTTATCCATACGTTGTTTTCGATTGTTTCGTGTCCTTTATCCAGACCCACCCAAGGAAACCCTGCTTGTTCAGTGTACTTTCTTTGGTTCACCATCGGTGTTTCCGCCCTAGCACCGGGTTTTCAGTTTTATTTTTTTTTTTTTCTTTCTAATGCCTAGTTCTCTTTCCCGACCAAAAGTCTGAAGCTGTACTTTAAAGTCCTCCCTATTTTTACTTCCCCCCTCCTTTTGTTGTGCTTTTGATACGCTCCAGCGGACTTTTTTGATTTTTTCTTCTAGGTGGTTGGGGCTCTTCCGGGGGTTGTTTGGGGGTGGGGATGGGGGTGGGGGGGGCGTCAGGACGGTTCTCTAACCTTCTTTTTTTTCCTTGTCCTCCCGTGGAGGCGATCTTTTTTTCTTTTGGAGATCCGTGATTGGGTTAGAACGACCCTTCCCATGCGTTCTGTTCCACCTCTGGGTTTTTTTCCACCTGTTGTGGTTCTTTTTCTCCTTTTACCTCCCTAACCTTACACGAGTCTTCCCCAGGTCTTTGCCATCCTGACCAGTCCAAGCGGTTCTTCCCTTCCTTTCCGGGTCTTTGCCCTTTGCCCCTTGCGTATGTGGTTTTTTCTTCATTACCCTCTTTTTTTATTGATTTATTCGACGTCTGACGTTTTTCTTTAGTTCAACTGTCTTCAGGAGTCCTTTTTGGTTGTCCCGTATCCTTCTTTCCGACGACCCCCCCTTGACTTCGACTCTTCGGCTTTCGAACTCTGTCTTTTCCCCCTTTTCCTTTTTGGTGTTGGGTGCTACCTCCGTTTTGCTGTTTTACTCCAGTGTGTGTATCACTAGAGTCAGTATCGGTATGGCCTCATTTTTCCCTTCACGTTGGTTTCTTTTCCCTTTTTATCATTCCTTGACAACCTAGTTGTTATTATTTGCTTTTCCCCCCCCCCACGTTTGACGATATGCATGGCTGACGTTGTTCCTTCCCCATCTTATCTTCACGAGGCATGGGCCGGGAAGTGGTTTCAGTTTCTTCTTTTTTTTTCACTTTATGGGAGGCCTTTTACTTTTTTCCACTCGGTTTTCCGACCCCCTCCCTCACGGTGAACACTAACTGTCCTCCCTTTGGAGTATTTTTTTCCTGCTGGATACTACACCGTGTGGTTTGCAATTTTTTTTTTCCTCCTCCCTCCTTCTGCTTTCCTTTCATGGCCAGCGGTTTGTCTCTCGGCATTCTTCCCCTTTCCGGCTTGACCGTCGTGCGGGCTCTTTTGGATAGGGCACTCCGAGATGCGGTTCCTTTGGATTGTGCCGTCTGTTATTTAAGCGGGTGATTGCGCTTTGGTTTTTCTGACATAATTGACCTGGACTCCCCAACGCAGGTTTTTTTTTTTCTGTTTTTTTGGATGCGGTTTGTTCTCCTTTCCTTTCGTCCTGTCTTTTCTTTGTTTTCAGTTCCTGTCAGTGGGCTGTTTGCCGCCCTTTCCTTCCAACTTGTGTCTTCTTTTGGTCTTAATGATTGCCTTCCCGAATGTCCATTTTCGTGGCCCAGTCACCTGCCCTTCTCCTTTTGGTTTTGTTCGGCTCGATGCAGTTACCCCTCTCTCACCGGGTCCTCTTTTCTAACCCACGTTCCAAAACTCCCCCTTCACCCTGGAGGGTTTAGCAGGTTGGAACGTTGTCGTCGTGCCGCCCCCTTGTTGTTCCTCTAGCTGCACCGGGCCACGGCTTGATCCCCCCTCTTCCTTTAAATCAGCTGCTAGATTCTTGGTCCTCCATTCACTCGGGATGGATTTTTCTGGAGGTTGATTTTACCCTTTTTCTGGCATTTTTTTTCCTCACCCCTTTTTTCCTTGGGCACGTGTTACCCCAAGTCTCCCCCCCCCCCCCCACCCCTCCTCGTCTTTTTTTTCTTAAGGCCCAGGGTGAGTTGCCTCGTTTTTTTCCTCTCCTCTCCCCCACCCCCCCCCCGTCCTGATTTTCCCGGTGTTGGCCTTCTACTTTGTCCGGCGCTCCGGACCTTTTTTTCTTCTTTGACCGGGTTGAGGTTTTTTCTGGTGGGACTCTTCCCTTTTGTTTTTCCTGGCCCCCCCGCGTATGCCCCCCCCTCCTCTTCAACGACTCTCTTTTTTCCCTCCGGGTCCTCTTTGGTTGGAGGTAAAACCTCTATTTGAAGTTGCCTGCACCACCACATTCTTTCTCTTTACAAGGGTTCTTTTTCTCCCAAGAGTTCCTGAGGAAGTCCTAGTGATTGGTTTCGCCCTCCCCAGCTGGTGGTCTCTCTTGGACTTTTTTGGTGTCCTTTTGAACCCGTCTCCCGTTTTGATCCCGTTTTCCAGGTGTGAACACGTGCCTCCTATCTTTTCTGGATTTTTTCTTCCACTTTTTTGGGATCATTTTACACCATTTTCTTTTTTTCTACCTATGTTTTGTCGTTTTTACCGGCCCTTTTTCTTGAGGCCGAGGCTAGGACGGCCTTGACTTCTTTTTTTCCCTTCCTATTCCCTCTCCCTTCTGCCTCCCGGCACTCCCCTGCAGTTGTTTCGGACGGACTCTTTTGCAGTTTTCAAACAACACCAACTTTCTCCCCCTTGAACAACACCGCCTCCGTCGTGCCACCTTTCTGGTCTTTCGACCCGCCAGGGGGTATCTGATACTTTACCACCCATCCCCTTCCGTTCTTTTTTTTTTGTTCTCCCTGTTTTTCTGATCTTGTGATATCGGTTGATTGGATGACCCTTCCTTCCCTTCTGTTTTTTTTTTTCCAGTTTCGAACAGGAATCCCCCCCCCCTTGTATTGGACATGTTACTCGCCGGATGCTGTGATCAACAAAGGGCTCTTTTTCCTCTTTTTCTTTCCCTAAACCCACTTCCCTTGGGGCAGCTAATCTTTCGTCACTCGAGGCTGAAGAAAAATTTTTTTTTCAGGAGTGTTCGACCTTTTCTCCCCTGTTCTTACCTGCGCCTTAAAGTTTTCTTTCCTTCCGTGACAAGTTTCTTTCCCGATTAGCCGTTTTCCGTAACACTGTTGCACCTTTCCCCTTTACACATTCAGGTGTCCCCTGTCACTTTTCCGGGACCCAGGAGGACAGACCACCCCCCACCGCCTTTTTCCTGCCCGTACGATCACTTTCCGCCGACCTAACTGTTTAGGTAAGTTTTTCCGTGACTTTTTCCGGTTCGATCTTGTTTCTCGTGGCGGATCTTTCTTTCCCCCTAATCCACCGACGTTCAACTTTCCCTCCCCTGTTAGTCCCATTTTTGTGACCCAAGTCTTTTTTTTTTGGGCTGTTCTTGGATCCACTTTTTTTATCCCTCTTTTAAGACTCCCCTAACCTCTTTCTTTTTCCCTCTCTGGGCTTAAGGAGTTTCCTCGAAGAGGCACCTTCTCCTTTTTACTTGTTTTGGTTGTGTTCGTCGACCAACGAGGGAAGGCAACTGTGTTTCACCCTTTGTGCGGAGTTTTTTTTGTTTGTCCCCCCGGTCAGTCAGTCTTTCTGTCCCCAGGTTTCCTCAGGGCAGTTGCTTGCCGTCCTTCCCCTTTTTTCCCTCCCTCACCCCACCCCTCACCTCGGTCCTTCACCGGTCCGACCCCGTCTTGGGACGTTGAGTCCTTTCTGAGCCGTGTGCTTTCTGGTTCCCTCAGACCGTGGCCTGCTTTTCCTTTTTTTTTTCAAGAGCATGGCTAATCCTCCCCCCTTTTGACACTTTTTGTGTAACTCTCGATTTTTTTCCCCCACTTTTTCGTCTTAAGCGTGGAGTCTTTTTTCCTCCGTTGGTTGAGGGTTTTTCTGGTTCGCAAACTGGAATGTGTCCTTTGTGTTCTTTTTTAGGTTTTTCCCCTTGCCGCAGTTATTTTCCCTTCAAAAACTCTACCGGTTTTTTCAAGGATCGTCCCAAGAGGAGTCCTAGTGGTATAGTTCTTTTCTCCCCCCTGACCGCCTCGGCCGGATTTGAGGTTCCTCCCTCCCATAAAATCTCGAGCGGAGTTTTCATCTTTTCTTAATTTTCAAAACCCTTTTCCCACTCCCAAGGATTTTTCCAGCTCCAACCTACCCTGTGTTTTTGTCCTTTTTCCACCTTTTTTCACTCTTCCGCATATTTCCTTGGTCCTCGCCTTCCCAGCAGAAGTTTTCATCCTCGAAGCGCCCAAATCCACCCCCGACCCTCTGTTGCCCCTTTTCCTTCCTTCACATTCTTTGGTCGCTCTTTCTGGCTTATTTTTTTTGCAGCCCCCGTTTAGTATCCTCTCCCCCCGAATCGTGAAACTTTGTCTCCGCGTCCTGCTTCCGGGAAGATTCTTTGTTGTGATCTTCTTACCCCCTTCCCTTTCCAGGTCACCCCCCGACCGTTGTTTTTATACTTGCCCCGGTCCACCCTTCGGACATTTACAATAGTCACGGTCCTGCTCGTTTTTCAATTGCCAGGCTTTGTCCCCCCCTCTAGTCATCTTTTTACGTTCCAACCCACCTTTGGTTGGAATATTATTTCCCCTTCCCCCCCTTCCCCTTTTTAACTTTTTTCCACTTCCGTGGAGGGACCTTGAGCTGCATCTTCACCGGGGGGTTCCCTTATAATTTATCCAGAGGGAATCAACCGTTGGAGGCTTCCCCTCTTTTCTTGCCCGAGCACTCTCGTGTACTTCCATCCCTCTTTTTCGAGCTGGGCGTCTGAAAGATCCCATTTCCGGAAAGGATGTTTGGTCTCACGGTCTTTCGTTCCCTTTTTCCCACCACAGTGATTGTAACATCGTTCACGGAAAATTTCCCCCGTCGGGAAGGGGCTCGTCTTCTTTCAGAATCTCATACCGCAGGGGGGTTCTTGCCCCTTTCCCCACCCCTCTTTTGGACCGGAGAGCTCTTTTTCTCTGCCAAGTTGCTGCGGAATCTCTGCAGGACTATAAAACGGTCGAGAATTGACAGCTGTTTTTTCGTGACAGCCTGTGGTGACTTTTGTCTCGTCGAAACCCTTTTTTTCCCATACTTTCTTACTTTTAGCCGCTTTTTGATCCGTTTCGCTCCCCCCTTTTCTTTTTCTTTTTTTTCCCCCTTAGGCTTTTCCCCCGCAACCTTTTTCCCGC
>Ga0179593_1450215_pt1 | contig 12635 bp, 9 predicted proteins | sample CZODoug2_1_08_16_FD_185931 | JGI IMG/M metagenome (GOLD analysis project Ga0179593, IMG submission 185931) | Vadose zone soil fungal communities from Angelo Coast Range Reserve, California, USA - CZODoug2_1_08_16fungal (PacBio error correction) | ecosystem: Environmental > Terrestrial > Soil >... | reverse complement strand
TAAGATCGAGACCACCGATATGCCTTCCTGCCTTTTTTTTAGGGTGTAGGAACCACTGACCCTGTCTCCCTCTTGGACCGATCCCGGTTTCGGTTTAGACGCCGTGACTTTGGGACGCTGCGCGTTTCTTAAAAGACTCCTTTGCCCCCCTTTTTTGGTCGACCTTAACTCTTTTCCTTCCGGCTTTCTTTTGTTCTTCTCTCTTCCTAGCTCCGTAGGCGTCCCGCCTCTGTGAACTCCCTATCATTAGATGACACCCTGGAGACGATGAAAGATCGAGTGAGTCCCTTACCTTTGCACGCACTCTGTCTTCCTCTTGAGTTGGAATCTCTCCTCGGCCGGTCGTCAAGATGTGACTGCCCGGTCTTCGTGTGCAGAATGGCCCACCTTGAAGCCCGTTTCTCGGTTTCCCTATGTTGCCCCCTCTTTCCATCTGAAAGAAGCAGCTGAAAGTTTCTCGGCATTCTTTCTGATGTGCGTTTTCCTCGGCGCGGTTCTCGTTTCACCTCGCCTGTGATTCCTTCTCGTTTCTCCTCTCTCCTCGGATTTGGAGTCCCCTCTTTCTCAGGTTTTGCCGCAACCTTTTGGTGATTTCGATGAATTCTGTTTCTGCTTTTTTCTTTCTGGCTATGCGGTGGTTTTTTTCATCGTGCACTTTTCGGCACGTGGCTTCATATCTTAACAGATCTAGCGCTTCCTTTTTATCCCCCAACCCAAACCTTTTCTTCGGACCTTTTTTATCGGCGCTTCGGATTGATGCGCTGCCCATTTTGCGTCGGAGTCGCCTCCCTGGTTAATTTCGACACTTTTGACAGGTTATTTTTGCGTACTCCCCCTAATCTTTAAATAGGACTCCTATGGCCTTTTTTTCCTCAGCTTACGACTCTGTTTTTTCCCCCCCATTTCACTCGTCGCTCACCACCCCTGACGCCTGCTTTTGCATTCCGTTCCAGTCAAGCGCGTTTTCTTGGTACGAACTATTCCCCCCTTCTGTTTTTGGTCCTCCGTTTTTTATTTCTTCAAGTCCTTCTCCTTCTAGTCCCCCTCCCTCAGTCCCCCCTCTTCCATACTCATTGCGCTACTGCGCTCTTTGTCATGGGCGGGTTTTTTTCAACTGTTGATCGAATACGGCATTCTGTCTGTCCCTTCTCTCCCCCCCCTCACCAAACCACCAACAACAAAAAAAAAAACAAAACACCAAAACAAACACCCCAACCCCCCCCCTTCATCCCTACTCCTCCCCATACTAGATGATCTCTCCTCCATTTCTCTTTCTTTCGTCTAAGTTTCCTGGGCGGGTTTTTCTTCACGTCACGTATTTTCGGGTCATTTTTGCCTCCCCACGGACTTCTTCGCGCTCTTTTTCATGAGGATCCTGGCCTCTTTCCCCCCCTTCTTGAGATGAACCCTCGCTAATCCCTTCTGGGATTTGGCCTCGGCTGCCCAAGACCTTTTTTCCCAGATCGTCTTGTAGGATGTGCTCATTTTATTTTTGCACTCTGATGGCGTGCTATCTTACGGACCCCTTTCCGCCTTGCTGATTGGAGGACCTGACCCGTATTGGGTTTGCCCTGGTTTTTCTGACTCTCCCTTCTCGCTTTGCGATATTTTACTCCGTTTTTTCCTTCTGACTTCGATTGGGCATGTCGCCACTGTCCGGTCATCTCTGTCCTCTCCTTTTGTTGAGATTCTAGAGGCTTGCGCCTGCCTTTGCCTTTTATTCTCCTTGTACTGAGCCGGCCTCCCTTTAACAGTCTGCACCTCTCTATGGGCGACCTTAATCCAGACCCTTTGTGGGTCTCCCCCAAGCCGCCCGGTGTCTCTTTTTCCTTCAGCAATTGGTCACTTGAGTCCGGCTTAGATCGGGGGGGCCCGTCCGCTGGTGTTGAAAATACCTGAGCACCCCTCTCGAGTGGGAACCCCGTTTCCTTTCCTTCTCACTCCCTCGCGCTTGCTTTCTGGTAATAGTCCCGATATGGAGTCGGACGTCCACGCCCTAGGCTTTTCTTCCCCAGTCCAAGTCTTGGAGCAAAAATTCACGTCATCATTTCTTTTTGTCCTCACCTCTTTTTTTTATCGAAAGTCCCTCTCATGATTATTACGAGATAATGCGTCGTGTCTTGGATCTCTTCTGGTTTTCGACATTGCTCGATTACCCCTCTGCCGTTCCTTAGAATCGTGTTAACCGCAGCCATTTCGTAGAGCCCTACTCGACTAGTTAGTTCCGATTTTTACTTCTCTTTTCCTAGACAAGTCCTACTTCTTTTCTCATTCGCAAAACGGATTAACCTACTGTCTTTTTTTTCTGCGGTATCACGTTGTGCAACGCTCGGACCCCGTCCTGCAACGTGAGGTTCTTAGTTTTCTCCCCCGGAATTTTCCCTTTTCTCCCCTCAGGTCATACTGCTTCTGAGACCCGGCCACTTTAGCTTCAGATGTTCGCCATTCGTTTTCCGTCCTTTTTCAACGCCTCCTTGGGATGCACTTCTAACTTTTTGGCCTCCTTTTTCCCTAGGTTATATATCTCTCCTCGCCGGAAACCCCATGGTCGCGACTTGTGTCTTCTGTTTTCACGCCGCTCCCCTTTTTCTCTCCGCGCGGTTTTTCTGACCATCTCCTCGCACACTTGCCTTATCTTTCTTTGACTTCCCTTTAAAGAATGCAACAGTCCTTTTTCTTGTAGAAACCCGGCCTTATCTCCCCCCATTTTTTTTTTTTTTTAAAACCTTCGTCGCTCGGCTCCACTCTTCATTACTCGAGAAGTCTCCTTTCATGACCCCCTTCTCTTTTTTTTTGTCCCTCCTGACACTCTTGCGTCAGCAGCCGGATACCCCTTTTGCCTTCCTAGGTCTTCTTTTTTTTTTATACCGTTGCGCTGCTACGACAGCTTCACTCCCCTGGGCTTTGCTTTGGCAAGTTTCTTTTACCCTCCCCTGCTCCTTACGTCAAGCCTTCCTACCCTTGCTTATCCTCTGCCATCCTCGGGGTCACGCCTTCGATTGAGGCGTGCTGGTTTCTCAGCGTTTACGCCTTCGATTTTGCAGTCCCACTTCCCTTCCGCCTCATGTTTTAATATAATGATTATGAAGTTTCTCATCTTCCGCCTTCCTTAGTTCTCTCTCCCCCCGTCGGACCACAGGACTTTGCGTTGCTCGGTGTGAGCTCGCCCGGGACCATTGGAACAGCGTCTCGGGAATGCGCTTGCGTCTGCTTTCTCTTTTCCACGAGGGTTTTTTTCTCTCTTTGACCTAACCTCCACTTCTTTTCTCTTGAAAGGCTCAGGGACTCTTCAGGTGTACTACCTTGATTCCTATTCGAGGCCTTTTGTTCTCGATCGTTCCAATTCCCTTCCACCCCCCTAACTCCAGTCCCCTTCATACCTCGAGTTTTCTCTCCTTTTTCTATGTCTCGTGGACGCGTCCGTGAATTCATGGTGATTAAGTTTCATATCTCTGTCGGCTCTTTTTCTTTTTTCTGCAGGAGGGGGCCTTTTGCTCCTTTTCTCCTCTACTTTTGGAGTCAAGAATCTTCTCTCCCGGTCCCCTTTTCCCCCCTACTGCTTCTTCTTTATGCCCTAATTTCTTTTCTCTTGCGGACTTTGCGTCGCTTGAAACATTTTTTGCTACCGGGTTTTTTTGAGAAACCGCTGCTTCCTCCGCGACGCATTGGCCGTGTACAGGCTCGAAATTCTTGAATCTTCTCCCGAGAAGGCCCACTTCCTTCGATCTTTTCCCCCTTACGGACCCGCGGCCTGCCGGGTGGAAATTTCGGTTTTATCGACGAAAGCGGCCCTCCTTCTCTCTTTTTTTCCTACTCTCCCTTTTTTGATCTATGCTCTTCACGGAACTTCCCCGTTCAGATGAGCCTCGCCTCTTTACCGACCACCCGACAGTTGCTTCGGGTTTTTAGCTTTGTTGTAGATCGCGCCCTCCTGGACGTAGACTCTTCAGTTCTTAATTCTTCTTCTCGTCTGGCCACGCACCGTTCAGAACAAACGGTTTAGAAAGGCCAGCCCGGTCGCCACTTCCATGTCCTCTCCGTCACTTGTGCCAGGCTTCAGATAGCTTCTTTTTTCCAGTTACGTACGCAGATGGTACAGGCCTTTTTGCTTGGCGATATTTCTTCTCCGCAGTACTCTTGACGCCGTCCGAAGGTCCCTCCTCCTTCTGTGCCTCCCTTAACCCTCCCTTCCTCCTATAGTCTTTTCCTCCAGCCTTTCCAGGTGTCCCGCGTCGATTTGCAAGCGAACTTTCTCTTCGCAGCTTCAGGGTCAGGATCGGCGGTCTTTGATGATGAGGAGTCTGATCTCTACCCCTCTTCTATCCTAGATCTTTGTGCACTGTTTTCCCCCGACTCTTAAGAGCGAGCTCCAGAGACGTCTATGCTGTTTTCGTAGCACTACCTTTCGCCCATTTTTGACACTCAGAAGTTTTCCTCAATCGCTATCTTTGGAACCACATGTGTTCCAGTCTGGTCCCCCTCACAACTCTTTGCAAGTCAGCTCCTTGCTGCGTACCTTCCTTTTTAAGTGCTAGGCGCGCCTAACTCTCTGCAAAGCCTCTTTATTCTTTCAAACCCTATAGGCGTCTAATCTTACATTACCGAGGTCCTACGATTTGACCCTCTCTAAACCTCCATCGAGAGCGGTCGACGGGGGACTTCTCATTTATCATCGGACCCTTTGGTCTTCGACATCTGACTTTCTTAGGTCGCGTTTTTAGAGACATTGCACCTATAAGCCACAGTGGGAGTTTCTTGAAGCTTTCGCTAGTATATCAAGAATCTCTGATCTCTGACGGCCCTTTCTGTGAATGCTGTTTGCACAACGTACACTGCGCCTCGCTGTCGCTGTTTCTGCCCCCCCTGACGGAAGGTCATTCCGCGTTTTTTCGCCGCCAATGAACGCTTCTTTTAGCCCTCTTAGTCCCCCCTCCTTTTTTTTTCCCTTCCCCAATGGTGATGTCCCCCGTTGATGAAGTCCGTTTGCCTTTGTTTGAATGGTTCTGTTTTTTTTTTACTTATTTTGCAGCTCGGCCCGAATTCTCTGCTATTTTCCACTGGCTTAGAGATATTTCAGAGAGGCTTTCCCCCACCCCCCCCCCTGATTCTTACCATGGTTTCGACGGCGCTTATTGCTGCGATCTCCAGCGCTCTTCGCCGCGGAGTGCGCCAACCTTTTCTGTTACCTTCTTGTTCCCTGAGGCCTAATCAGTTCCCCCCTTTCATAACTGCTTTGCGTCTCCGAAGCTTGCTGCACTCTGCGTGCGCCAATTCTCCCCGTATTTTCCACCCCCTTCCACCGCACTCCGGTGCAATTTTTTCTCCTTTTTAAAACACCGTGCGCCGTGATGTAGTTCCCCCGTTCTGACCGTAGTTTGTAATCCGGGGTGACGATGATACATTGCCGGTCGGGACTACGAATCCGTCAGTTCAACCTCTCCATACCTCTTTTCGTAGGGCGTTCTTGCATGTCCGGGTTCGTACCCCCTTTTATCGAATAAGTTCCTTGGTTTCCATCGCGATCCTGGATGACTTTCCGCGTTATCACAACCGACGTTAGTTTTGCGTGCGACTCCCCCCCGTTCCGCCTTTCTTTTCTTTGCTCCTCCCTTACTTGGTTATGATGGTAAAATATTGATATTACGGTTCATTTTTAGTACACCGACTTGGACTTTCTTAGTTCTTGGCCCGGCATGCGGATCCCGAATGCTCCCTATTTCCCCCTCTTCCCCCCCTCGCTGACTTTACTATCCTTCTTTTGAATTCTGAGGACTCCTTTCCCAATCTGTCGGGTGGGAATGCTCGTTTCTTTTTCCAGTTTATTCTATTGTTTTTTGCCCTCCCGATGTCGGCTCGTTTTAATCACCTTTCGCGAGATGAATGGAGAAGTGCGTTCTTTTTTGTTCCCCTCTCTGTCGGATTGCAGCTCCTCTTTTTTCGAGTTTCCGTTTCCGTCGTGTCCGGCTTCGTACATGCTCTGGGAAAGGTCTCCTTCTCCTTCTTCTCTTTCATTTTTCTTCCCTACGTTTTTTTTTTTTAGAGAGATAGAGCTTTTCTGCTCCTGCCCATAGCAGTTTCCCCTGAGGGTACACATTTTTTATAGCAATTTGCCTGCGTTTTTACTCCCTAAGATCGGTGTTCGGCCCCCTCCTTTATAATACCCTCCCACTTCCTTGCTTCCTCCCGATATCCAGCGCGGGAGGGGCCCGTGCCGCTTTTTCCCAACCATAAAATGAGCCAACTTTTTCCCCCGCCCAATCGATGCTGGGACGTCGGGCCTATTCCTGGATTTTCGACGATGGATTGCAGAAATCTTTATTTCCGGATCAGCCTGTTCATCCCCTCTTCCGCGGTAAAGTAAAAGTCCGTGGCTTTTCAAAAATGACCGTATCCGTGTTGTCATGCCAAGTTTTCCTTCTCCCACCGCCCAGACCCTCTCCGGGTCCTTTTTCCCTCTATAATTCGCTTTGCTGTCTGATCCTCGGGCGTGGATGCGCCGCGTTCATCCACCCGATGCCCGTTCTAGCCTTCTTTTTCAATCCGCAATCGCCGAGCGCCCTAAGCGCCTTTCTGTACTTTGCCTATGTTTTTCCTGAGGATTTCGTCCCTCCATTCCTGGCTTGATCCTCCCACCCGGAGTACCCCAATACGGTCGCTGCGGTACTAAGTAACGCGCTGGTGCTGGGTTCCGATGCACGCAAGTCGTTGTTCTTTGTTACCTTTAATTTCCATGGGGCTCCCAGAGTTTTTTGCTGTAGCTCCCGGGGCCGCGTTCAGATTGGTGGCCGATTCGTCATTCCGTCACTCCTCCCCGACGGCTGTGGTTTCCCCAAGCACTTCCCAGGCTTCCTCCTTTCCTTCACTGTTCTTCCTCGTCTAGATCTGACGCGCACGGATGAAGAAGAAAACCATGGCTGGACGAATTTCTTTGTCCGAGTGTTTGAACGAATCTGCTCCATATTCTTCTTTTCAATCTCGATCCTTTCCCTATCTTGATCTGGTATCATTCCGGCCGCCAGGGACAAATGAGGCGCACGCCATGACTCCCCCCACATTTCCCCTTCGAAATCCCCATTTTTCGTTCGTCCAAAACCTCTCTATGATGTCTCCCTCTCTTTCCTCTTATTGCCTCTCGTCCCCTCACTCTCCTCGGCTCATTGGGTCATCTGGTATTCATGCTCGACTCCTGACCCGTGTCTTCCCCCTCCCCCTTCCTCTTGGGGTTGTTTTTTTTTTTTGTGGGTTTTCTTTTTTTTTTTGTTGTCTTCTCCTCTCTTTTTTTTTTTTTTTCTTCTCTTGGGGTTTTTTTTTTTTTTTCTGACCGCGCGCAGTCTTCCGAAGCAGTTCTACGTTTTCTTCTTTCCCTGTCATTGGGTCTCTCTTTCTCTGTCGATGAACGCCACTTCCATGTTTGTGCTTTTTTCTGCCAGGGTTGCTTGACCATGACCCTCCCCCGTCTCCAGACCTCTTCTCCCGGCAGCGGAGACGTGCCCTCATCGCCGCTTTTTGCGATGGCTTTTTTTCTTGTGTTCCCTTTCGTGACGCCCCCCGCGCATGTCAATTTCTGTTCCTCCCCTGATCAGGTGTTTTTAACTCCTCTCCTCTGATTTGCAGCTTTTTCTTAAGCAGGTCCTAGCATGGCTTCGATGTTTTCCCAATACGTCTCTGAGGCTGACCCGTGAACCCACTTGTTGAGTGTTCCCATCGTTTAAATTTGGGCACCTCATTCGTCTTCGGACCTGCTGCAGCGTCGATTGGCACTGATGTTCTTTTAGTACCTCGACTCCGCCCGCAAAGTATCTGTTTGACTGATCGGGACGATTTCTTTACATAAAACGGCCTCATTCAGGGTCTTGGGTATCTCTCTACTCCCACTCAAGACTACTATACGTGACCCCCCTTCCCTATGGGGCTCATCCCGTCGATGAACCCCGTTCGCTGCCTTTGAAGGATGGCGTAACCATCTCGTCTTATCTTTCGGCAGGGTTTGCACGAGGGGGAGGAGGAGAGGCGGGGCCATCCCTACCTTGGCTTTTATGCGCTGCCTACCTTTGATGCACACGCGCCGGCCTGGTCTCCTGTTTCGTAGGAACTTCGGAAGATCGCTCTGCAGCTGGCGCAGGCCTTCTCTTAAAAGTTTTTTTTTTGCGTTTGCTGATTGATGAAGAGCCAATTCTGATTTTCTTTTCCGGTGACGTTGCGCCGCCCCAGCCGGTTGGAATCATGATGTAGACGGCCATGCAGGCTTGATAAACGCACTCTTACCGAGATGTAGGGGTATCCCCGCGCTCTGCCACTGCCTTTCATCACTGGACGTCATCTTCTCTTTTCCGTTGTGTCTTTTCCTTGACTTTTCTTTCTGAGTACTATAGTAGATGTCCCTCTCTCTTTTTTTCCGCAAGACCTGCGGGTCGGGGCCGGGGTTTTTTTAGCTTTCTCTCCCTAGAGCCTCTGGCCTTTCCTCCGATCAGTATTCCTCTATGAGGAGTCTTTACCCTTCCCCCCTCTCCGAAACGCCACTAGCCGGTTCTTCGTTCCAGCGGTCCGTGTTCCCAGATCCCCTTTCTCTTGCCCACGTGCACAGTCGATCTTCGGTCACCTCAGTTCATACGAATTTATGGTCAGGCAGTTGCTCTCTCGCTAAGCTGATGTGCCAATTCGTATTATTGCGTCCATCTGCCGGCTCCTTAATTTTGCCGCGTTGCCCACGGAAGTTTTCCCTTCAGACGATATGTTAGCAAAGGCCCACCTTCCGAGTCGGATGGCAGCGAGTTCTTCCTCCCCCTCTCTTCCTTTTTAACTTAGAGGAGGTTCGTTGGGTTCTTGCTTGATGAGGGACGATCGCTTTTCCGACATAGGATCCGCTGAGGCTTTCTGGGCCTTTTTTTTCTTTTTCCCCGACTTCCCTCTCAGGTCCCCCTATCCGTTTTCGGGTCCGTGCGCGATGCGCACCCTCTTTTGGCCGCTGCTGCCGTCGAAACCCCTTGACGCATTTACGACCTGTCCTCTTTAGCCTTTCCCCTGGCTTTTCCGGCAGCTTGTGTTCATTTCGGCTCGGCTCAGGCTATTTGCCTGCTTCCTATTTTTCACTTTCCATATCATTAGCATGCACCTATCGTCGGAAGAGAGGGACATGATCGTTTTCCTATTCACCAGCTCCGACCCTTCCATTCGGCTCCGGTTTCGGTTTTTCAAGATTCTCTTTCCTTTTTCGAAGCTTTTTTTGCGCGCTGATTTCCTGTTTCCCCCCTCCCCCTCACCTGGCCACCCTCGAAGACCAGTTGGGTATTGACTTTTTCCGCAGGCGCACGCATCCCGCTGACGTTGAAGGGTATTCATTTTCTGTTCTTTTACGCGACGTGCGTCGCTGACAAAATCTCGGATTCTTCCCAGTCCTGAGTGATCCGCCTCCCTGAAAGTCCGGGATTGGGAGCCCGAGCTCTTTTTTTTTGCGCGAAAATGGTGATGTCGCTTCCCTGCCTGTTAGCAGGATGAGGCCTGTCCTTTCGGACTTTGGTTTCTTCCCTAGATAGATAGTCCATTGCCTCTTTCTATTTTTCCAATCCCTCCCGAGAGACCTTCCTTGAGGCGGCTGTCCACCCACCCAACATTCGATCCGTGACCCATGGGTTTTCGCGTTTTCGTTCTTAGAGCTGCGGAGTTTTACCAGCCGTCGCCGTCGCGCCAAGGAAGCTGCTCCACAGTCTTCTTACTTTCTTTTTTACCCGGCCTTTGTACTAATCGGGCGACAACTTCATCTCGATGGCCGTTTCGCCTTTCCGCTGCTGCACGTGGGTTTTCCGTTCATGACCAGAGCTCCCCCCCCCACCCAACGAAAGCCGTTCTTGGGGACCTTCAGTTCCGTCCCCCCCTTCTTCTTTCTCCGCCGGCGGACACGTTCGGTGTAACCTTGGGCTTCCGATTATTACCTCTTCGGACTGTCGAAATCGAATTCCCCCCCCCCCCCCCTTTCTACCCCTCCTTCTAGCTGCCTCCTTCCTGGATGCCGGGTTTTAACTTTATGACGAAGAACGGAATCTTGGTATAGCGCAAGTTCGAAGCATCTTTTTTAGCATGTTTTATCGCCCGCGTTTGTATTGTGCAGACCGTTCGGGGTCTTTTAGGAGAGAGGCCTTTTCGGGGGGATGCCCCACGATCCTAATGCCCTGTCATTTTTTCTCACGTTTTTCCCGAGCCTCGGGGTGCGGCATGCGGTCTTCTTCTCATTATTTCGATGCCATCGATTCTCTTTTTGTTTGATTTTTTTCAGGCATGTCCTTCCCAGATCGTGTTTCTTCCTTGATTTCTTTCTTTTCAGATCCCCAATTGCCCGATGCTGTCTATCAGGACGACTACAAACGTCCGCTTTTTTATGAGTGATTTTTCGTCGGGGTCCAGACACGAGCTTTCTTTATTGTCTTGCCGTATTTCTTCTTTTCGCTCACCCGGACTTTCTGGAGTCCGTATCGTACCCTTCGATTGGGCCGGGAGCCTCCGCTCCTTTTTACCCCTCTCCCTTTGGTTTTTTTGAGAGCGCCCGAGGAAGCATCTTCCGCCTGGTCCCCCCCCCTAAGGTCTCGAAGGTGGGTGACACTGACTTCCGTTGAAAGTCTCGCAAGTCTCATGGGCTCTTACTCCCGACCCCGCCGTCGGTCGACCCCAAGCCTTTTTTTTCCCCGGTTCTGTCATAAGTCCTCTTCCCTGGGCGTACTGGTCGATAGCAGCACATCCGGTCTGGGCCGTCGCTGGGAAAAAATAACCTTTAGCAATGCTCACCGCCTTTTTCTTGTTTGGTTTTGAATGTTGTTCCTCCTATTCACATCATCTCGAGAGCGATGGATTGCTTCCCTCTTTCTTCTCTTACAGACCGCAGGGCCCGCAAATATGCTAGCGGGAAAGTTCACTTCCGTGTTCTTGAGTCAAACAATTATCGTGATCGTTTTACACCCGCCCCAATGGCCGCCTCGAAAGCCGCCCCCTCCTTTTTATCTTATAACTCATGAGGCGGTTATTTCTCGTCTTCGGGCTGCTCGACTTGATCGATCTTACTGATTCCGTTCTCAGAGCAGCATTTGTTCCTCCGCATGCCGTGCACGATGGCCCTATCTGTTGGTAGTTGAGAGTTGGGCCTTTGTTCTTGTCTGCTCAGTCTGTTCATACATAGTAAAAAAGGCTTACCCCCCCTTCCTTCGGCGGTATCAAGAACCCTGCGTGGACTTGGTTTTTTACCCGGAATGGAACCGTTTCAAGGCGGTGGTGTGAGTACGGCGTGTTGGGCTTCACGTCTTTTGCAGATTTTTCTGAAACGGCCACGCGCTGTCTTGGAGCCGATTCTTCACTTTCTTCCCCCTCAAATGTCCCTACGATGTTGTCTCACTTCCAGGGCGGCGACGACGCTGGGTCGCGCAGCTCTAGCGCGTGGAAAACCACCATGGTCGTTCCCCGACTTGTGGGGGTGGACTCCCTTCAGACGCGCTAGAGCGTGGGTCATGCAATAGAAATCCTTTCCTCAGATGTCTCGATGCCGGCCGGCCCGCATTCCAGGCGGAGCATCCTTGTACAAACGGCTTCCGCGCCCATCCCAAATTTTTTCCCTCTGCAAAAAACTGCGATAGATCGGGCTCCAATCCTTCTTTTCATTGGCCGTTCGCCCTTTGAGGTTCTCCCCTTTTTTTTTTTTTTTTCTTCCTTTGACTTTTGGTCCGCGACCGAGCGCGCTTTCAGCCTCCAGCTACGTCCTTCTTCAGGCGGAGCGTTGCTCTTTTCCTCCGCTTTACCAACTTTTTTTTGGCCCCCTTTCTGTTATGACCCCTCCGATGCTAGACGCCTCTTTCGTACGGACGCGGAGAAGTCCCTCTTCTTCCGCGAGGAGGTCGGCTTATGGGTCCCAGCGTTGCCGCCCTCGAGACTGCCCTTTTTCAGCTCTTTTTATCTAATGATATATGCTTTGTCCTCCTTCAGGCGGCATATCTAGCTCAGACTTAAATACGCACACCTTAGTATGACTTTGAAACCCCGTTTTTTTTGCGCCTTGGGACCATTTGGGCAATGTTCTTTTCGGAACTGCCCAGCAGCGTCCCGATGGACGAGGTACTCTTTCGATCTCGTCGACCCCCGCCCCCTCCCCCTTTCTCTGTTCCCTTCTAAGGGAGATTAGTGATACAACTGACCGGCCGGCGGTATCTGGGTTTTTCTCTTTTCTCTTTCTTCCTAATTCACGTTCCGCACGATACCTGACCCCTTCACTCTGCGGGGTCTCCCATACACGTCGCTTCCCCCCGGCGGCCCCCGACCTGATGTTTCCCGATATCGTCTCTTCGGGTGGGTCCGGGAAGTCGGATTAGCCGGCCGCGGTTCCCTAATGTCTTTCGAGCGATCTATCGCCACTTCGACGGCTGGACATACTGACGTCGACTTTTAATTCTACTCTCCTCTTTGCATCTTTCGTGGCTTCGCTGTACACATGTCGTTTCTACGGGTGGCTTTAGACGTTTGGCTGCCTTTTTTCAGTTTGGACATCTCGAGCAGGAAATCTATCTTCTCAGAAAGGGCAGGCGCCCCGTCCTCTACCAAACTCCCGGCCCCGACGTGCTGGGGTGCGGAACTTTCAGGCCCCCCGCGTAATCAATTGCGTC
>Ga0179593_1264246_pt1 | contig 12635 bp, 11 predicted proteins | sample CZODoug2_1_08_16_FD_185931 | JGI IMG/M metagenome (GOLD analysis project Ga0179593, IMG submission 185931) | Vadose zone soil fungal communities from Angelo Coast Range Reserve, California, USA - CZODoug2_1_08_16fungal (PacBio error correction) | ecosystem: Environmental > Terrestrial > Soil >... | reverse complement strand
TGCTGTTGGCGCTCGCGACTTTCCCCTTTCGAGAGTTTTCTCTCCGGGCGATGCGCGCTTAGTAGTCCGACTAGAGTCTGTCTTTTTTAACCTGGAGATTGCGTCCGAGTTTTTTTTCCGACGATTGGAGCAGCTTTATATCGCAGCGTCGGCATCCGCTTCAGTCTGCTCGCGTGTTTTGATGTAGAAGGGTTGGGTCCAAAAAATGTCGACGTTTTTCGGACTCGCTCGAGGCCATGAAGATGTGTTCTTACTGTTTGCTTTTTTTGACCGCCGCCTCGTTCGCCCCTCTTCTCAATTGGGAGTCGACGAGTCCTGAATTACCTTGGTCTGACCTCGGTTTAGGTAGCCACCTCTTTCTTTTCCTATCTCGTCGATTTTTTTGGTGTTGGCTTTTTTCCTGACCAGAGGAGTGAGCTGGTGGGTTTCGGCGTCTTTCCAAGATGAACGTAGGCGAGCTTCGCCTTCAGACGCACGCACCGCTCGCGCCTTTTGCTTCCTGCGCCATCTTGCGGTCGCCTATTCCAGGATGATTTTTTTTAGCGTGCTCGTTCCAGTCGTCGCCAGGATGCTTTTTCGCTGGGCCTAAGCGCGTCGTCTTACGGAGGAGTCATTATTTTCCCTGATGATCTTAGTTAGCGAGTTCTCGAGTCTGTTTTCACGGTTTTTCTGGCTCTCTAGTGAGCTTTACGCTCTCTTCAGATTTCCCTATGACATCAGCCGACTGTGATTTATGCCGTCGTGATTTCGTTTATTTGGGTTTTCCGCAGCGAAGCCGGGCCTGGCGCGGCGCGTATTAAATGCCGAACTGAGGGCTTGCGCATAATTCGCGGTCAAAGTGCGTGTGCCGGTCTCTGTTTATACTCTGACGTCGGTTTGAGATGCTTCCGTAAATCTTTTCCCATTCCCCGACCTGATAGATAAGGTATGATTGTTGCATTGTCTGTCCCGGGGCCGTTTCCCGCGACGCTGGTAGGCGTCCCTTAATTGCGCTGGAGGGCATCATAGGACCAACGGCCCTTCGATGCCGCGCCTAGGTCCTGGTCCCCTTATCTTTTTGCGCTGGAAGTGGAGGCAGATCCTAGGGCCTCTCCTATTTTCTTTCTTAGCCGAGTAGAAAGGATTTAAGTTTTTTCCGTTCGATCATTCGTGAATAAATTTCTTTTTGGGGGGGGCTATTGAGTGGGGGTGTTTATTTTTTTTTTTCTTTAATCTTTTCTTCGTTCCGGAGGGGGTTCAATGCTTAGAACTTAGGGCATTCCCCACGCTATCACTGCTAGATGTTCCCTTTCCTCTTTTTTTCCTGGTTTATAGCGATTCACTGGGCGTTCCTTTTTCTTTTTTTTAGCATTTGTCACCTTTTAGAGGAATACTCCTTCTCCTCCCCTCCGCCACTTTCATTCTCTTTTGTTTGAAGAGATTACAAGTGACCGTGGGCTTCTTATGCGCACGATGACGCTCCGGTTCTTTGGCAACGGTATTGCTTGTTTTCTTTAGGTTGCGTGATTTCTCTGGAGGTCGTGTTCCTCCCCGATTCCTTCTTCCCCTCCTCTCTGGTGCTGGCCCGCTCTTACTGATAAGGGAGGATCCCGTTGGGGTTGCTGAGGGAGATTCTGACAAGGGCGATTTCTCCCCTTTTTCTTCTTTCATCCTCGGACGTGTCGGCCGTCGATCCGTACTGATTCTTCTCGGTTTTTTTTTTTAGTGGCTCCTTGAGTACACGAGCAGGTCTTTCCCCTTTCTCCCTTTGTTTTTTTTCTTGCCGTGCTGTCGCCAGGAGAGGCCATTTTTGAAGTAGAGTTTTGTTTGCTGGAGTTTTTTTACCGCTTTGGCAGCGCTCTCCGCACTTTGACCGCTGGCCGGACTCCGACTTTTTTTTGGCCGGCGGATGATGTGTATTTATCCTTTTTTTGTTTTTCTTCGGATTTGTGATTGGGCTCTAGTCTCCGTGCGCTGCCTCTGTCTAATCGTCCTCCCTCGCCGCTTTGTAGCGTCTTCCGTAGTTTCTTTGAACGCGGCCCCGTTTAGGTGGTTGCCGAAATGTCCTCCCCTTTCAAAAGCGCGTTTTGATTAACCATTTTTTTTTTCCCCTATGGCCCGTCTTCGGGGCTCCGGCCTGCGATCTTCACACAAGGGTTTTTCGTTTGATTTTGCGTACTCATCGCGCGGGCGTACGGAACGGGTCGTGGTCTTTCCCTCTCCCTCATCTGCGGTTTTTCTTTCCCGAACCACTCAAAGCACGTGAGGGAAGGTCTAGACGTTTTTCCTTTTCAAGTTTCTGTGCTTCATGCAGGCACCCGTCAGTGGTGCCCTCTTTCTTTTCCTACGCTCCGCTTCGCCTCGCGGTCGTTCGAATTTCGATTTTCCGCCCTAAGTTGGTTGTGAGTGCGATCCCCTGCCTCCCAGCCTCTGCCCGCGAGCGTGCCCTCCCCAGGTGTAGTATTTTGTCGAGGGCTCTGACGGTGGTTGGGCTTCTTCTTGCACATTATGTTAGCCAGGAGCGGTGCCCCCCCTTTTCCTGCCTTCTCCGTAGTGACTGGCGCGTCCGCTTCGGCGTGATTGCTTGTGTAGCCGCATTTGGCGACCCGCGGCATTCCGCCCCCCCCCGGCATCTTCATCGCCCGTACGCTCGCAGCTCGCAGCGTTCCCCCCCTTGGCTCATTTCTTCCGCTGCGTTTGGTTCGCCTCGGGTTGCCCGCCCGATGTTTTTGAGAGAGACTTTTTTTTTTCTGGAAATATTTTCCTTTAATGGTTTTTTTGCCGGCTCTGAGCGGATCTGCCGCTTCCCCTTCCCTTTTCCTCTGGCCCTATGTTCTTTCTTGGATGCTAGTGACCTCTCTCTTTATTGCTGTGTTGATCGTCACCGCGACGATTTGCAACGACGCTCTCCTATCAGCCCCCCAGAATTTCCTCCCTAGAGGAACCCAGCCACCACCCTCCGCCATCGGGCTGTGCTTTCAGGTGACTCGCAGAACGCCCCCCGGGTTTCACAGCTCACAATCGCCTTTCTTTTCTGGCCCCCTTCTGCTGGCTCGGTTTTGCAGTGTATGTTGCTTTACGTCGACCTCCTTTGGCCCGCAGTTTCTCTCGTCTCCTACCGTGCAACAATTCTCTGAAGATTTAGAATTGCCCCGAGGATTATGATCTGTTCCAAACTCCCAGCCGCCTGCAATCTCCTCACAGCAGCCTTCTTCCTCCCAGTTACTGCGAACAGAGTATTGGATCTTTGACCTAGCGCGGACGCGGAGAGCTTTCCCCCAAGCTAGAGCAACATCCGCTGCCCCTCCTCTCGCCCAGTCGGTGGAAATATTCAAGGTCTTTCCCCTCAGCTTGCGTTCTACCCCTCCGTTTCGGTTAACGAGCGTACTGACCGTGGGTTTGTTTCCATCGGAGTTTTCTTTCTTTCGACCTTCCTCCTCTTCCTTTTACTTCCGCCCCGGAGCCCCGCGACCTTTTATTCCCTTTTTTCTAGCTCTGTCTCTTTTTTTGGATTAGCTGGCGCCTCTTCGCCGCAGATCCCCCCCCTCCAAAAACCTTTTGAGCCCCCCCCTTCAATATACCCCCTCGTGCGTTTTGGTTCCCTCCCTTTCTCCTCCCCCTCTTTAACCACGTCAGACCTTTCTTTGATGAGCTCCCTCCCCAGCAACGATTTTTCCCTCGATTTTTTTTTCCTTGATCCCCCCGCTCGTTTCGCGAGTGCTCATCTTCCCCCCCCCCTTCTTCTCCCCTCCCCCTCTCGCCCCTAAATCTTTTTTTCTAGGTCCTCTTGGTATCCGTTCAGACGTTTTTTTTCCCAGCACGTCCACTCTCTTCTCTTCCGTGTCCTTTTACCCCGGACAAGAATTCACAATCGGAAGTCGCTCCCCCCCCTTTTTCCTTTTCTTTTTGCTGCTCGTTCCATCCTCTCAACCCGTTTACACGCTCAGGGCCCTCTAGTTCAGAATCTTTCGTTTCCCGAATTCTCTCCACCTGGGCGTTTACACTTTCGCCCCTGGGAAAGCTCTCCCTTTTATGCAAGAATACAATAGTAGCACACCTCGATTGCCCCCCTTCCTTTTTGTATTATAGGGAGTTGCATTCGTCCGATTTCCTTGCCCCTTATACCCCGGTCAACGTGAGCCTCCAGCCTCTTGAACGTTCCCGATATCCTTCCTTTTCTCGTTCCCCCCTCTTATCTTCAGACCTTCCCTTCTTCCCCCCCGGCCTCTCCTTTCCCCCTGACGCATGAAAATTTGGGGCTCGAACCCCTCACCCTAATGGAGGAGATTCTTATCGCAGATCCTCGGCCGCCCCGCCGATTTCCCTCTCCCTTTCTCTTCTTCTCTTTTTTTTCTCCTCCTAAGGCTGATGGCCTTTGACGCGTAGGCGTTCCCCAACTCACTCCCGAGTTCTTACTCTGCCACTTCCCCCCTTCTCGGGGGAGGGGATTGACGATCCTTCCCAATTTTCCCCACTAGAGTGGGTAGTCATTTCTCTCCCTCTCACCTTTTCGCCGAGGCCATCGTTCCTGTTATTCACGTGGTTTTCGTAGTCGAGTGTGGGGATCCCCCCCTTTCTGTTCCCCCCTCTCCTGAGAAAGTCCTCTGTATACCTTTCGAGATTCCTCAGTGAGTATCCTCCTTTTTTAATTTATACATTTAACCCCCCCCCGCGATTATCATGGCTCTTGCTTTTCCCTCTCGCTTTCCGACATACGGCAAGGATAAGCCTTCTCGCTCCGTCACTCTTCATTCTTCTTCTCTCAATCGCGTTAGAGTCCCTCCCCTTTCTCTTCTCCCCCCTCCCGTACTTCTGAAAACCCCTACAGCGCCTTATAAGTCGGTCTCGTCCCCCAGCGTCATTTACTTTTTGTCCTCCTCGTGTTGCTGAGCTTCTTTATTCTTCTCGTTCCCCTTGACGGCGATGATGTTTGAGGCGATCGGTCCATTAGCGAGACCGTCCTTTCGAACGCGATTCCTCTGGATTTTTACCCTTGGCGGTCTCGTTGCCTTCCATCCCCTTCAGTCTTTTTTGAGCAGGGGGGAACCCCTCGGCCCTCTTCTTCCTTGCCGTTTTTGGGGGTGATGCTGAAGGCATAGATCTTTTCCCCTTCCTCCGGAACCGTTCTTTCCTCTTAAGTCTGGACTCGGCCTTTGTGGTCCCAAGTCCTTTTTCTTCTCCCCTCCCCCCTCCCTCCCTCTTCATTAGAGGTAGATTCATCGGCGAGGTGGGATCCCGCGTCATGCTCCCGTTCCTTGCGACCCTCTTTAGTTCGGAAATCCCGGAGATATCTCGTTTCCCCTTTCCTTCGCTGATTCTTTTTTTACTGGATAGGAGTGCGCTGATTTTTTTCTTTATAGATGTAAATGGGCTTTCCCTTTTTTTTTTCTTAGATAGCGTCTCTCCTATACCCTCTCCTCCAGTCGTGGACCATGCGCCGTTCGTCTTCTGCAGAGGGAAGGGATCGTATCGGGCCGCTTTTCCTGTGTGCTGTGTGGTCTCTTTTTCGCCCCCCCTTTTTTCCACTTCCAGCTTCCCCTGGAGCTCTGACTTTTTCGACAGAGATCGCGTTCGTCGACGCGGAATCTTCTTATGCGCTATCTTCTGCATCGGCGACTCCTGCTCTTTTTGTCCTGCGAGGGGAGCTGTGCAGAGAATGGAGCCTGACCTAATCCGCCGGTATGAGACGTCGGATGTTTCGTCTTTTGTCTTCGGTTCTCTTCCGAATTTGAAAGGGCTCGTGAAGAGTAGGCCGACAGGCTCCTTTTTGGGCTGGATCAGGTCACACGCTTCTTTTTACGCCTGACGGGGGACGATATTAGGGGCCTCTGTGCCCGGCGTTTCTGTTTCCTTTCCGCGCCCCCCTCCCGCCCCTTGATAGAAGCCTCTTTTCATTTTTGTTTTGTGGGCATTTACCCCGCGAGAATTGGGTCGGCGGCCTTCCCTTTTTCAGGAGGCCCTGGGGAGCCTCGCCTTTCTGGGAACTCTCGTTTTGCCGCGGCTTTTCTTCGGTACTTCTGCTACCCAGTTGATCTGCTTTGTTTCGCCTTTCTTTCATCATCTTTTTCAGAGAATGTTGCAGGTGTGAAGCCTCTCATGAGTCATTGGGGGTGCCGGGTTAGTTTCCCTCTCCCTTTTTCCCGATTTGTTCTGGGTTACTTTGAGGGGGGCTGTTCGTGACCTGCTCCGTTTCTAGGCGGGTCTCCCTTTAGACCTTAGGGCGATTATCCCCACACGCCTCTCTTCTCCGGCCTTCCAACCTTTTTTAGGTCCCGGGCGTATCAGATATGCCTCTAAGGTTGCCCCTTCCCTTCGAGGAATGGGTTTCCTTCTAACTGCAATTGTGAGCCCACCCACCCGTCTTTGTGCCCTTCGTTTTCGAGAGGTTGTAATTTCCCCTCCATGTTAGCTGACAGATCTTAAGATTATGTCGCGTTTTCCACTCCCTTGGGTATTCGGATTGCGTTTCCTTCCTCTTTTTTCTTCGGTTTTTTCGTCTGAAGAGGTCCCCTCGTTGATCGCTCTCTCCTCCCTTTCCTGAGCCGTGAGACGCAGGTATCTCACGTGGGGGTTTGCTTTTCTGCGATGGCTGTCCCCCCCGTTTTATTTTTCCCAGACCGCGGCTTTCCACGTATTTTTTCAATGGATACCCCCTTACGGGCCTCGTTTCGGTGGTTCTTGTTTTCTACCGAAGTGAAAAACGGCTTGTAGATTAGCTGCGGTCTGCACTGTGCTCCCTTCTCCTTCCCATTCACTTTTTAGATGTTTTTGGGACCCTTTGTTGGTCGCTTTTTCTTGTCGTTTAAGCCTTCTTACGAACGCCGCTGGCCTCCGAATGGAGTCCCCAATTGTGGTGAGTTCTTTTTGATTTTTTTCGTCTGAGTCCAGGAGAGAGCCCCCCTGGTATTTTGCGTCTGAGCTTGGAGTTCCCAGGCCTCTAGTAGAGTCTGTGAGATGAGCTCAGAAGCGTCTCTCTCCCGAGCTAGCGCATTTGGCTTATACGCTTTCTCAGCCTTCATTTCCCCGTGACCCCCGCTCCCCGTTTCTGATTTTAGCTGTAATTTCAAGGGATGGCCATGTCGTTTCTTGGTGCCAACCCCCCACCTAGATCTTTAGACTTGCGGTCTCTTTATCCGATGGCTCCGCGTTACGAAATTGGATAAGCCTGCTGCTACTCTTCTTTCCTTGCTTTGCATTGCGGTCCTCAGTAGGCGCCCACTCGCACCCAACGCTGCGGATGCTCGCTTAGAAGTGATGAAGAAGGGAAGTCTTGCTACCTCTTTCTCGAGGATTTCAAATAAGCGGTTTCTCTCGGGAAGACGGACCTGGACCTTCAGGGAGCTTTTTTTCTAGTATCTAGTCTCGGAGAGATTTCCCAATCTAATCCCTAGATCCTTGCGAGAAGTAAGGCTATTTATTATGAGAAGGATCGGCCCGCTTGTGGCTGGCCAGGTGGTTTGAACGGTTTTATCCACCCATTGCGGCGGTCCTGGCGTGCACCCTAAGTTGTGCTATCAACGCCGACGGGTTTTTTGACGACTGCGAGCAGCAACTTCCCGTTTTCCCTTACTCGTCCTAGATCGGTCTCGAGAAGAGTACTCCCCCCTAATGCACGTTGGGCGATTGCGATAGCACATCCTGCGCGCTTTAAGATATAGTTTTTGTGCAATCCAAGCCGGGATCGGGCTTTGGTTGGCATGACCATTCCCATGTTATTCCCGGTTGTCGGTTACGAGTGTGGAGCAGAAGGGAGTCTCTCCCAGTGTGGGGGGATCTCTATGATGCTGTATATCCGAGCCCCGCGAGGAGATCGGGGTGACGATCCCCCAGATCTAGACCCCGAGTTCGAGAAATAATTTGCCCTCAAGCTAATCTCTTTACTTCAGAATCACGTACGTGAAACCATTTAAGACATTGCACGTCGACAAGACGGGAGTTAGCTAACTCCGAGTCTGAACTGGACCCAGGCTGCTCCCAGGAAGGCAGGCTTCCCATCGCCTTTCGTGGGCTCGACGGCATCACCCCCCTTAAGTTACAACTGTCATGGGACGGACTGTAATCAGATTTTGAGCCATCCCACCGAGACTTTTATAGTCTGGAGGGAAAACCTCCAAGCAGTTCCTTCATGTTTTAGACCTGAACCTTGAGGCTCTCGCTTTTTAGACCAATAACCCCAGATTTCCGCCACTCCCAGGAGCCAACCCACCGGGTCGACAAGGTAGCTCCACAGGCAGTCTCCGCGCTCGAGTCGGTCTTCAAATTGAGCGGTTCCAAGTCAGTCACTTTTTTTTAGGCCGACCTCTCTTAATACGCTCGTCCTCATTAAAAATCACCTGGAGTCCGAAGCCGCCCACCACCTGACCTCCCTATTGGCGGTAAAGGCGCGAGGGGAAGCGATACATATACTCATCGTGGCGGTAAATGCTCTGCTTTGATAGGAAAGTTATCCGTCAAAGGAACTTGGGTGGCGGGTGGCTGTATCGCGTAAGATAGGTGCTGCTCTTCCTCGAGAATTTCCCCTGACGCGTGCCGATTATCGTCGTATGAGACTGTCCGGTGCGGCATCGCGCCTGCGAGGCTGGAGGACTCGAAGTTCTAATAATGGACACGCGACCCTCCAGAAAGAGCCATATTCCCCAGTGAACCTTGATCCCCCCCCCTCCTTTTTGGAAAACCGTTCGTCTTTTTTTACCTTGATCGACCCGCGTCCCCCCTAGATAGTCTCTTAGAGATTCACAGCCGGTCAAACGTCTTCTTCCCCCCGCTGAGGATTGCCCGTCCCGCGCAAGCTCTAGCAGCGATCATACGATCATAGCCAAGATGGAGCGACGTGAAACAACCGAGGTCCTCTGGATCGAGGCCTCACACTGAGGGCCGCCTGAGCAGCAGAGACTAATAGTGCTCGGTGGGGCCCCCCCGAAACGTCCTTTGAACAGAAGGAAAGTACAAACGTTTGAGTGGTTTTTTTTCGGTCATCAAAGTCCCTAGTCCGCTCGTGGAAAGCTCCGTCTGGTCCTATCGGTGACCTCTGGATCTCCCCCCTAGTTAGCAAGATGCCAGGACATGGCTGCGCTTTTTCTCAAAGTCCACTCTTACGCACTACGTTTTTATTTCCCTCACCGGAGGACTTCGTCATCTGGCTCTGTCCAGGCGGCTAAGCTCTGCTCTCTCCCAGGCTGACACCTGTCTTACTGGTATATAGAGCTACGCGGAGGGTGTTATTTCTCCGGCATTCGCGTCGGGTCGTCGAGATTCCCCGTCTTTCCGCGGATTCGAGTATAAGCCGTGTTACACTCGGGCTAGAAATCGACCCACACGCAAGATACCTTCCGACTGGTACTGAGTTTTCCTTCTAATATTTCGTTCACTTCGCGCCGACCGGGAGCCGACCTGCGAGCTTTCGATTCGTCACCTTTTCCCTGGGCGTCCTTGGCAGCGTGTCTCCAGTAGGCTGCCCAACTCGCCTGGTCACTCCGCTCCCTTAAGCCTCCTTCTAAGGGAGGAGTCTTGGGGGATCGACGACGGATAATTAATTTTAAATCCCCGGGGTCGCGGGCTTCGAATTTAGCGAGCCCCACCCCGTTCGGATGACTCGAAGGTGTCGGTGCCTTGGGACCCTTTCAAGGCAGATGTACTCTCTTGCACGAGCGCTTCCCGGGGCCGGCGTACGTGTTTTTCCCCTTTAAAAACACACGCGAGTCAGCTGAGATGCAAGAAGAGATGATCCTTTCTTCCCTGCTCCGCCCCTTCTTCGATTTCCACGGCCTCACCGCCTCTTCTCCTGCTTAGAGAAATTTATGACAAAGGACGTGATCGATAACCCGATAGCAGAGCATGCATGAGAGAGACTACTCTCCTCTGAACTTCCTTGTTTTTTTTTTGATCGAGATGCGCTGGATTTCTCGTCATACGTGAGCCCCTTGCTCAGATGTGAGGCGATGCAGAGGGTGCTCTTTCTCAAGGGTCTCGACGAGGGAGGTTTGAGTGTTCCTCTTTAGTTCTTGGCGTTTATCGGGTTGCCGTGGAAATCCGAAGATCCTCAGGGACGGAGGGTTGAGACCTGGCGCCCTTATGTCTCAGCGTTTGTTCTGTATCCTGACCCCGCCCCTGTTGCCGTCCGTGCCCGCGGAAGGTGCTAGACCCGCTGACCTCGCCCTCGATACAAAGTTTTTTTTTGACAGAGGCAGCCGCCTTCCTCGTGAATCGCGTATCGATGTCGGCGGTGGTTGGGCGGTTCTCAGTCGAGACTGGCGAATAGGAGGTTACACCGTTAGTCCCATATTTCGTCTCTTACCTCCCTCTTGGGATTTTGCGTTGGGCCTTTTTTTTTGATCGGAGTGCCGCTTCGGCGGTTGATCCTCCGACGGCTGACCCGCGCACCTGCCCTGACGGCGAGCTCCCTTTCCTCTACTAACCCCGACTAAGAAGGGCGAGGCCATGATTCGTTTCAGTCGCTCCCCCCCGCCAGGCTTCTTCGAGACAGAGGAGTCTTTTTGATACGGATGAGTGTGTCGCTTCTTTTTCCCGCAGCCCAGGAGTGCACTTCTTTAGAATCCCGTCTCGCACTCGTCGGACTCGGCGAGGGACTCGAGGCAGGAACTAAGATTTTTAGCGCCCAGGGGCTCTCAAAGAATTATCGAAGATAATGCCGCAAATGTTCGGATCGTATAGGGGCGAGCAGCACGCTTTGCAGGAATCGCCCGATGAAAGCTAGGGCTTTCTTTCCCTTCGGGTGGGAGTGAGAAGGCAGGGGACAGACGGGCCTGGGCGCCGGCAATTTATGTCCGGCGCAGTGGGATGTTTTTTTTTTTTTTTTTTTTTTTCTTTTTTTGTATCAGTTTTGTTTCTTTTTTACCCTGCCTTTTTTTTTTTCTTGTTTTTCCCTTTGTTTTTTTTTTTCTGGGTCGATTTTTTTTTTTTTGTTTTTTCTCCAGAATTTGATATCGATAGCGCGTATTTTTCCCTATTTCCCTTAACCTTGTCCCCCGAGAGACTAGTGGCAAATGTAGGTAGATTTTACTCGAACCTCCTCACGACCCCAGTTACAGTGCTAGTAATGGACATTGTCGGTCCCCCCGTGTAAGACTCACCACTCTAGTCAGCTCGCGTGGGTATGACCTTATAGTAGGTTGAACTGCGGTGTTCGGCCTATATCTTAGCCTCGATCTACGATGCCTCGGCTCCGAGCTGTTTCGGGATCGACGCTTCCCTGATGATGGAGGCCGTAGCATTCTCTTGGCCATGAGAACTGCGTCCTCGGATGGATGTGCAGCTTGAGACAATCTGCTTTTTTTGGGTCCGCTGGTTCGATTCAGCGATCATTAGATGTTGTGTTTCTTTCCTTGAGTTTGTTTGATCACCCTTTTTTTCTTGGGGAGTGTCTTGACTCGTGTATATCTTCTGGGTTACATGCTAGACAAATTTCGGGAGGATCTCCCCTTCCTTAGCCCTCTGCCCGGCAAACTTCCCTTCCTCAAGGCGCCGTTTCTGGTGGCGGGGGCGTTAGCTCCTCGGAGCGTGGTGTGGGCTGAAGGCGGTGGGGGGGTTTTTTTGGGGGTGGGGTGGGGGTGGGGTGGGGTGGTGGGCTTGTTCATGATCCTGGTCAACTTCAGGGAAGGATCCCTCCGGGTTTCTCCACCCCCTCCCTCCCCCCTTTGCTTTACGCGCGTTCTTTCCTGACGCGGCTTTCCCTATGATCCGCTGCTGACGCTCTCCTGCTCTCTCGAAATGATATGGTTCGTCGTTTTTGAGGATGTGGTTTGTACGCTTTTGCTTGTTTCCGTTTCTCCTCTATCTTCGTGATCTTCGCTCTAGTTCCTGCCGCTCCTCGTCTCGCCCCCCGTGACCTTATGACTGGCTGGAGCATGTTGGGGGGGAGTCTCGCTCTGGTTGTGTTTTTTTACTCGGCTGGGAGGTGGCTTGTCCCGGGACGCGAGGCCCGGAGGGCCTATCAATCTATCCTTGGGCCGGCGGTGACCGGGTCTTACTCATATCCCCCGGCTGTGCCGATTATTCAGTGTTCATGCACGGTAGCCCATTTTCAGACGGTCCAAAGACCCTTCCTGTGTACCCGTTCCTGTCAGCCGCTGTTTCGGTCATCCTTCCTTGATCTCCCGACTTGCGGGACGTAAGGCGGTGTCCGTTTGGCCCGGGCGCTTCTGCTGCTCGTGCTCAGCAGCAGGCTGCTCTCGAGTTTCGGTAGGTCGCAGCCTAGTCCTCTGCGCTGCCCGACGTCATCAGCCTCCCTCCGAGGCGCTCGCGACTCCCTGAGCAGCTGGCGGATCCCCTTCTCGGCCGGCGTGAATTCTGAGACTCCCCCTTAATAGGGCTTTGTTGGATCAAATGTCCCTTTCCTCAACGCGCTTTGGCCATGTTTGTGTTTGGTTCCAAGAAGTTGAAGGGAGGCCCTGGCGCTCCTGACATTCCCACCGTTTTGCCCCGTTTTCGACGCTGCTCGCTACGCGATCTCGGGCGTCCTGCCTGGTAAGCCCCTGGTGCTACACGCCGCGCGATGCTCGATCACTGTACGTTTTGACAGGTGTCTTTCTAGGCCCCGCCGCTGCGGTCCTTCCCGTGCCCCGTCCCAGCTTCCCCCTTCCTAAAGTGCCGCTCCGCTCACTAAAGCGCCTGCTCGCGGGCGCGTTTGTGCTGTGTTA
>Ga0179593_1755543_pt1 | contig 12636 bp, 11 predicted proteins | sample CZODoug2_1_08_16_FD_185931 | JGI IMG/M metagenome (GOLD analysis project Ga0179593, IMG submission 185931) | Vadose zone soil fungal communities from Angelo Coast Range Reserve, California, USA - CZODoug2_1_08_16fungal (PacBio error correction) | ecosystem: Environmental > Terrestrial > Soil >... | reverse complement strand
GCTCATCGCCCTCTGTCCGGCGACTGCTCCCACCTTCTTTTCTTCCGATTCTTTTTTCTTCAGCATTTTACTTTCAGATCGCACCTTGGCGGTTTTGCTGACGGCTGCGTCCCATCGCGTTTCTGCTGCTATTCCACTCCCCTTGCTTTTTTTCCTTATCTTTCTCTTCCCCCTCTCTACGTTTCCTGAGACGGTGACGCACTAATTCTTATCGGGGCTGGTCCGCTTGTCCGATTAGTGGAGCGGTCGAGAATCCGACGGGAGGATGACATTCGCGCCTCTTTTTCGTTTTTGGCGATATCTTGCTTTCTGCGCTTTCTCGAGGACCGGTGAGAAGTCGCGGCGCTTCATCTTTCAGTGTTCACTAAACGCATGGCGTCCTGTCTACGCTCTTTCCCATAGTTTTTTTTTGGCCACTCCCCCTCGACCTACCTGACGCGCAATGAAGTCAGATAACCGGCCTTTTCCTTGCATCTCGCATCGCTCCTGTTTTCCTTTTGACCTTCTAATTCTGCTCCGCAAAGCGACGTTTCCTTCTTCTTTCTTCCTTCCCCCCCATGCATCGTCCCCTGGTCATTCATTTCACTCTTCTTTCGACTGGAGGGGAACGCTTATTGAGTCTGATCTCGGCTCTCGCGGCGGCTCTTCTGGTCACTCGGAGACCCTCGCGCCCGTTAACCTTTCTCCTGCTCCTCTCTCCCCTTTTCTTTTCTATTGCTCCCCTCCCTTTCCTTGTAAGGAACCTTCCCGCACGTGGCCCTGTGGCGCTCTTCGGCTGCCGTGCGGTCTGGAAATCGTTAATTGCCTGTTGGCGGGCGTTTCTTTTTTTTGGTTCGCACTTTTTTTTTACTCCCCTATGCATACACGCTCCGACTTTATCGCCACGCTGCCTTTTTTGCAGGCAGAGACTCCGCCCCAACGAGTTTCGCACTTCGTCTCCTCTCTTGCATACGGCCTTGATGTCCGGTTCCCGAACATCCCCGCACCCCTTCTTTGCCCTTCCTACTCCTTTTCTGTCGTTTGAAGATCGAACAGACTTCGAAGGGCAGAACCTTTTTTTCACGCCCTTGCGAACTATTCATCCTTTACTGTCCGGCTCCCCTTCTTCGATCCGCCAGCCCTTTCCATCAGCTTCTTCTACAACGGGGGCCCCCCCGAGCCTGCCGGATTTTTTTCTTCGATCTCACTTCGCCTTTTTTTTACACGTGCTCGGTTCATTAACAGACCCACGTTCGCTACGCTCCCTTGCCGATGCGTCCCCCGTCGTCCGATGGCAGGTTTCTGGAGCCGCGACCGCATTCAGATCGTACCCTTTGCCGTGGCACCTATCGCTCTGCAGCGCGCCCCTCTTCATCGTCATCTCCTTTGTGTTTTCTTTTTTTTCCGGCGCGGCTGCATCCCGAGCCGGTGACCACGGTGCGAGTACCTTCCGCTTCACGATTCTGGATTTTGCCTTTTTCTTACGGTCTTTCGTTCTAACGGCGGTTCTTGCGTTTCGCGATTCCGTGATTCGCTGATCGTGTCCTGTTCCCTCCTTTAGCATTATTCACGATAGGACCAATGCGCGCTGCTAGCCGGTACCTTCTCGCTCGCCTCTTTCTTTTCCATCTTCCCTTTGGGTTTTCTACTGGCACGTATCGAACCATTCCGATTCACCGAGGTGTTTGGGTGCCTGTTTTTATGTTCTTTTCCCCCCCGTTGTTCGGTAAACAGCAGATTGAGCGAGTTTAGGAGCAATTTTTTATCTGAGCTTTTTTGTCCCATGCCCCTGGAGCTGGCCTATTGTGTTTCGAAGGAGGCCTCAGACGGATGAAGCCCTCATTCCCCGTGTCACAGCGAGCTGCCTGAAAGATTATTAGTGGGCGCCAGTCCTTACTCCGAGATCCACATCCCCTTTGAAACGCGTTGCTTCAGCGTACCCGATACGACTCCGAAGAAAACGATCTCTCGCGAATCCAACTTTCTCTTATTCATCTTTTTGAGCAAAAAAATTTAAGAGCAGCTTCCCCCTCGATGAACTTTTTCTATCTTTGCATCCCGTTGTTGTTGTTAGCTTATTTTTTTAGAGCTCTTTTCCCTAGGCTTTGCCGCGCTCTTTGTTGCATGGCTTGGTGTCCTTCGCGATTAGCATTGTGCGGCTGCTTGGCTTTCCCCCGGAAACCAGTGAAACGGAGGTTGGGAGGGACGGAGGAGGAATCCCCCTGTAGATAGTCGTTACCCCCCCCTAATCCTCTCTGTTTCAATATAGAGGTGAAAGGGAGGGGAGAGATATTGCCTTCCCTTTAGGGCCTCTGTTTTCCAGAAACCTCGAAGGAGTGTTCGCCGGTCAACCCCCTCCCTTTTCCCGTTTCCGAGATACCCACCATTCTCTGTTGCCTTTTTTTTTGGCCACCGGTTTCAGATTCTCCGCCGTCATGGCGACCAACGGCCACCCCCTCGGTGAATTTGTCGCTGACGAGTGCCGTTATTACCCGGTCAGCGTTGGGTTTCTCTTTAGCTTCACACTCGTGCTCTGTCGGGAAAAGGGCGATGCTCTTTTTTTTTCCTTCCTTTTGCTTTGCCTTCGGGTATTCGTTTCGCCGATGCCTCCTGCCACGTTACGCTCCGCTACCTCAGCCCGCTTTTAGACCTACGGCCAGTCCACCGCACGCCGTCGCCGTCGGAATATGGCCTCGAGGCTTCCGCGCCCCCTCCCATGCGGGCTCCTGCTTGGACTTTTCAGTCAGCGCCCCTTTTTCCCACTTCCTTTCGTAATCTTCTTGCCCGAGAGGAGGCGTCGGCGATGATGGTGTGTTTTTTTTTTTCCGATCTGTCCCTCTTTCCTTTCTCCTGCCGCCCAGCAGATCTGCATGCTCGCTGCCGACAGTGGATTCCTTCACGACCTTTTTCGAGCTCTTCTGTTTTTCCCCCTCTCTTACCCTTTGTGAACTCTTTCGAACGAGCTCTCGCGGCGCCTAAACCTAATCTGGGCATCGCGGTTCTAGAAAAATGGACGTCGACTGGAGTTGTTCGAAGGCTTGCTTTGGGCCCTTCATTTTGACCACTTAGAGAACGTTGAGATCTTTCAGCATTGGCGTCTTTTGAGGTCTGCTGATCCTTTACTGTTTCTTCGTCGTCGAGCAAGGCCGAGGGGTCTGTCTTCTCATGTTTCGGATGTTTGTTTCAGTCCCGTACTCCCTGCGTATTCGTAAAAAAAAAAGAGTTCCTTCCGATGCCGACCTTGCTGCCCTTATTGTTTTTCCCCTTGCCTGTTTTCACGCTTGCAGAGTGGCCTTAGGGGGCCGGAGTTCGTTTCCCCCAATCGTCCTCGCTGTTTTCCGTCTCACCCCCTTTTTTTCCACTCTTCCTCCCCCGCGCCCACGAGTCATGCACCCTTTCCTCGCCCTTCTCACCTAGCACGGAAGAGCGCCTTTTCCAGTGTACCACGATTGCTTCTATTTTTAATTGGTGTTCTGAAGGAAGGTTAGAATTCTTTCGAGCAGGCGTCCCTTCCCGGCGATAATTACGCCCCTGTGAGACCTTAACGGCGCTCTTTCTGGTTTGTCAGCTCTCGGTACCTCTCTCCGCGAGAAGGCATGCAGATCAGCAGGCGCCTTTCGTCCTCTTCCAGTCGTACTTTCAGTGACTCGATTCCCGGCACCAGTTTCCGACGATGCGATGTTATCAGCGCGAGCGACAGAACGAACTTTTCGTGACTGCGTCTGTTCTAGCCTCGAACCCCTTGAGGCGATGCCTGGATTTCAAACACTCCGGTGATCGACCTCCGGGGCGGCCAGTTTCCCCCTTTTTCGGCGGGTCCGCTTTTTGTAGAAGTTGGCTCGATTCGTCCGACTTCCGACGGACCGCTCCGTTTTGGCCGTGGAACCGCCCACTAATGAACCCGCAGAGACTTCCCCCGTCTCGGGTTCCCCTATTGCGCAGCAAGCATCGCGCCGAAGAGCGCCGCCGCGGAGAGCGAAAGCCGCGAATGGACCCTCCGCGCGGAAGCTGTCGTCACGTATGCGTCCAGCCAGCCCCAATCAGTCTTCCCTTTCACCTTATCGGGATGGAATAGTAGAGCATGGCTGTTTTTTCAGGCCTCTAGATAGTTCCTCCCGAAGTTGCTGGCCAGAACCGCAGCCCGGCAGCCCACACCGCCAGGTGCGATAGGACGGGCAGCACAGGTGCTGCGTGAGGCGACGAAATCCTTTCGCTCTTCGTCGCCTCTAGGACTCTGAAGGCTTTTCTCTTCCTCTCCCTTTCCTCCCCCCCCTAAGGTGTTTTGGGTTTTCGATAAACTGTCATCTTCCCCTCGCTGTACATACTTTTCCCCCCTGCGCTACGAAGAGCTGCCGCTTCGGTTTTTTTCCCTCGGCACTCCCTCCCCTGTCTTACCTTTTGCCCCTTGTCTGCCGCCTGCATTTTTTTTTTCATGGCCATCGAGCTTTATCGAGCATGCAACTCTTGCCGCTTTGTCTTCGGTTGTCTGGCCGTCCCTTACGGTTCCCTAGATTCCCCCTTCGTTTCCCTGCGTCTCTGATCTTGTAGCGACTTCCGCGGAGCCATGCCATCGAGCGCTGTGAGATCGCGGCGGCGATCTTCTGCGGCTATTTATGTCGTTATGCCCCTGAGACGTTGCTGTCTTTCCAGGAGTTTCAGGTCACGCCAACCGAGGAGACGGTCTCCGATCTCCCCTAGGCCAGCCACGTTCGAGCCACCTCGGACCGAAACGTCTGCACGGCCACGGCGGCTATCCCCGGCTTTGCTCACTCGGCATGCATCCCATTTTCGCGCTTCTCATTCGCTCCCCCCAGTTCAACACCCCCCCCCTTACACCCCCCCAGAGTCTTTCTTATGGTCGTCCCTCGATGATCACATTAGGTCCCTTATTCAAAATGGTCCAGTTCCCCTTTCGCTGTCTTCTCTTCCCAGCTCGTCTTCTCTGTTCTCGTTCCGGCGATGCACGCGGTTCGCTAGAACCGCGACGCGCGAGCGCCCGTTCCCCTTTTCGGCGTAATGCTCGCCTCTTTATTTTCATTGACCTTCTTCGTCGAAGTTCTCGCATCCTGCCCGCATCCTCTGTTCTGGCCTCGCGCTTTCGTGCTCGTGAGGGAGCCCGGAACTTAGTCTTCTCTCGTTGGCGCGGATGTGTCCTGAGTTTCCGCCACCGTTTTCCTCGGTCCGGTCGAGGCTCCCCCAGACGCACTTGATAAGCCCGCGCAGAGTTTGACTCGACGCCGTCGCAACGCGTTTCTTCCTAGTCGACTCTCTATTTCCGACGCCGGTTTACGTTCTGACATAATCCCCCGCCACCATGATCCTTGGGCGTTAGGCCGCTCCGGCGTGCGCTTTGTGACGATCGTTTTTTTCTTCCGTCTCGCTGCACTCGACAATCCGCTTCTTGCACCTAAACGTTTTCGCCTACGGGTCTTCGAACGCGGTTTTTACGAATGTATCCAGCGCCTCTTTCTTCCCCGCTGCCGGGGCACTAGACCGCACGGCCAATCCAAGCTGGCCCTTTCCGCGCACGACCCTTTTTCGATTTCATACGTCTGCTCCTCCCTCCTGAATTCTCCCTTTCCCCCCCCCCTGAAACTTCTCCTGTCAGACAGAGACTTCCACTCGGCAGGATTTCCCTTTTTTTCCGAAGAACGATTCTACCTTTTGCGCTTCCCCCTCTCGTTTTTACCGCTCGCATTTCCCCGCGCTCAGTCAGCAGCATTCTGGTGGCCTGGCTTTTCTTCTCCAGCGTCCCCTCCTACCGTTTTCCTCGTCCTTCAGATTCCGCCGTGAGACTGGGGACGTTGTGATCGATTACTTTCCCCCTTGTCGTTCTCCTTTTCTTGCCCGATGTTCTTTTTCCATTGATAATACCCCTCCGCCTTTTAGTCATGCTCAAAACTTGGCCGCGTCCCCCTGTGTCTCGATCGGGTACGCTAGCCCATCTCGGGCCAGATGCCCGTTTTTGACAGAGAAACAGACGCTCGCGATCCAATCCTAAACGAGGTTTCTGGTGAATGTCTGATGAACAACTGGTCTTTCTAAGCGGGCCTTTCTAGCGGCGCACCGCGCCGCGGTATTGTCAACTTTCCTCGGAACGAGCCCGATTTTGGGGGAAGGTCAGGCGACACTCGATGTTGATGGAGGAGTTCTTTTCTTTTTCCGTTATGAACGGTTCGGCCGACTTGCCCACAACAGCGCGATGGTCCATAGTATGAGTGGCCCCCGATAGCTCCCCCGTCTCATCTGTTGCCTGTGTTGAAGGTCCCTCAGACCCCGATAAAAAAGATCGCCCGAAGCCAACGAGCTCCAGCCCCCCCCTTTCCAGGTTCGATAGAGATAGCAGCAGCTAAGAACAAAATTATACGGTCCTCTCCTCTTGTCTCCCACTTTCTTTTGTGGTTGAGGCCTTATAGACCGTTTTCGCGGCTTCTCTTTTTGTTTGCTGATTTTGCGGTTATGTTTTTTTTTTTCGCTTTGAGCGCTTGAGTTCGCTCTAGGGGTGATCGGTGGTCTTAGTCGCTCAACGAAAGTTTAAGGATTTGATGGCCGTTACCCCTGTTCTTCATCAACTAAGCACTATAGGCTTTTCGCGCGGGTGAAAGTTCCCTGGACTGAGTCTTCATAGACGGCTCCTTCGCAACCCCAATAACATTGAGAGGTGGAGAGGGAGCCCAATGATAGATTACCTCGGAACGAGTTAGAAAGACCTTTCTTGGAGTCTTCGAGAAACAACGGGAAGATTATCCGCAAGTTTCGGCCGTTTCCCAAACTCGGTATTAGCTAGCAGGAATTAGGTTTAGGCCCGGCCCGCTGGCATCGGCCGGCTTTCCCCAACCCCCTCTTCCGCTTGCTCCCGTTTCGATTCGCGCCCTGATTCACGCTCGTGTTGCTTCATTTCTTGGAGGGGATTATGGATCGCCGCCCGTGCCCTTTTTCACTCGTGCCCGTCTGCCCCCCCGGCCTAAGCCCGCACGTTCCACGAAGCGTTTTTAGTTGTATCGTTTTGGACCGTTCTGCTGCTGGGCAACCGCCGGTTCACCGGCTGCGCCGCTTGCGCTGGCCGTTACGTCAAACGCGCCAAGCCCTCACCATTCTTCCTGATTTGGCGTTTTCCGATCCGGATGCTTAAGGCGATCGCGGCTGTTACGACTCTAGCTTTTTCTTCTGCGCCAGACCTATCTGCCTTTGCATGCGATCGATTCCGGGAGAATGTTCACGCCTTTCCCTTTTTGGTCTCTAGGACCCGGTTCGTGGTTGCCATCGAGCAAGTGTCGTGCGATTGAAGAAGCGTGTTTTTTGCCTTTTTCTCGTTTCGTTCGATAAGATGAGCTTGTCCTTCGGATCTTTTCAGTTTTTTTCTTGTCGCTAGCGGCAGTTTGCCCCCCAGCGGCTTGTCGATTTTCTGCCCTTGGCGAACCTTCACTCGTTCTCGAGGCTTTCACCAGCCCTCACTTTGCCGCTTCTTTCCTCAACGTGTTTTTCCAGGGGCTGTCGGTCCCGTACATCGCCTTGCGTATTCGGAACCAGAGCTGTCTAACTCCCGACGATGCAACCCTTTCTGCGGTTTGCCTCCCCTTTTCCTTGGCCGCGGAGTGTTGGATATCGCCTCGACAGGGAAGAAGTAACCCTGGGGTCTTCGTCTGACCCCGCGTCTGCGACTTTCCGCTCCCCCACCGGCAGACGACTCTGCCGACAGGGAAGTGACCCGATGATGGGCAGGATTCCTTTTTGTTCGCCTGTCCTTTTTAAAGGTTTCTCTCCGCTTTCCCCTCTGAGATCACATGCTCTTGAGAAAGTGGAAAGGGAGACCCTCGCGCTTTCTTTGCAGACCTCCGTTCGAGGTTCCCATCTCCTGCAATCGCGTTCCGCCCCTCCCAGTCGAAAGACAGTGGCTGACCCGCTGATGACTCTGGTTGAAGACGACGTGCCTATGTGTCGAGCATTCCATCACTCCTGTGCTTCCCCGCGCTGGGCTGGAGAGTCGTATGAGCCTCTTCCCAGTCTGACTGATTCAAAGACGGTGATCCTCCGTGCCGTTTTTTCTTAGGCGTTTCTCGTGGCAGTATTGGCTCGAATGCCTTGGCCGAGGTGTATTCGGAAGAGAAAGGCTTTTTTTTTTTCTTCCCCTGCACCCTTCTTCTTTTCCCTCCCCCCTCCCTTGTCGATAGCAAGTATCCCGCCACGAGATCGCCGCCGCGGCTGCATCAAGCGCACGTTCTCAGGCATCTCTCTCGTTTAGCCCCGCCCTCCCATGCCTTCCAGAGCGCCGCCTGTCGCGCGTTTCACCGGCTCGGTCGGAAGCAGTCTGTAGCATTTTCGCGAAGCTTAGTGGTGCCCCTCTCTTTTCAAGAAGCTCTTTATGGCCAGACACGCAGCGCACACACGCCAAGGTGACTCCCTACTTTGCTTTTAGTTCTCGGCGACTCAGATGCTTCCCTTTAGGCTCCGGTTTCTTCTGGTACATCGAGAGGGCGATGAGCATTTTATCTCTTTTACTAATACATCAGTTGTTGTTTTTTGTATCCTAAATCCCTCCCACAATTTTTCCCTTATGCGCTAAGACTTCCCTCTGTGTTTTCTTTTCTCTTCTGACCACCCCTTCTCCCTGGCTGCACCTCTTCACCGTTTCCTGGCTTGCCGGCATGTATGGCCATCGATCTTCACACTCTTGTCCGACTTTCGCTTTTGCACTTCCCCTTGCCCCTATACTTCGGCCATCCCTCTACGGTGACGACGATACATTTCGCGGGCTGTTTTATCTGTGGTTTCCTGCGACCGCTTTTGCCTCCCCCCTTCCCTAGCGCTCTCGCCGCTTTCTTCGATATTGTGTCCCCCTCGATGCTTCTGAGCCTAGCCACGTTCCCCGGTGAGATTGGTCTTCTGGTTTCATGTTTCGCCAATATTGCCGACGTTATTTATCTCCCCTCGGACATCCACGTTCGAAGACCCCCCCTTCTACGGCACTCTTTTCCCCCAGACTACTTTTCGCTTTTTCCGGTCCTTCATCGCGGTTCGACCCGCTTCTCATTCTTGCATCGACAAGCGGTTAAGAAAACGAGCTTTTCTGGTCGTGCTCTACCCTGATTTCTTTCCCCCTCTCGCTGATACACCTCGTCTTGATCTTTCTTCCGAACTCGCGATTGAGTTCATGACTTTTCGGAGGCGGCGATTACCTCACGATTTCTTTCTGGACTCCCACTTTATCCTATTTTTTAATTGATCGGCCGAAGGAACGCTGGCTACTTCATGGACCTCATTCCCGTATTAGGCCTGATCCTAGAAAAGTTCTTCTCTGGTAATGCACGGTTCGATATTCTGCCCGTTGTTTGATCCACGGCCTGGACTTCGTTGGGGGAGGTCACGGGCCGAGCTTGTGTCCTATGGGCCTCCTACCCTTTCTGAGGTAGTATCCAAAGACGGATGATCCGAACGCTTCCGCAGTATTTTGCCCCCGCTCTTTCGGACTAGTAGTCAGCCTTTTCCGAATACCAGGCAGAGGTTACGTTACCAGACATCTCCCCCCGAGGCCTTCGGTCGGCGTCTGTGCCCTTTTTCTTACCGAGTAATTCTTCCGTGAGAACCTCGACGCGCTGCTGACCTAGATCCCTTTCGCTAAGTGGTCGGCGACGCGGCTTTCCACCTTCATCCCGGCCTTTTTTTTAGACCCTCCTCTTCCCAAGCACGCTTGCCGACGCACGAAATGCTCGAGTCAGCCCGACAGGTTAGCGCGAACGCCTTTCACCCTATGATCTTTCCGTGAACATTTTTTCCTGATTTCTCCTACTTCTGGAGCCTCAGAAAGATACTTAGTACATATTCGTCGAAGAATTGACCCTCCCCTGCCTTCTCTTTGCCCGTTTTATAAGTCTTCTTCTGGATCTTCCGGCAACGGCTTGCATCGAGCCACGCATCAGGTGAAAGGACGCGTCTCCTGGATTCAAGATTTCCTCTTTCTTGTTTCCCGGGCGCCTGAGGGCTCTCGATTCGTACCCGTTTCTGCGCTGATTTTGTCCCTTTTGAGATACCCTAAGAGAGAATCCCCCCCCTTCTCCTCCTCGCCGCTGCCAGTTTTCGGTTTCCCTCCCATTACTCTTCGTCTGTCCTGGCGTGAGAGAGACACGATCTTTGAGCCTCCTTTTTTCCTGTGCCTGTTCGCCTATGACCCACGGCGTTAATCGGCACCGTTCGAGCTCCTTGCCTCGCTTTTCCGATATCTGTCCAGTCGAGTTTTGTCCCCGTCGACCTCGGCGCTTTTCTGGCGAAGGAGGCCGCCTCACGAGCTCCCCCTGGTCGATCAGTCCCCAGCAGTCTCTCCTAGTCTTGAATTGTGCACGGGATCGCGACCCCGATTACGGAAGGCTCCCATCAGTTACCTTTGACTATCCCTTTCTCTCGCCCCGCCCTCCCCAGGCCTCTTCTCTAGAGCCTCCCCCCAGGCCAGTAACCGCCAGAGAGCGTCTAAGAAGAAGAGTTCCAAAAAACTCCGCCCGGTACTCCCCTCTCATCCTCTTTTCTTATCTGATTCTTCCCCTGCGGCTTTTTTCTTTTTTTCGCACTGTGCGATCTCGATCTTGCGGCAAGGGATTGGTTGGTCTCGACCCTTTTATCGTTCCTTTGGTTTTCTTTTCTTTCTTTCCACGCCCAGTTTTCTTCTGTTGGCGGCTCTTCGGAATAGTTTTTCGCGATATAGTGTGCCACCTCCCTCTCTTACGGCCCTTGGCCCGTTCGTTTTGCTCCCTTTTTGCTTGGCGGCCCCTTCGCCATCAACTCCGAGGTCGCTTGGAATGCCCTATGCCTTTTTGTTTACCTTAAATCTTCCTCGTTGCCTTTCCTGCGCGCCAAAGCCGATACGAAGGACGTGTTTCATAGGCGAATCAACGGCAACCACCTCGTTCGGGCTGGGTTGTTTTTCTCCCTCCCTGCCCGTTCGAGGTAGGAATGGGCGAGCCTTCCTCCCGATTTCTTCCTTCCTCTCTTCATTTTCCCCGTTTTGATCATGAGAGGGGTTCGTGAGCGCAGTGGACCCTAAATAACCCCCCGATCGTCCCTCCCCTCCTTCCCGCCTTTTTTTTTCCCGTCCGAGGGAATAATCGACACGCAAGTCCAAGGAGGCGGAAGATGGAAGAAGGAAAACGTCTATTTCCTTGATTTCCGATTTTTTTTTCCCTCCCAAACGCTCAGCCAGGCCCCCCCGGTCAGGTGCTTCCTCCTGAGCGCGCGTGGCGCTGCGAGCGGGATGAGAAGGCGCTGGTTTTGCCATGGTCTTTCGACTCTTTTTCTCCTGCCGCGCGCGATCGCTGTCGACCGAGAATGTTCAAGTTCTCATAGAATCTAGTGATGATTGACTATCGCTTTCCACATTTCAATCTCTTCCTCTGGACTCCTCCGCGTGTTTCCTTCCCTCCGCGTTTTTTTTCGCCCCTCCTTCCTAGCCCTGTGTGAGAGATATGATAGATCTTGGGTTTCTCCCTCTCCGCGGTTTACCACGCGACCCTTTTTGAGATTTCCATGTAAGAGTTTTGCCGTTTCCGGTTCATGTCCCTTTAGTAACTTTTCGTTCTTCGTACTTACACCTTCACGAATCCAGAAGACGTAAGAACTTTTCCCTCCCGCCTGGATCCTTGTGAGGCGTAGGTAAAGACATCATCGCTTGAGTACGTAAAGCGTTTGCTCCCCCCCGCTTCCTGCGATCTTTTCTTTTTTTTGCGGACGTAGTCCCTGCCAAAAGCGCGAGGTCGATCAGCCGTTTTTTTTTTTTTACCGTATTTTTGTTTTTTCTTCACTGTGATTAAACCAGATTGCCAACCTCAGTCCCTCGCGACCCTTTTTTTAATTTTAAGTTGCAGAGAAACCCCCGGAACGATCTGCCATACATCTTGTTGACTTTCTCTACTTGGCCGTTGTCTTTCCGCAGATGGTAATGAAGGGGAAGGTTTTCTATTGACATTAGCGCCGATCCCCTTTCCGATTTTCTTGGAATTCCCTTCTCCGTCTCACCGCGTTTTGTCGACGACGCCGCTGGTCCGTCGTTTAAAGTCTCCCTCCATTTCCACTCCCCCGCAGTTTTCGGCTTCTGAACGGTCCAGTTGAAGCCAGGACGATTTTTTGTCACTTGGTTACCTCCTTCGGGACCTTTTTTGATTGTCTGCTCATGAGAAGCTGCGAACCAGGTGAGATGACTCTTTCCAAGCCCTTTTCTTTACGTCGTGTCCGTCCTTCTTTTTCGTGTTGGCTTTTTGCCTTAGAAGTTTGTTCGAACGTGGCGTCCTATCCGTTGAGACCTTTTTTCGCGACCCCTTTCCCCCCCTCCTTCCTTTCCCCCGAGACTCTTCACCGTCTGAAAGTTTTGATCCACCCCCTTTCGCATAAATCTCCTCTCCCCCAGCGCGGCCTAATGCTCTCCTCCCTCGGAAAGCTTTCGATAAAAGACATCTCGCTAATTCAGTTAATCCCCCTTCATGTCTTTTCCGTATCTTATTCCGACGTCGAGCTTCGTCCAGACTTTTTAGCCCACCCCTCCTTTTAGTTTTAACTTCTACGGTCTTCTCCCCCCCACCTCCCTCTATCGGACCGACAGGTGATGCCGGGGTAGAAGGCCTAGGCCCCTCTCGTATTCCCGGATCTCTCCCGAGGTGAGGCTCCTGATGAGCAGTT
>Ga0179593_1689538_pt1 | contig 12636 bp, 17 predicted proteins | sample CZODoug2_1_08_16_FD_185931 | JGI IMG/M metagenome (GOLD analysis project Ga0179593, IMG submission 185931) | Vadose zone soil fungal communities from Angelo Coast Range Reserve, California, USA - CZODoug2_1_08_16fungal (PacBio error correction) | ecosystem: Environmental > Terrestrial > Soil >... | reverse complement strand
GCACACTATTTCCCCCATTTTTTTTTTTTTCGCGCTCGCCTCTCCGCGGAGGAACGGCGGCGCCTGCGTCGCCCTTCCCCTTTCTTTCTTGCCTCAGGCGCCCCGTTTCCGGAACCAAGCCAGCACGGCCAGCCTGCCCCCTTCTCCGTGGAAACGGAAGGAGAAAGAAGGATTTTTTCTTTTTTTTTTTTGCTGGCTCCAGACGCCAGAGGAGCAGTGCAGAACACCAGGCTCTTTTTTCTTTTTCGTTCTCGAGTGCCCCGCCCAAGATGACTAGCGAGGGGATTCCCCCCCCCCCTCCCCCAAAAAACAAACCTTTTGTGCCCCCAACAAAAAAAAAACAAACCCCCCCCCCCCCACACCCCCCCACCACAACACACCCCCCCCCCCCCCCCAACCCCACACAAAACCCCCCCCCCTTTTCACAAAAACCACCCCCCCCCCCCTTTTTTTTTTCTTTTTCGTAATCTTTTGTTTCTTTTTTTCCCGTTACATGATACTCTGGTCGCGCTTTTCCTCTCGGTATTCATGTAAAGTGATAGGTCTTCTTTTTCTCTTTTCCCCGGAGATGGGACGCGGGGGTCGTGCTGTCCCATCTTTTTTTTTTTTTTTCCTTTCTGGGTTTGCGCAGCCGCCGGTCCGGTCTATGTCTTGCGTATCCCTCTCCCGATCCGGAGCAGCTGAGAGTAAGCTTTTTTTTTTCTTCCTCCTGCCTCTTAAAACACCCGTCCAAAATTGCGCCTCCTCCTTTTCCTTTTTCTTCGGCAGTTGTCTCCCCTGTCCGAGTCAGACCCGTGGGCGGCGCCCGCGTCTTTTTCTTTTTCTTCCGCGCGAAGAGTGCAGAGAGGGGGATAGAGAGGCCTTCTTTTTTCTCTTTTCATCCCGGGACACGAAGAAAACATGCGTGGCCGGCGTTTTCCAGACGCTTATACTCGTGTCAGATAGAGCGCTGGCGGCGCTTTTTTCTCAGGCGGATATAGTGAGGTGAGGAGAGCTCCTTTCTTTCCTTCTTTATAGGAAGCGAAGGGTGCAGCTGACGGCGGTTTTTTTTTTTCTTTATTTTTCCTCTGGGGTGTTCCTTCTTCATGTTAATTCTCCCCTTTTTGGGCCCAGATAGGATGAAGATTTTTTTTTTTCTCCATGTTTTTTTCTCTACCGAAGAGCGGCTCGCCGGTTGATTCCCTTTTCCCCCCCCTCGACCGATATCTTGGATCATTGTGTTTTTTTCTTTTTTTCCCTCGGCGGCGGAAGAGAGAAGACGTTCCCTCTTTTTCGCTGACCCTCCCTCCTAAGGTAGACAGGCCGCGCGTGCTCCCCTTCTTCCAATTCTTTCTCCGCGCATGGGGCCGGTGTTCGGCCGCCTTTCCCTCTGCCCGAGATAGGCATAGAAACAGTCCCCCTTCTTTTTTTTCTCCGGCAGAAGCCGCCCTCTTTCCCCCTCGTCCTTTTTCTCTCCCATTGAGTGAGCAGTTCCCGGACGACTTCAAAGAGAAGCCCTCCCTTTTTTTTTCTTTTCACCTTCCTTACCCCCAGGGAGTGGGATTTTCTTTCTTCCCTTTTCCTTCCCCACTTGGGACCAGAAGGTGAAAAGAGCATTTTCTTCTGCGGCTGAGAATGAGGGAAGTTCCTCCTTCTTGCTATCGTCGCAGAAGGAAGGTAGCCTTTTTTCTTTCCAGGCATTAGCGCCTGGTATTTCATTGGTGAAGTGAGTTCCCCTTTTCTTTTTCTCTCTCCGACTATCATCTGCGATAATAAAGGGGTGAAGTCCGGCTTCTTTTTTTCTCTTTTGCACCCCCCCTTTCCGAACTTGGCAAGAGTGGCCTCGACTCCCTCTTTTCCTTCTCTTTTCTACATCAATAAGTTGGTGTTGTTTTCTTCCCTTTTCCTTTCCTCCTCTTTTTCCCTAGGAAAAGATGCGCAGAATCGGTCTCCCTTTCTCCATCTAAACCTTCTTTTCTTTCCAACGATAAAGAAGGACGGGGCACCCCCCCTCCAAGCTGATATTTTATAATATAACCCCCCCCCCTCTTACTTTCACCTAGATGCTTCAGCGCTCCCTTTTCATGTTTTCCTCTTGAGTCCTGGTGTTTTTTTCTCTGCGGCGACGATGAGAAGCTCCCTTTTTTTACAGAAGTGAATAGGCCTCCCTGCCCCAGATGTTGAGCGCTTGCGCTGTGAACCCTTTTCCCTTCCCCTGTCAGACTTAGGAAGGTTTTTCCTTGGTAAGACGGTGCTCCCCTTCTGGAGGCGCGGAGATGGAAGTCGTCTTGCTCCCCTTTCCCCCTCAGGGTGAAAGGATATACTCTTTTCTTTTTCTCTTTTTCCTCCTTTTCTTCTTTTCCCGGTCTTACCCTCAGACGAGAGCAGGGATTTTTTTCTCTTTCCTGCATCCCCGCGACAATGGAAGATTTCCCCCTCCCTTCTAACAAAGGCACCGATGCTTCTCCCCCGTCACTTTTCAGTTGGCGCGCGCTGATGTTTCTGACCTTTCTTCTTTTTTTGTTTTTTCTCTTCCGAGACGCGCGGTTACCCTTCGATCTTCCAGCCGCAGCGCCCAGCGCAACCCTTCTCCACGGAAATCTGATAGAGGAGATTTTTTCTCCTTCCCCCGATAACCGGACGAGCCGCTCTTCTTCTTCCCATGAGTCTGGGTGTGACGCCTCCCCCTTCGGAGAGAGCAGAAAGACGATTTTCTTTCTTTTTTCTCTAATGCTGTGCGCAACGGAAAAAACAAGCTCCCCCTAAAAGGACAGCTCGTTTTTTTCAGCTGCAAAGACGGAGGCGACTCCCTTTTTCTTTTTCTCCATTGAGAGAAGCACAGCACGATGAGTCTCTCTTTCCCCCGTGAGCCCTCTCCTCTTCTAGAGGGCCAAGATTTGTCTCCTCATTCCTATTGTGCGGCGGTTTGGCAGTCTTTGTACCCTTACCCTTTTTTCCTCATTGTCCTCTTCTTCTCGGGATCCCTTTGGCGCGCGCACGTCTCCTTTCCCTTGCGCGGGCGAAGGCAAAGGGTAGTCTCTTTTTTTCTTTCTTTTTTTTTTTCCCGAAGCTAAAAGGCGGTCGACCCCTTTTCTTTTTTTAGGGCTTCCCGTCGAGAATACTCCTTGGTAGGTGAAGATGAAGAGAAGCATTCCCTTTTTTCTCTTTTGCGCGAATCGGGTCTCGCAGCCTCTCTTTTTCCCTCGCCTCTCCAGAGTTCAGCAAAAGGACGGGTCGCTTCGTAGCGATTGCAGGCAAGAAACGCTTTCCCCCCTTCTCTTTCTCTCAGCCGGAAAGGTGCCGGCGCCGATCACGTGAAGGTCCTCCCCTTCTCTTTTTCTTTTTTTTTTTTTTACCGGTCCCAGGGAGGAAAGAAGGATCAGTTTCCCCTTTTCTATGACGTAGGAAATGAAATTTTTTTTTCCTTCCTTCCCCCCTCCGTTGTGTGAAGGATAGCACATTTTAGGCCTCGTCGGGGACGGACCTCTCTTTTCACATCTAGATGAGTGATTTAGAATGGGGGAGGGACTTTTCTTTTTTTTTTTCCTCGCCTTCTTCAGCTAACAGGAGTGGAAGATGCTGAATTTTCTTTTTCCAGCTTCTTCCCTTTTTCGTCTCCGGCATGCTGGAGTTGCTTTTCTCCTGAGGACGCCGATCGGCGAGAATAGGTTACTTTCCTTTTCTTCTTTTTTCGTTCTCTCTTCTCTCGAGACATAATTCTCGGCGTGGCGAGCATGCTTTTCTCTCCCCCGTTTCCTTTTTTTTTTTCACTTTTCTGCTCCTGAAGCTCGGCCCGCAGAGGATGAGCGCCTCTTTTTTCCCCGTCTCTCGAGCCCGTAACAGAGGAGAGACTCTTTTTTTTTTTTTTTTCTCTTTTTTTCTACTCTCCTTCCCCCCCTACCAGCAAAGAAAAGCATGAAGATGCGCTCGTCCTCCCCTTCTTTTTTCTTTCTCCCCATACTTATTCCCCTTCCAACTTCGGTAGATGAATAAGGCGCTTTCGCCCCCACTGCCACGAAAAAAAGGAGAAAGCCTTTTTTTTTGCTTTCCACCTTCTCCCCTACCGAATAGGCTTTATGTGCTTCCCTTCGGTTATTCTCCCCTTTCCCTCGAATATCTTTTTTTCTTCGGGTACGATCATGCTGTCGCTCTTGCTTTTCTTTTTTTTTGATGAGGGCTGACCTGTACACTTCCCCTTTTTTTTCTTCCTTCTTTTCTTTTCCTACGAGGGGAAAGGCGATGGCTCTCTTTCTTTTCTCCGAATGTTTCTCCTTTCCCCCGATAGACCAGCCGCGCCGGTCGTTCTCTTTTCTTGCAAGCTCGCCAAAGAATAAGGAGAAGAGGCTTTCCTCCCTTCCCTCTCCCCTCTGCGTAGTTATCAGAAGCTCCCTCCCCCCAAATTTTCTACTTTAGCACCTGGTGAGATTCGGAAGGCTGACGCCCGCTTTTCTTCCCTGGCGGCCGCAAGAGACTCCCCCTTCTTCCTTCTTTGTCTCTCTGACGTAGTGCGAAGAGTGGATAGAGCGTATTCCCCTCTACTGGTTACATCCTTCCCCGACCACATGCGTGGAGGCGGATGCGCCTCTTTTTCCGCTCGAGAGTGGGAGTCCTTTCTTTTTTTTTTCACCTCTTCACGCAGGAGATATCGTGCTGTGCGTTTTCACTGCTCCCGTGTTCTGCCAGAGGTGCAGATGCCTTCTCCCCGACCGCCGGTTGGCGCTGTGTGGAGAGGAGTCCCCCTCTTTCTTCCCTTTTTTCCTGCCCTCGAGGAGGAGCTCGGCTTTCGCTTTTTTTTTTTTTTTTTCCCCCCCTCATTCTTTTTGCTCCTTACGAGACGGCTCTTTTTTTCCACTCGGGCCTAGAGAATCCTTTTTTTTTTTTGCTTTTTTTTCGATGGGAGAGGGGGCGGGCTCCTTTCTTCTCCCTGTCCTTCCCTTTTTAGACGCCATAAGGTCGACAGCTTTTTCCGGCCTTCAGGCGGAAAAGAGAAGAGGGGCTTTTTTTTCCCCCCCCCAACAGACCGGCGCGGATGCCCCCTTCTCTCTCCCTCCCGGCTTCTCAGCTAGCCAGCCGGCGCCGCCGCCAGGCTCTCCCCCGCGGCACTAGTAGAGCCCCCCCTTTTTTTCTTTTTCAGCAACCTTTCCCTCGTCCGTCTCCTCCCCCTCTTTTAGCACAGGCGTACCCAGGTCTTTTTTTTTCGGCGAAAACCAGGAGAAGGTTTCCCTTTCCCTTTTTCAAGCGGGCAAAGCGCGAGCGCACCTCCGTGCTTTTTTTCCCTTCTTTGTCTTTTGGTGGGGGGTGGGGGCGGTCCCCACCCCCCGCGAGGAGATAGTCGCTTTTCCCCCTCACCACCCAGGAGAAGATCCCCCTTCTCTTTCCCCCCTTCTGTTGAAGGATCGACTTTTTGGGGGGAGAGGATCATCCCTCTTTCTTCTCCAAGGGGTGCAGTCCCGTCGTGTCCTTTTTTTCTTTCTCGTGCCGTAATTCCGCCGACGCCGATGTTTTCTTTTTTTCGAGTCCGAGATCGAGAGAGGGGTGAATACTCCCTTTTTTTTCTTATCTTCCTGTACTCGAAGCGCGCGGCGTAGATTTTTTTCTCGGTTGCGCACGTCCCCAAACCCGTGTTTGAGAAACGCTTATCCCTTACTGAGCGCAAGAGGATACTCCAAAGGGGGCCGAACTCCCCCCTCTTCCCTTCAAGGCGAGGAATGCGATTTTTTTTCTTCTGTTGAATCCCGGCTAAAGGGAAGGACTTCTCCTTTCCCTCTTTTATTCCTTTTCCTCCGATGCCTTTTCCCTTCTTTTAGACATGCCGAGGGCGCGCGCTTTCTGTTCTTTCTCGGGAGACCTTCGGAATGGTGTTCCCTTCCCTCCCCTCCCTTTTACGACGGTGATAAAGACACGATTGCGGCTTTTTTTTCCCCCTGCTACCCCGATGATGCCGCTCACTCCTATTTCCTAAGAGGGCCGAGGTGGTTTTTTTTTTTTTTTTCTCCCTGCGTCCGACAGAGAAGCGAGCCGCCGGTCTTTTCTCCTCCATACAGCTCCCTTTGATGGAGGTGATTTTTCCTTCCCTATTCTCCTTTTCTCGGAGAACACGTAAAGGTCTTTTTTTTTTTTTTTTCTCCTTTCTAAACTTATTTTTCACCGAGACGGACGCGGGTACTTTTCATTTCCTGCCGGGAGAGAAATTCTCTTTCTTTCTTCCCCTTCCAATCTGATAGAGGAGTTTGACTGCGTCCTTCTCTTTCCTGAGCCCTAGGTTGGCTGAGAACGGCCTCCCCTTTAACAGCACCACCAGAGGTGCAGGAAGCAGCGCCTTTTTTTTCTCCTTACGGTCCTTTTTTTTTCTCAGGTCCCCCCTTCGAAACAAGAGGCAAGTCACTTTTCCTTTCAGATGCAAACAGAGGAGGGACCCCTTCCCCCCCCCCTTTTTCTCCTTCTCCTCTTAGAGAAGAACAGAACCCTTCGCGCCTCCTTTTAGCTCATGGACAGGCGCACAGAGCAGAAAAAAGCGCTCTTTTTTTTCTTCCGCGTCGAGATGCGCAGACGCAGGCCTCCTTTTCCTGGGATTGTACCAGTATCAGGTTCTTCTTTCTTGAAGATAGAGAACAAAGACGTTTCCTTTTCTTTCTCCCCCTTTCCTCAGGGGAGAGAAGAGCGGAGGGGCGCCGGCCACTTTCTCCTTTCGTCAGCCTGTCCTGATCTCTAACCAGGCAGTCGACCCCAGTTTTTATTTGGACGGGTGGGGTGGGAGGAGTCCCTTTTTTTTTCCCCTTCCCTTGTGGCTTTCTGAATCTCCTCCTTTTGATTTTGCTGAGATTGCGAGCATTCCCTCCTGAACGAGAGGTTTCTTTTTCTTCCTGTTCACTCAAAAAGGCAGGGTAGAGCTCCGTTGTGATCTATGCAGGCACGACACTTTTCCCCCTTCGTAGATATAAGCGGACAGGGGAAGAGCCTCTTCTTTCTTTTACTGACCCGTAAGCGACTCTTTATTTCTCCATCCTTTTTAACCGATAGGAACGACCCGGCCTAACCTTTCCTTTTTGGGGTTGAAGGCCCCCTTTAGTCCATAAGCTAGTAGGGTAGGGGGCGCCCTCTTCCCTTACTAAACTCTCTCTTTTCATTTTCCGGTTTCTGGCAATGATTCTCTTCTCCTTATTCAGCTACAAGGCGTGGAAGATGCTTCCTCCCTCTTCTGTCGAGCGAATCGGCATGCTGCTGTTTCTTTTTCTTTCCCCCTTTTCCTGTAGGTCTCTCCCCTTCTGACGTCCTCGTTACGCTTTTCTTCCTCCCCTCTCGGCTCATCCGCGTGGAGGAGCATGCGTTTTTCTTTTTTTGTTGCGCGAGATCAAGGATGCTCGACACGGCCGAGGATGCTTTTCTTTGCTGTCTCTCTCCCTTAACTCTGGTCGCCCGATGGCGAGCCTCAGTGTTTTCTCCCAACGCCAGCATGCCGATGAGAAGCCTTCCTTTTTTTTTTTTTTTTTCCCCCCTTCTCGCAGCGTCCAAGAGGTTAGCTGAATAAGGCTCTTTTTTTTCCTCCACCCTTCGCAATATCGAGAGTTCGACTGCTTTCTCCTTCCTATGTTGATTCCCACTGCAGGTGAGGAGTTTTCTTTTTTTTCTCCTTTTCTTTTTGTAGGCCGGGTCGGGGACTGATCCTTTTTTTTTTTTCCATCTTCATCTTTTTTAGTAATGTCACGTGATCGGCGCCTTTTCCTTTCACGGAGATGTGGCGAGAGTGTAGTGCTTTTCCTTTTTTTTTTTTTCTTCCTTTTTCCTGTCCGATGAGGAGCTGAGCGCAGCCGCGCCTTTCTTTTTTTCTTCCTCTCGCCCTCCTCTTCTGCTATTATCAGACGGACACCTCTCTTTTCTTTTCCCCGCCTAAAAACAAGTAAACCCTTTTTTTTTCCCTTTTTGAGATTCGCGCCGGAGAAGACCGCGGCGTTCAACGCGCCCTCTCTTTCCCTTCATGCTCTCCTTTCAGGTGTAGGCGTGTGGCGAGAGCCGAGTTGCTCCCTTTTTTCCTTGAGCGAACGGAAAATGATAATGTCCCTTTTCCTCCATTCCTTTTCCTTCGGGGATGAGAATCTAGAAGCGGACTCCCCTTTCTCCTTTCCCTTGCCTTCTCCTGGCTCCCGATTCGAAGGCGCTCATCGTGAGTGCTGTCCTCTTATCGCCGCCGCGGTGAAGATGAAGGACTTTTTTTCCTTCCCTTTTCTTCCTCTCTGTTGGCAGATGTGTGTCCGGGCGCACAGCTTTCTCACTCTTCTCTTCCTGCATCAGTGGCTGGTGCTTTCTTCTCCTTCCTTCGGAACGAAGCGGCTAGAAGGTGATCGGTCCTTCTTCCTTTTTCCACTCTCCTCGATAAGATTTGTTGGTCCTTTTTTCTCTTTTTCTGGGCTCTGTTTTAATCGCTTCCGTTCGCATGTACCCCTTTCCGGTCGAAAGAAGAGCGTCTTCCTCTTCCTCCCCTCGCATCGGGAAGGTGTTCGGCCGCTCCCCCTCCTTTTCCCCCCCCTCTCTAGATATGTCTTTAGCGCGATGAGAGTCGCGCGGTCAGCCCTCTCCCCACTGCAGGACTCGTAGGAGGTACTTTTTCTTATCCCTTTGCCCTCGGGTAGACAGACTTCCCTTTTTCCTTTTTGAGCACCGGGCGTCCCCCTTTCGAACACAAGGCCTTCTTTTTTTTTCAGTTTTCCCTGAAGGTGCACAGAGAAGCGCGACCCGTAGTGTCTTCTTTTTCCTCTCCCCCGCTCCTTCTAGTCCGCCGGCGGTAGGCCGGGATTTCTCTCCAGGCAGGAGCGACTTGAGAGAGCTTCCCCTTTTTTTTTACTTCAGTTCCCTTGTTGGGAAGGAGAAGACCCCCTTTTTTTTTTTTTCCTGTTTCGATGTGTCTCCCCGGGTGTCGAGGTGTATCTTCTTTTTCCTTTCAGCGTGGAATCGAAGCGAGGAGAGAGTGTCCCGTTTTTTTTTTTTTTGAGAGAAGATCGGAACTCGCATCCCCTCTTTTTTTTTTTTTCCCGCCTCGGTGCTTTTTTTGCGCTGTAACCATCTACAAACCCGTTGGTTCTTTTTTTTTTTCCCCGGTGATGAGGCGACAAGCTGATATTCCCCCCCCTTTTTTCCCCCCTTCGACTTCCTTCAGAGCGCTAAATTCTCTTTTTCCTTTGGGTTGTCCCGGCTACCGGTTTTCTCTTTTGTCGATTCCTCGGAAAGAAAGAAGGCCCCTTTTTTCCTCGGGCTATGTGCCACCTTATTTCCAAACTTCGTTTCTCTTTTGTTCCGATACCACCGCCCTGTTTTTTCCCCTCAAAAAAGATTTCCCCTTTTTTTCCTTTTCCGTCGTTTTTCGGCGACAAGCGGCCAGGTGCTTTCCCCTCCCCTTTTTCCAGGTTAAACGAGGACGCGTGTTTGGTCTTGCTGCCGGACGCGAATAGAGCGCTCCCCCTCTTCCTTCCTCTTGAGCGCATCCGTCGCCTTTCTTTTCCTTCCCAACATTCCCCCCCTTTTCTAGTTCCAGCATGATCATTTTTTCGAGAGCTGATGTCGACTTTTCTTTTCTTTCCGCTACGGAAGAGGGGTAACCTTTTTCACCCCTCCCCGCGTCTGAGTATCCCTTTTTTTCCTCGAAAAAAAAGAAACCCCCCTTCTTGTTTTGTCTAGTGGATGCAGGAGGTCCTCTCTTTTTTCTTCCCCTCTCGTTCTTTGCCCCCTTTTCCCATAAACATGAATGTGGGGTTTTCCACACCAACAGAGGCAGGAGAGAGAGACGCTTTTTTTTTTCTTTTAGGGAAGGAGGATCATTGATGTTGCTTCCCCCATCGTCAACCTCTCGGCCTTCCCCCTTTCCCACATCCTCCTCTGCACCAGCAGGAGGGAGACCCCCTCCTTTCGGCGAGACGCAAAGAAGCCCCTCCTTTCCTGTCTTCCTTCTCGTCAGAGAAGCCGCGCTCGAGCGTCCTTTCTAGCATCCGGCACGCATGGGCTTCCCCGTCCTTTTATACAGGGTCCAGGGAAGAGACCTTTTTTTTTTGTGGGGGGGGGGCGCCCCCCTTTTCTTCGCCCTGGCTCCCCTTCAGAAGTGGGCGCAGCGCGCGGCGTCTCCCCTTCTCACGCCGCGGGAGCAGCCAGCAGTCTTTTTCTTTCCCCCCCTTTCTTCGGGCGCAATTTGGGACGGTTGGTGTATTTCCTGTCAAATCGGCAGCGCGCGTTGCTACCCCCCTGAAGCGAAGGCAGGAGCCGTTCCTCTCTTTTTCCTCTTTTTTTTTCTTCCTTGTTCCCCCTCCAGAACAGACATAGACCGTCTTTTTCCGCTCCGCTGCTTTAAACAGTCGGTCGAGAGCCCACGCCTTTTTGTAGCGATTGAAGGACGAACCCTCTTTCCCCCTTTCCCCTTGTAGATCTAAGCCGGCAGGTGCCGGCTCCTCCTTTTTCCAACCACGTGTTTTTGTCCCTCAGCGCCGATGCAGGATTTCCCAGCCCCCCCCCTGCCGAACCAATGCCGATCGGGAGAAACGGGTTTTTTTCCCTCCCTTTTTCAGAAAATAAGCTGTCGGGTCGTTTCTTCTGAAGCGAGTCTCCCCTTTTTTTCTGGAAATGATGGAAGCTGGCGCTGTTTTTTCTTACCCTTGTGGACGATGCTGCATCCTCCTTTTTTTTCTTTTCCCCGGCTGAGTCTCTTGATTTTCTTTGCTGGTAGGGTTCCTTTCTTTCTTTTTTTTTTTTTTTGATCGGCGAGAATACGGTAAGGGATAGCGCTTTTTCTCTCTGTCTCCCTTCCCGCCGTGGAGAGAATGATGGATCTCTCTCCTTTTCCATTTTTGTAGAGAGATCCAGCTTTCACGCCCTCGATGAGCGGCGAGCGACTCCTTCTTTTTTTTAACCGAGGCTAGCAGATCGGCGTCCTTTTTTTTTTTTTTTCCCCTTCCATCAAACCGCAAGCAGGAAGAGGCGCTCTCCTCTTTTATTTTTCCTAAATACGTCTTATCAGCGTCCACGGGGTAGCTGCCCCTTTTCTTTTTCCTTCCCAGTGCAGAAACCAGGAGAAAGCAAGTCTCCTCTTTTTTCCCTTCTGCCCGAAAAGACTAGCTTATGTTCTTTTTTTTCCCCCCCGTGCAGCGATCCCTCTGGCGGGTGGGGACTGATTCTGCTTTCATGAATAGAGATGAGGTTCTTTCTTTTTCTTCCCTTTCCGATAGATATAAGAGGTTACGGCGATGGTTCTTTCCTTTTTTTTTTTCCTCTTTTTCTTCGTCCCCTTTTTGGTGGGCGTCCGTCTTTTTTCCTTTTTCCTTTATATGATGAGAGAAGATGGAGAGAAATCTCCCCCCCCCGGTACTCCGGCGCATGATGAGATTCAGCTTCTTTTTTCTCTTCTCGACGGGCATCAACACAACGTCCAAAATTGCTTTTCTACTCCTGGTGAGATTAGGAGCTGAACGCCTTTCCTCTTCTCCAGTGGCGGCGCACGCCGAAGAAGATGAGCGACGCTTCTTACGTTCCTTTTTTTTTTTTCGTGGCTCGGAGCGGCCGTTGGCGACCTGACCTATATCCCTTTTTTTCTTTTGGGATGGACAAATCTTCCGCCCCATGCCCTTTTTTTTTTTTTCTCCCTTCCGACAAAGCGTGGTCGGAGTTCTTTGCGGCGCTGCTGCGCGGCCCTCTCTCCCCTAAAGAGTGATGTGAGGCGCTTTTTTCCTACTCTCGTGGTAGCCGCCGCGGTTTCAGTCCTTTGGCGGGCCTCGATTCGTGGACGGACTTTTCTTTAGCATGATATAAGTAGAAAACAGGTTTCCCTTGCTCGTCCGTCCGATGTGGTGATGTTCGGCGCGCACCCCACTCCCTCTCCGAGCGGCTCGCTTTTTGATTAGGAGTAGGCGGTCCCGCCTTTTTCTTTCCGTGGAGAAGGATGGGTTTTTTTTTTTTTTTTCTGCTGCGGCGGAAGAGCGCGCCGTAGCGCCTTTTTTTCCTCCGACCTACCCCCCTTTCTCGCAGCGCGCCGACACCTTTCTTTCAACGAGACATAGGGGAAGGTGTTAGGTCTTTTTTTGTCTGCGTGATGCGCTCGAGAGAGAAAGCGAACAGCCTTCTTTTCCACCCACACCAACCTCCCCAAACCCCCAAACCCCCCCCCCCCCCCCCCCTACAACCCCCCCCCCCCCCCCCCCCCCCCCCACCCCCCCCCCCTTTTTCTTCTTCCCTTCAGCCGACGACAGAGAGACGGAAGCCTTTAGCTCCGGTAAAAGGGATGAGCGGACTGCTCTCTTTCCCTTTTTTTTTCTTCCAGCCGCCGCGCCGGCCCTTTTTTAGTGAGCACCGTTGTCTTTTTTTTTCTTCGGAGAAACACCAGGCTTCTTCCCCCGCAGTGGGGGGCAAGAAGGTGCACAGCGCCGCGCGCCCCCCCTTTTTTTTTGACGGCTTTTTTCCTCCCCTTTGCGGTTTTATTTTCCCGCCGGCCCGGTCGCTTTCCCTGGCGCAGATCGGAATTGAGAGAATTGTAGTTTCTTTTTTTTGCGGGGCAGTTTCAGGGCCCTTGTTTCTTTTTTTTTTCCTTTTCCTGCTTGCGCCCACGGGTGCCGTCGGCGTTTTGTCTTTTTTCCCCTGCGCGCCGACGCCACGATGAGAGAAGAGTTTTTTTCTTTTTTGTCCGAT
>Ga0179593_1518769_pt1 | contig 12636 bp, 11 predicted proteins | sample CZODoug2_1_08_16_FD_185931 | JGI IMG/M metagenome (GOLD analysis project Ga0179593, IMG submission 185931) | Vadose zone soil fungal communities from Angelo Coast Range Reserve, California, USA - CZODoug2_1_08_16fungal (PacBio error correction) | ecosystem: Environmental > Terrestrial > Soil >... | reverse complement strand
TGCCGATTTTTTTCGTCAATCCACCCTCCCCTGACCCCATTCGTCTTTTCCGCGATCTTCTGAGCTCTTGAGGACATCTTTTCTCTTCCCAATCCTAGTCGGTCGTGTTCCATCCCCCCCCTGGCTGGTGGCGTAGCAATAGATAGTAATCCCTTCTCCGCGTTTCTTCGACGCCTTGCCGGGTTACATCCACCACACCTTATGATGTTCCTTTCGGTGTCCGCGGTCTATCATGATTCCCCCCTTTTTTTTTGCTAATTTTTCTTTTCTTCTCCAACCACCTGTGCTTGTACAACCTTTGTGATAGATTCTATCCGATGCATTTAGCTTTTTCCGCTTGTGTTTTGCTGTTCGCTTTTAATATTTTCCTGAGAATACGCCCTCCGTATGGGCCACTTTAAATGACCCCCCATGGTAACTATTCCGTTTTCCGACCCAAGAGTTTTCACAGGCAGTCTCACGGTTATGACGAGATATCTATTACTCTCTTCGTCGAATGTAATGAAGGAAGTCGACCCTATAGCGGGAGTTTTGCTGGGGCGAGGGAATCATTCACATAGTTTTATTCAGACGTCACGAGAAAGAGACATGAGCCCCATGTCCAGCATTACACTTATTACACCCAAAGGAAAGAAGTTTAGCCGATCCAGCATTCTTACCTGACTATAGGAGGTTTCCCCCTCTCGATTGATCATAAGAACTTGAAACGCGCGAAATGTATGCAAATCCGTGGTTGATACGGCCCTCTAAGTTTCTTCCCTCCTCTTGCGTCTGATGTTTTATAGAGCCAAATCTGCGGAGGGAAGCCTTTTTAGACACACACCCTTAAGCCCAACAGATAGTCGGCTGTCGCACGGAGGGTTTGAGTTCGTCATTCCTATTCATGATACATGTTAGAGGCCTCTCTACAGCATCGCTAGAACTTCCCCTTATTTCAGAGCGCTCTTTTTCTTTTCCTTTTCCATAGCCTATTCGGAGAAGTTGTTTTTCAGAAAGGCCAGAATTATTACCTTCCAGTAGACTTATTTTCCTTTTTCCCCCTTAACTCCCAGACCCCTCTTCGGATGTCGTCCCTAAATCCCTAACAAGAAAGTTTAATACTACCCCTCCTCCTCCTCTACTTACCCCCCTCCCTGAGTGGGTTTGCCCTATACTCGGTCTTGAGTTCGACTTCGAAGGCTTGTTATAGTCTGGGCTTCCTTTTACGTCTAGTGATATTAGATCCGCTGTGTTCGTCCTTTTTCGGTTGATCGGCATAATGAATCGAGATCTCCCCCGAGGAAGTTTGACTTATTGACCCTTCCCCTGTTTTCCCTGACTCAGAGAATGGAAAAGCCAAGCCTGTCCCAGACCTCCGGTCTTCTTCAGCTCACGTGCAAGTCAACCCCCTATATGCCCCCCCATTGAGGAAAGCAGGTGATACTGAGGCACCCCTTTTCGTTCCCACCCCATCGATAGAGGTAAAACAACCCCCCCTCCTTTCATCGAGGAAGAACACCCCATCTCCCTAGGCTTACAGTTGCATGTATGCTGGATTCCTCCTCCCTTTTTACGTTCGAGACGCGCATACGATAGGAGTCGTAGACGGCTTTCTGTCGCTGAAGCGATTGGTTAGACTTTTCTTTTCTTCACAATGGCGTTCGAGTCGGATGCATTATGTGACATCGAACCTTTCCCCTTCTCCCCTTCCCGTCGGCCTCCAGCGGCCGTCCGGCCGGTCCCACAAGTTCGTTTTGTTTCCGTCGACTGTTCCCGACTCGCCCCCCCTTCGGCCCCACGCAAAGCTATGGCAGAAAGTCGGCTGCTTTCGTAGCTGCAAAATGCTCTCCTTTTTCCGGCTCCCTAAAGGAGGTATAGAGCGACTGGCAACCTTCTAGACTGTTTCCATACTTTTTCCAGGGTGCCCCCCCCCCTTTTAGATTAATGAGTAGATCATCTCACCTTCTTTCCCTCGCCCAACTCCCTTTCGGGGTATTTTATTCGGCCCCTCCTCCCTTTCCTCCGTCTTTACAGTGCTAGATGCGGCTTTAGCCTTCCCCCCCCGAGGGGATGGCGGCTCTTCGGCTCGCCACCTTTTCCTGATTTTCCCCCCTCTCCTCGGTCCCCTCCATTGTCGGAGTGTCGTATATCGCCCGTCCCTTCTACCCCGCTCTTCTACAGAAGTTGACCCAACCCTTTTTCCCCCCCCCCCTGTTTTCCGTCCTGACAAGGGCTGGCCACAGGATTGCTTCGTCCCGGCCTTTTCCTGACTTTCCCTGAAGAACTATTTCCTCACATACATAGGGTCTTCTCCCCCCCCTCCCCCGTCATGAACAAGGCATTTTGTAAGCGCGTGGCCCCCCGGCACCAATCCCTTCGCATGATAATTTATTTTTTTAAGATAGAGGGATTCAGCTCTCTTTCCTATGTGTTTTGTTGAGTTTTTTAGAAATCTTCACGCCTTCCGCTTCTGTCGGATAAGCCCAACTTGGCCTTAGTCCTGGCGGTTTTTTCAGTACGAGTTCCCCCCCGTCTTTTTTCAATTTCCCTCAATCCGCACCCACCCCCCCCCCCCCCCCCCCACCCCCCCCCACCCCCCCACACAAACCTCCAACCTCCATTCACTTTCTACTGCCTCCCTCCCTCCTCTGTTATTTGTTAAGCTTTAACGCCTTCATCAAGAGTTTTTTAATGCGTACTGTTTTTCAGTTTTTTCTACGAAAAGGAGCGTTTCCCTCCCTTCTTTCCCTTTGTGTAAACGATTATCCCTCGAAGCTTATCCTTCAAAGGGGTTTTGCGTTTGGTTCTTTGAGAGTTCCTTGCAGTTGACAAAGCTCCCTCCTTCCCCCTTGGGTTGCAAAAGACACTGAATCCTGCACTGATTTCCACAGCCCTCGTCGCGTGTATAGGGGTCCAAATCCCGCGGTGGAGTCCAGCGGCTTTTTTTTTCCGGTTCTAGTTCGATAGAATGCGCGCGCCCGTGTCGCATCGATTGAGCCTCCCTTGGTTGACCTGACCTCTTCTACTCCTCTTCCCCTTTAGGCACTCTCAGATAAGCGGGTATGCAGCCGACGGATGCTTTCTCTCTTTTTTTGCGCACTACATTTTTGTAGAGCTCAGAAGTCGGCAGAAATTCCCTCCGAGACTTACTTTTTCCCATGCTTTTGTATCTTCTTCCGATTCGCCTCTTTTCCCTCTCTTTCCGTCCCCTCCTATGTTTGAAGTAAAGGATAGACTCCCCCCCCTTGTAACTAACTCCCCATCGCTTCGACCCGATCAGCGCTTAGATATTTCTAGATGGTGGAGATGCTTACTTCTCTGCCTCCCCCCTTTTTTTCGTATTAATTAGGGATAGGTATTCCTCGGCGGAGTATCGCTTTTAAAGCTAGTCTTCTTTTTTTGTGGCCGCCACCCTCTTTAGAACAGGTTTTGCAACGACTGTTCTCCGAAGACCTGCTTCGTTTACTCCTGGTGGTGCGAGTGGTGTGTTCTTTTTTTTCTCTGATTTTTGAACAAACCACCCCAGGAGTTTTCAATTAGTCCCGTAAGGCTTTTTTAACAATACAAAACAAGGGTTTGCTTTCCCCCTTCCTCCCGCCGCCCCAGCCCTAGAAGTTTCTGTCCTTTCCCCTGAAGTTCATGACGATCAACCTTTACTCCCAAGACTCTTTTGAGATCGCCCTCCTCGGACCCTCCCCTCCTGCCCCTCTCCTGAGGGGCCGGGCCTGGGCCGAGGTTCCCCAGTTCTATTCACGTCTTCGATCGAGTACTTTTGTTCGCTCTTCCCTTTCCCTTTCGGTTGATCTTTCGCTACTGCATCGTGCCCGGTTGTAGATGTCCTTTGTCTTTGGACCATGCACCTTTTGGTGTATGTTTTCTCTCTTTTTTCCTGTTCACCCAACTCTCCTCGTCGACCGAGTACCCGCGTCGCACCGGCCCTTACCGCCTTTCATTTTGAGCAATCTGGATTGTCTCTCTGTTTATTTTACTGAATCATAATAGGACCCCGCTTTTTTTCTTCCCCCGTCGAATTCTCCGACCCCAATCTCTTGACCCCCTTAAATACGTGGGTTGTTTCTTTCCGTCCTGTTCGAAACATTCGCCCGCCTCCAGATTTTTTTCGCGACCCCTAGGTTCTTCTCGGCTAGCATGAATATGCCTGGCTTCGTCCACGCGTTGGCACTTTTCTGGTCGCGCACTCTTTTCTTTCGTCTCATTTCTGGCAATGACCTTGAGTATGAACATACTATCCCCCCCCCCTTTAAATAGTTTTTGACACCGGAGCTTTCCGGGTGTTTCAAGTTTCCAATTTTCAGGGCCTTCCCCTTCCCTTTGCTCGCGCGCGTCCCCAGCTCATGTTCTTGGTAAACTTCTTTTTTTGAAACCTGTCTCGTCGCCAACCCAGGGCCCAGGTCTCAGAGAATGCCGTAGGCTACGCCCCCCTGGGTTTAAGAACGAGTGTCGCAGCCGCACTCTACTTCTTGATCGTGGAGTTTGACACTCCTATACCGGAGGGATCTGCACAAGCATGCCCTGCCTTTTTTCTGTGGGTAGTCCTTTAGTTTATGTGTTCAAATACTGAGAGCGTTGTCGCTTTCCACTTTGACACCCCCACCCCCCCCCTCCCCCTCCAGTAGAGGCGAGCCCCGTTTGTCAAAACTTGAGCTATTTTCTTTCTTCTTCCCCCTCCGAACCCACGGGTGAGCTGCGCATATACTTTCCCCGGTGCCCCTCTCAAGTAAATCGATGGCCCCTCCCCCCTGCCTTGAGTGCATGAGAGAATGGCCGAGGATAGGTCGAACGAGGTTTTCGACACTCTTCCCCTTTACACATCCCCATCTTGGGCCTAGAGGATGTGCAGGGAAGTCAAGTCCTGAGAGCTACTTCCCCAAACACCCAGTAAGAAGATCGCTATAGAGCCCTTAGTAGTTGAGCCCCGGATGGTTTTACCCCTCCCCCGTTTTCCCCCCCCTCTCTTCTCTTTATTAATGTTTTTTTGTAGGAGAGATTCCGACCGGTGCTGTCCCCCCTACCCACCTCGACATCTGACTCTAGCTCCTCCCCTCTTTTTATGCCGCCCTCGACTATGGTGGATCTCACATATTTCGCTTTTTCCGTACCAACTTTTTTCGAGCGTTGTAAAGTAAAAGTTATTGTCCTTCAGATATTACTCTTTAGCACCTCGAATCCTTGTCCGGTTTCGTCTCACCTTCATTTCGGGGGACATATCCCGCTTATTTCAGGTTCTTGGTCTCTATTTTTTCTAATAAATTTGCTGAATGGTTCGAATCATCTGCTAGTGGAAAAGATGCAGTTTAACCCCACCTTGTCTTTGTGTCGACTAGACTCGGACTTCCGTTGAGGAGTTTCTGGACTTGTGGTTCCTGTCGATTCCTATAGACAAACCCCCCACCCTATATTCCTCTTAGCTAAGCTTAAAGTCAAATACTGTTTGTCATAGTTGCGCCACTCTGATCACCCTTTAATCCAGATTCTTTTCCTATCGAACCGCCATAAGAGGAGCGTTTCTTCCTTGATGACCTCGCGCATCTTGTGCCTTTGGGTGGAGACAGACTCTTTCCTTTTATGGAACTCTTGAAAATATGTCTGGCGGCGAATCCTGTTTACTTGGACCTTGGATAGGGTTGTTTCTTCTCCCCCTGATTACAAGTGATTGGTGATTCTATCGAGCACGTTTGCTTCGAGGTTGAATCACACATGATGAGAACACCTTTTCCACCCCCCACGAGGCATCCGAGTAACCGTCCGCTCTCCCCCCCTCGTTTCTGTTGCTCCGCCCTTTTGCCTGGAAAACCAGACCATGACCCGTTGCTATTGAATAACTCTCGGTTTACCACCAGACGAGTTCAACCAAACTGGCCTTCTTACTTCCCGCCGGAAAAGCCGAGGAATTTCTAAATCCCCTTTTTTTTATCCTCCCCCTGTGGGGCAGTATTGACCGCCTTAGCCTCGCAACCCCCCGTGTCCCCTTGTGGTCGACCCTCTCCGCTCACTCTACTTGTGAGAGTTCGTTTGCCCTTCGGTTTTCGATATATAGTGGACATGAAGATAGTTCGACTTCCCCTCCTCTTTTTCTTATGCTTTCTCGTGTCATGAAGATAGGCCGGTCCTTGCGGTGCTATTCTGGCCCCTCTTCTTCCTTTTTTTATGTTTAGAGGTTTACAGCCGGACAAGCTCTTGCACCGACCCTCCCTCCATCCAGTCTTCGCAACCAATACACCCCCCTGTCCTAATAGGAGTAACCCCCCCCCGTCTGCCCGGAAAATGCTTCACCTACCCCAGATTTCTTTCCCTCTTCCTACCACTTTGACCTAGGCGGTGACCCCTAGGCCCTTGCTCGCTTTCACCCTCGCCCCTCTGCTTGGAATGTGAGTGGCTTCCCGCCCTGCTTTATCTAGACGAACTTCGCGCCGCCGTTTTATGAGGTTGTTCCTGCCTATTAGCGAGCCCGGAAATTCGAGCGTCTCTGTGTGGGGCATTGGATTATTTGAGAAGATCCCCTCTTTATTGGACCTCGAATTGAGGACCTCCTGGTATGTAAGACCCCTCACCCTTTAGAAATCCCAAACACCCCTTAACATTGGAGGAGATCTCCGCGGTTCTTGGCGTCCAACACGTCCACCCAATCTCTCGGCCGCTACAACAACAGACTAAGAACGTTTGTGCTTGTTAACCCCGTTAATTCTCTTTTATTGACCGATCCCTCACCGTGTGGAAGCTATTTTAGTCGAGACTACGCATTCGATTTAATAGGAGTGACGCCTCAGTCAGGATGGGGTATGCACCAATGAGGTCGATTCCTTGGCCTAACTGCTTCCAGAATCTTGCGTCGCTTCCCTTTTTTGGCATAACTCCCGAGTGTGAGGGCTCCCCTCCGCCTTTCAGTACAATCCCCGATCGTTATTGAGGTCCCCTCTGTCTGCTTGCCCCCCTCGGACACAGGCGTTCGTCGTTTCCCCTTTCAAATCGGTTCTGCAGCCTCGTTCTCCCGCAACGAGGAGTCTGCATGCGCCCGGCGTGAAGAGGAAAGAGGATGCACGCAGTCGCGAAAAGTTTGTCTTCCTTAAAGGCGAGTCCTACTTTTGCCTATCTCCGATGCGAAACAGAATATTACCCCCGCCATCTTTTTACCCCAATACTTTTGTAGGTTTCTTTTCTTCACCGTTATAGGAACTACTCTGTGCAGGGTTATCTTTTGCACCTTCAACTTTTGAGTGATGCCCTTCTTTTCTTTCCCATAAGCTCGGAATTTTCCCGATGCCGGACGAACCCCGTCCTTCGCGGACCCCAGCAATTCCCCTTCTCGAGAGATGAGTTGATCCCTCCAGTCTTCTTGCCCTCCAGTGTTTGAAAACGATTTCCATATCGTTTTCCTCCGCAAAGCCAAAGTTTTAATTCTTTCTTTCCTTCCTCCCCCCCCCGGAGAGCAGAAAAATCTCGTCGTCGCGCGGCCCCCCACTAATTTGCTCCCCCCCCGGATGCTCATTATCCCCCTTCCCACAAACCGCAGACGGAGACTTCCCCCTCTTTGATAAGAAATCCCATAGAATAGTGCGTATTTTCCCCTCTATCTTGCAGCATCCTATGTTGTTGTTTCTTCAGCCTCCTCGGATTCTGATGTAAACAAGGAACAAAAATCTGGTTCCCCAGGAGTGTGGTTGTTCTTTTTTTCAGTTTTACAGCTATTAACTGTGAATTTCCTAATCTTGTTCTCCTCGACGACTAGAAGGCAGATCTTCATGCTTCGGCTATGCAAGGGCGGGTCGCCTTTTGACATTTTCGTTTTTACCGAGAAAGATGTCCCTTTTTCAAAACCTCTTGCGGTTCCCCGTGTCAACAATGTGCTGGAAACAAAACGGGTTTCGCTTACTTCCCCCCTTTCTGCCGATCCCCCCCTTCAGATTACATTGGAGCCCCTTTATCTTGCCTCATGCCGCTTGCATACATGGAGACCTCCAATCGGCTGCCAATACCGTTTCCTCTATCTGATGCCCTCCCTTTGAACATTGATGACCTAACCACCCGAATGTATTGGTTTTGCGAATGGCGGTTTGCGCCTAGATTATTCGCTAATTTGATCTCCTTGCACTTTAAGATAGAGGTGCCCTACTCTTTCGACGAACGTAGAGAGTGCCCCCCCAACTTCTCCAAGCACTATCGACCATACTTCTCTCCAGACTTCTTGTTCTGGCAAGAATTTGTAGAGGCTACGCAGCGAAGTGAGGCCTTCTCCAGTTCGAGTAGTGTTCAGACTCCGATTTTCCAATAGACCTTCGCTTCTGAGCCTGGCTTTCCCCCTGCATATTTTTCTTTTGTATGCACTTCCTTCCCTCCGTTGTACATGTTCTGCCGACCTGTGATCAGTTCCCTCGTCGCCCCTCCTCCTCATGATCTCTCGACCTCATATCTCTCCCATTTATGTACTGATACAGGTCTTATTCGAGGCGATGTTTGTTCGCGCCCGCGGGCTGGTTGTTTTACAGACTTTCATCGCCCGATGGTTTTTTTCACCGATGGGTGACCTGTCCCTTTTTTTTAGCACTCCTTTCCGAGCTGAACCCCATTGGGTGTCGTATTTTTGTGGGGGTATTCTCCGTGTCCCATGAGGATGAAATGAGTTGACCCAGTGCCAGCACCCGGTTATGAGAGTTCGACCTCCGAGTCCCTTCCCCAAGACACTAGCCGCGAAATTTTCGCGCCCCTTCCTACGTTCTCCGCCTTTGAAAACTAAGGAACAGCCGCCCTTTGGCGAATGTCGATTTCCCGCCGGCAATTCCTCCCTCCCATAGTCAGAATTTCGTGACAGAAGTCCGGGGGTCTTTCGAACAATCCTTCCTCTTTGTCACAGCGACGAGAAGCGGAGTTCATGTTGTTTTTGCGTTCCCTAGAGAGGAAGATGTCATATTTCCGGTAGCTTCTGTTGAGACCATCATTGAGTTATTTATCCTTCCAGAGTTGTAATGGATGCACCTGACCCTCATAATACGTCGATCCCCCCTTCCTGCACCCCCAAATTATAGACCTGAAAAGACCCCCCGCTTCTTCCCCCTCTGGACTTCAAAGTATCACTCTCCCTCTGATACCCAGGATGATATAGCCTAACAAGTCTTGATCTCCTGTCGCCCTTCTGGGGGGAGATGGTCCGGTCTGCGGAGACCCACTCCCCCCCCCCCCGCCTTTATAAATCCCGGTTCGAATTCCTTGAGGAGTTTCCTTTCATATGCGTCTTACGCCCTGACGGTTTTAACTAGCGTACTGTCCTGCTCACCTCTGGTTATCCCCCATACGCGAAATTGACCACGTCAGGTTCTCCGCGTGAATACCTTCCTCCCCTTGGCTTTTAAAGGCTTTCCTTAGGGTTGTTTAAAAGTGAAATTTGCCACGGATTCAATGGTCTTTCTTTGCTCTACCAGTCAAACCCCCAAAACACCCACAGGTCTTGAAGGAACTCCCCGTCGCCACCTCGTCATTCCGCATCACACTATAGGGTTCGCCCCTTTTTACAGGTCAATTCTCTGACCCCTCAGGACAAGAGAACTTCTTCCGCCCCTTTTTAGCCCAGCCTTTTTTTTCTCGTCTCGGATCTTAACAACATAGGTATTTAGGAAAAATTATCTTCAAACCACGTCTTTGCATTCGGGCATTCCGTGTCTGGAGCAGGTGCCACTACCCGTAGAGCCGGGTACACAGCATCCCCCTCTCCGGACTCGAGGCTTCATAGCAAAACAGGTGTCAAAACTGTTCACTACACATTTCCCCCAATTCAAAACGGGGAAGTTTCCGAATAGACCTCACAGCATCATCGCGTAATTTTTTTCCCCGTTCGGCGACCGACCGCTTCCTTTTTATCAGAGCCCATTTCGGCATCCCTGCCTCCCCCGCCTTTGTTTGAGGGCGATCCTGTTCTTGCTTCCCTCTGCTGCGTCGTCCTCAAAAGATTATAGAGGTATGAGAGATTAGTTCCTTTTTTTCTAAAATAGTTGATGAATACGTAGATAGCTCTTTTATTTCCTCCCTCCCTTTTTTTCGATGAACAGGTAGTGGTCATTTTCTTACAAGAATGTTCCGAACCCCCCCCCAATAGCTCAGATATTGAGTATCTATGCTTCGATCCTCTGGTGGCCGATCTCATCGTGTCGCCCTTTTCCCCGGCCCCTCCCTTATAGCAATCGTCCTCATTCCCCCGGCGCTTCCTTGTGCGTTAAGAGTCTGCTCCTTTTGTCGCCCCCCCCACAGCAAGTGTTCTAGTAGACGGCCCGCCCAGTAATTTAATGAAACCACCTTAACTCTTTGGTACTTTGAGATGCTTCTTCGGGATGAGCAGATTAAACCCATAGTGTGTTGAATTCCGGGCCAAGAAGGACACGTTGGGTTTTACCCGGTGATATCCCCCATCCGTCTTTTTGATCGCTGTGGGCGGCCGGCTGCCGTATTGAACACGGCACGGCTAACCGCCCCGAAGGGAAAAGAGGGCATTGATCTCAGTTTTTTCAGAGAATTGCGGCGTGTGTGAAGAGCTCCCCAGAAGAGGAGGTATAGACGGTGTTTCCTTCTACCTCCTTTTTCCTATTTCTTCCCTCGGTGTTTCCTACGAAGGGAAGAGCAGAACGCGTGCCCCGATTGTTCTGGACCGACGATTTGTAGTTTCGGCGGACCATACCTTTTTTCTGTCTCTGCTGCACGGCACTGCCTGTTTAATCTTTTTAAGTCCGGGCCAGAAACCCGCCCGGGCATCCTGATCTCCCGCTACAACGCATCTCTTCTATGGCCCTCCGCTTTCCTACCTGCCGTGCTATAACCCCTTTGCTTGTTCCCCCTCGTGCAACTGCTTTTCCGATCTTCACTATTCGCTTCTCGACCGCTCTAGTTAGGACTGTCTTCATTTTTCGAGGGAAGATGGTGTTCTCTTTCAGACTCTACTCACTTGTTCGCTCGTGCTCTGGCCTCGAACCGAGAGAAGAGCCGAGTGGCTACGGCATTGTTCTTTCGTGGTATTTATGAGTTCGCGGACCCACGTTGATGAGAGGAGAGAGAACTAGGTAATTTCACCGGGGAGTAAGGCAATCATCTCTACGAATGAGACTTATTTGGAGATGTACTTGGAACCTGAACGGATCCTGCCGTTTTCTTTTGTCTGATAGGGTCATCTGAGGTTTAAGTCTGGTTGGACTCCTGCCCAAGGGCCAAGTAAGAACGACCTCCCTCCCAAGGTTTTCCCGACCCCCCACTACATACCGACAGGTGCCCTCTCGTGAGGATACGTCGCCGCCTTCCTCTTCATGGCCTGATAGATTTTAACCTCTACTCGACTCTTGTCTAACCTTCAGGAGGTTGTCTCCCCCCCTCTGTAAAATAGAAGGTTCTGGAATTTTCTCTGATGTCTGATTTTTATATGTCCCTAAGTATTAGATCGGGGCTTGTTTTCTCGGATGCCTGCCCCCCCCCCCTCTTTTCCCTTGCGGTCAATTGCGGATGCGTGCTGTGGAACGGATGATTCGGCAGTTCTCCCGCCTAAGACCCTGGCCACTGAGCACTTCATTGTCCCTAACCGGTTTCACTAAAGATGCATATCCCCCCCCCACAAATCCCTTGACTCAACCGGGTTTCTTTCTTTCTTCCGACGCGTTGATCGATAGCTCCCCATAAAATCGTGAGCCTTGCGTATTCCAACCAAAGCATGAATAGTTGACGCGGAAACCCCCCTCTCATCGGTTATGTGACCCCTTTTTCTACCGATGTCATCGATCAGGGTCCTCTTTACGCCCCGCGGCGCAGTCCGGCGTGAGCGGCTTCCGGACGTTTATCTAGATGGTCGAAGAGAGGGAGGGGTTCGTACAGGTTGAGGCCGGGTCTCCCCTCCTGCTTCCGCAGTCCCCGAGGCCAGGGAGAGCTCGACCTTATCGGTTAGTTTCCTCTCTTCTCAAAAGTACACGCTTTTTCTCCCTCGTCGGCTTCTCGTCCTTCGCAACAATAGAGATCCACCCCACAATCCGTCATCTTGGAATCTCAGAGCTGGTTGGGTAGCAGAGCTTTTCCGCTGCCCTCAGTCTACATTCTGAATAGCTGAAGATTTGCATCTCCTAGCTTTACTTGCACCTTCTTTTGCATAAGTTTTCTGAAGGGCGAGCGACTCCCCTTCCGTCAGCCCGTACCTAAGCATCCTTCAAATCCCATTCTCCCACCATCTGTTTCCGGGGATATGGATCAGAAGCGGTACGCATTGCTTTACTCCCTCGTTAGCGCGAGTTCTCCTCCTAGTAACGGCTTTTTCCCTCTATCTGCACACTCTCGTCAAGTTTGGCCGGCCAATATTCTCGGCGGCGCCCCCCCCCCAACGACCTTTCAACCATATCGTGCTCTATGCCGTGTTCTAACCAGAGGGAATTCCTAAAGGCGGTTTTTTTGCTACTCTCATATCTTTGTGAGGATGTATCGTAGCCACGGGGCCACAGGTTGATCTCGTCCCCTTCCCCCTTTCTAACCTCCCCTTAGAAGCAAGAACTTCCTTTCCGTCTGGGTCCATTCCCCCCAATTGCTTTATGTTACGGGAGAAACAGGACTTTTCAGCCTTCTAGTCACAAATCCCCACTCCCATCCTCTCCTTTCTTTGACGAACCCTTAGCCTCTCTTCGTGAA
>Ga0179593_1515185_pt1 | contig 12636 bp, 11 predicted proteins | sample CZODoug2_1_08_16_FD_185931 | JGI IMG/M metagenome (GOLD analysis project Ga0179593, IMG submission 185931) | Vadose zone soil fungal communities from Angelo Coast Range Reserve, California, USA - CZODoug2_1_08_16fungal (PacBio error correction) | ecosystem: Environmental > Terrestrial > Soil >... | reverse complement strand
AAACTTTTATCTCCTTTTTATCACCGGTCGTGGCCGATCAATACTTCCTTTTCCTTTTGCCTAGATTACGACGACTATTACGCCCTTTGTGGTAGGATTTACTCCCTTCTCTGAGAGTAGTAAGTTGTAGATTTGCCCCTCCTCTGACCTCTTTCCGTCCCGGTTCTCTAGGGTTATATGACTTTTAATCTTCCCCAACATGTCCGTCGCGCGTCTGAGTCGGAATTGTGTCCTGCGATTTCTGCCTCGGAAGAGTTCCCTAGCTTGCGCTCTTCTGTCGACAAGATCTTGTGATTCCCTCTAGGTTTGCCCCAATCCTTCAGACTTTGTCACCGCATCTTCTCCCCCTCCCCTTTCTACACCGCACGTGGTTATCGATTGATTTTCCCCCGGTGATATACGAGGCACATCCGCTTCCCGTGCATACTTCATCCCTTTACCGAGTATTCCCAAAAGATTACCTTACCTAGACCCTTAGATCTTTTCCTAGAGCGCTGATAAGCAGCCTCTCTGTGTCCCCTGCGGTCTCCCACTAGAAGATCAATACCCCTACTGGGCGAACCTATTCCGTTTCCGCCTACTTCTTTTCAAGTCACAATAGGGGTATCCCTTGACGCGCGCTCCCAAACCCTCCTTTCCCTAGAAACTCAACTTATGTACGCACTGGTTTCACAAATAATCCCCGGTGTGTACTCATCCCTACTTTATTTTCCCCGTCCGTGTTTCTTTTTTTTTGGTGAAGGCGGAGGGTGTCTTCCGCGATTTCTGGGCGTTCTACTTTCCTTTTCGATACCCTTAGCAGGCCTTTTTCCCAGGATCGGCTAACTTCCTCTTGCCGTCTAGTGGCGGCGAATCTTTAGGGAAGAGTCCGGTCTTACATAGCGGCCCTTCTTCTTATCATGATTCGACTCGGACCCCTCCCTCTTCTTGGAAGAGTCGTTTTCTCTCAGGTCGGTTTTTTTGATTACTCTCCATCACGTCAGCCTTTCCTTTCCCTCCCTCCGATTCCAGATCTTTTTCTTCACCTCGGTAACCAGTTCCAGCCGGCTGTTCTCAAATTCGTTTTCCTCCTTCTCCGATGGGTTGCAGGCTCCTTTTGTTACTTTCTTGCAACTTCCTCTCTTCGAAAAGCTCTTTCTCCGGGTGGACGACGCGCTAAGATCGCCACTCCGCTCCCCTTCGCTCTTCAACGACTCTCCGCCCCCTTTTTGAGCGGGTGACGCCCCTCTTCGTTGATTCGCACGGTCGTAACGCTGTGATCTTTCTTTGCAACCATTAGGAGCAAGGGCTTTCACGTCGTTTCGTCCCTCCTTCATTCGGCACGAGTCGGCTTATCAGGTCGTCTCGGCGAACGTTTTTTTAGTTTTTAGCCCAGGTTTCCTCCTATCTCTATATCCTTTTGGTTGTTGTAGACGATTTTCTCTATCTTCCAGAAGGCGGAGTCGTCTCGATTTATTCTTTTCTGAAGCCGCTCGTGCGCTATCCCTCCTTTGCCCGTGATCGATAGAAGAAGTGACCTTCCCTTGAAGTTTTCGAGATGTTGCACCCAGGGCACTCCCCCTTTTGCCCATGCCCTCTAGCCACGATCGCTTCTTACCGATAAAGACGTTCTCGTAGCCTCGTGGATTTAGTTTTCTGAGCTTTTTGCTAGCCACCTTCTCCTGCCCTACCGTATTGACGATTTGCATTGCTTGGAGCCTACCCTCTTCCTGTTTCCGCCGACGAGCCCAACTGCTTGACCCCCCTCCCGCGAGACCGGCTGACGATTCACACTCTTTGTGGAACTTGGACCGATTTTTACGATCTTTCTTCTGTCTGCATGTGCGAGGTCCTGCTTCCTTTCGATCTCTCTCCCTGTGTAACACGACTTTTCACCGACATGACTTTTTTCGCCCATCCCGTTCCCTCTGTAAAACTCCTCCCCTGGAGTGCGCCGGGCTGCGCAAGTCTTCCGACCGTCTTCGCAAGTTTGAGGGTTCCCAACTCTCCTTATTCTCCTGAACGGTCGCCGTTTCTTACGGTCGACGGTTCTTTCCCTATCCTGCCGCACGAGGTCATGCTGTTCCCTGAAACCTACCCTTGCCTTCCCTCAGCTTTCCCTGCAGGCGCATGCTTGTGGATGACTACCCCGTGGGTCCCCGGTCTTCCCCCTAAGGCGTGTGACTCTCGTTTTGTGCATATCTTTCGTCCCCCATTGGCCAGATTGGTCCAGTTAAAGCGGTTTTTGCCCTGTGTAGTTGCCTTTCGGCGACTTAAAGGGGTTCCCCATCATTGAGATTTTTTCTCCCCCAGTGACTCTTTCTTCGGAGATAGGCGCTTTGTCCCTTGTTTCACTAGGAATTGTTCCTTTTACTCACCGGAGCTTGTTCTTTTTCTTCTCAGTCTCACCCGCCTTGGCCTGACTCCTCTGTTTTAGAGGCGGCTCCTCTCCCTGTGGACAATGTCGGTCCCTGGCTACGGTTCGTCGAGCCAAAGTACTTCTCGTTCGGCCGGTCCTGCGAAGCTCTCCTCCTTTCTCGAGTCCGACGATCAATCGCGGCACTTCCCTTCACTTTCCCCGCTGTCCCAGCGGTGTACCGTCCCCTCTCGGTTCACGACTCCAGAGCACCCCGGCAGGCGAGCAACCTTTTTGAACCCCTTTCTCTCTCCGAGAAGTCTACCTCTCCCAGGTTCTAACTCGGTCCCGCGCATACTTCGTCATTCTCCTGAACGTCCTGTGAGCGGGACAAGATTCGTTTCTCGCTTCCGAAGACGGGACCCCCCCCCCCCTCCTCCCCCCTCTTAATCCTCCTTTTTTGTTTTCTCTCCAGTCGTTACTGGTCGGTCACCCCTTCCGTCCTCCGTACAATAGTCCGGTCGCAGGACGAGTAGTTCCCCTACAGGTTCTTACGCAGTTTTCGAGTCCCTAGCCAGTCTCCTTGACTGGACAGTTGACTACGCTTGATAGACAGCTTTGCCCTTTTTTACTGCGTTGTGCCCAAGGACGGGTCCGGCCAACGTGCTTCGCGCCTGGGCCCTCCTTTTATTCTGTGCGGCGCACCCGTCGAAGACGGTTACTCTCTTCTGTGGCCGAATAGACGAAGCCCCTGTTTTTTTATTTCTGCCGCCCCATTTCCCGTTTCACCCCAGCTTCCCGCCTGCTCTAAACCGAGGCATTTACTCTCTTTTTGCCAGGAGTTTCCTCGCCCTTCCTACTCTGGGAATCACGTTTTCCCCGGGATGCACGGTTTTTTCCTCCTCACTTCTAACCCCGACGAGTTTACTCTCCTTCCTTCCCTCGAATGCTTCAGCTAGCTTTTTGTTTTTAATAACCCTCCTGTTCCGCAAATACCACGTTTCGAAACTCTCTCTTTCGAGATTTTTTCGTTCTTCACCCATCTGGTAGCATATAGTGCCCCAGTCCGAAACTCTCCCTGCATTACAGAACGAGCTACTCCTTGTTCGCCCCTTTCGGCCCCTCCCGTTCCGTCTCTCCTCTTTTCCCGTTTTGTCCTTTCTTTAGGCCGGGGTCGTTTTTCATCCACTGCACTTTCCCTTGCGCTTTGATCTGGGTTGATTCCGAGTCGCAACTTGCAACATCGCGGGACCGTGAGATCTTCGTTGCCCGAACCTTCTTTGAGGAATTTACAATGCCTTCGAGTGATCCTTTGATCCGTGGCGTCCTTTCCTATTTTTGGTTCCCATGGATACCCTATGTTCTCCTCGGCTCCCCCCCCCGTCGAGGCGGTGCCAGATTCTTGATATCGGTATAGTCAGGGTTTTTTCTCTGGTTCGCTCCTTTCCCGCGCTGCCTCTTTTTCCTTCTGACCCTCTGGGCACAGTGTTTTTCCGGTTCTCACGATGGAAGCTGCTTGATACCCGCGCGGAGTATGCCTTTCAGTCCCTGAATGGAGGATGCCAACGCATGGCGATCGTCCCCTGACTTTTCACGCCTGAGTCAGTGCTCTACTTCTTCCCCACCTTTGCGGACCCTGCGACTAACGCCGGCGGCTCAAACTTCTCGCGGGGATATTTTCGTGCTCTACGGTGAAAGTTGTCGGTTTGCCCTTTTTTCGCATTTTTTTTGAACCACCCTAGGAGCCTTTCCTTGTCCTCGTTCGCCCCGCGGTCCGGCCATTGCGGCGTTTCTTCCCGAGCGTGATAGGCACTAGAGGCGACGACGTTCCTCCTTCCTTTCTTCCGCTGCGCGCGCCATATCATTTTGCATCCTACTCATTTTGTCCTTTTATGGTTCGCGACAAGCCGATCTCTCTACTCTCTTCTTTAATTTTTTCCGAATCGCGAGCAAGAGCCGCCTATCTGCTCCGACTCCGGTGACGACATCACCGATCAAGACCTGCGCCTTCAGGTTTTTTTCCGAACGTGCGCACGAAAAGTGACGGTTCTTTACCCTATCGGGGGCTTAACCTCTCTATCACTTGATATCGCCTCGTTTGCTTTGTCCTTTTGCCTATCTGGATCGTTTTTGGTCAGATATCTCTCTCCACTCTGATCTCTCTCCAACCACGGATTAGAAATGCAGTAATTTCCCCTCCGCCGCAGATCCCGGATTTTTTTAACCAACTCATGTACACCGCGGGGACAAGTTCCTCTTTTCTCCGATAGTAGTTCCTCTTTGGATTTCTCGCGGCCCATTTCTTCCCGTTTTGATTCACCTGCCCCTGAAAGCTTTAACCTCCCTACCGACTCGAGGTCTTTTCCGATCATAAGGATCCCCGGTGCAAGCTTTATTCTAGTTTCCGCCCTATCATAGTCCTCCGTCCGCCTGTTCTTTGTAACCACTTTTTCGGAGTTCTTTTCGCTTTTTGAAAGGCCTTTTCTTACGGTCGACCACGAGTCTATTATCCCGTCGGATTCTTGATAACCAACAACTGACTCTCCTCCCCGTCATAACTTTTTTATTCCGTGAGCCCGTTAGGAGGTCTCCCCCCCCCCTACACACCGATCCTTGGAGCCCCCCTTTCTTTACCTTTAGTTAAGGCGAGTGTGCCCCCGCTTATCTTGCTTTCTTTCTCGGGAGGGCGTCTCACATTGGCCAGACGGTGTGCCCTCTCCTCGCGGAGATTCGCGTGTTGATTGGCGGGTCGTTCTCCAGAGTGAGTCCACCATTTGCGTCGAAAGGTGACGTTTCGACGCTATCGTGCCCGTCTTCGGAATGGTGATGTACCGCGTGCACAGGTTTGCCTTTTCGATCCTAATGTGAGTGGTCTCCCGCCCTCTTCCCCCCTTTTTTTATACCCGCCCGAGGTGTAGAATGGATTCTCCTCCGGTGAACTTTTTGTTCGGCGCAGGTTCTAGAGCCCCCATTTCGTTCTATTGATGGAATACTCAGTCGATCCAGCCCTCTCCCTGATTTTTCCCGCTCTCACCGTCCGCACAGAGGTCCATCCCGGTCTGACGTCACCGGGCAATTCGAAAGAGCCACCCTGGCCTTCCTCCTGTTTTTCCCAGCTCTGTCCCAACGTTATCTCGCGACGCTAAGCAGAGGTAGAAACTACCAACCACGGACGTCCTCCCCCGGTCTATAAGAAGCCGTCTATGACCCTTCCGATGTCGTTAGTTCCACTATTCCCGGGCCTCCACGCCGTAGTTATCTTTTCTCATTTAATATCATTACTTGTTTTCTTTGTCACGTCGTACGCCCGGTCGCTTCCCCTTCTTCGGCACGCTCCCCTGACATTAATTTTCCTCCTGACACGTCGTCGGGACATGAACCGTTTCTCTTATGTTTGTTTTCTTTGTCCCCCGGCGTACGCTGCGCTTCTCCTTTGCGAGCTGTGTGACTCTCTCCCAGCCTTCCTTCCTTGAGTGAGGGGTACTTCAACTTGCCTTCGAAGTTCTGGCCTCTTTTCGAGGTTTTTAGAGATGCTCGTAGTACTCCCTTTCTGCATTTTTCTCGTTTTGCTCGTCCCACCCAGTCCTACGCTTCCCGATTTGGTGATCTCCTAATCTGGATCGCCGCGCTGCATTTTCACCTCCTGATAACTCTTCCGTTTATACCCGGTTGGAAAAAGTCGTTTTTATCTTCCTACGTTGGTGCATCCCTGCTCCACCGTCGCCCGTCTTCTCGCGCAACCCGATGCTTGACCCCCTTCCCTTTTCCGAAGCGCCACCTTTTTCTTAACCAGCTTTTTTTCCTGCCTTTTCGACGCGATTTTTCCGCCACTCCCTACCCTATTCTCTGCTCATGTTTCTGGACGTTTGAGGCACGTCTATCCAATAGGGGTTGACGGCCTTTCATACGCTCGCCAAACAGGGAAACCCTAGCCTCGAAACTCTCTTACGCCTGGAGACCCCCTTGATCTTTCCATTCCCCTCCGTTCCTGATCTTTATCGTATCTTCTTTTTCATGGGCGGTGATTCCTTCCCTTGGTCTAGAGTTGTATTCAAGCTCATTCACGCTTTTGGGCAGGGTAAAACCTCCTACGTGTCTCTCCCTTTCAGAGTCCCTGTCAACATGCTTGATGGCGAACGTGTACCACCGCAACGCAAGCGGGCGTTCGACGTCTTTTTTATCCCTCGTTGTCAGGGCCACCCCCTCTGTTTATATGGTCGACGTGAAGTACCCTCGCGCGTCCTAGGTCGTTTCACGGTTAAGTCTATTCTCCCTTCCTACGACTGGGCTAGCAGAGATTTCACCTCCCTCGATCTTCTTCCTGCAAAATTTTCCTTGTTGCCGGGTGCCACCTGATGGAGTTCTTGATCGCCTCGGCTCATTGGCCGGCGCAGGGGGTCTCGCTGTCTTCGCCACGAGACCTTAGAGTACCGGTGTAACCGTCCTCTCTCATTTCCTCAACCGATCAACGAGAGCGACCCTTGATTCGAAATTCCGTCTCCCGTCCACTTCTTGTATTTGTACTGCTCAGTTCTTTACGGCTACACCCTTGTGAGTGGGCCTGCTCTCCCGGCCTGAAGGGCCTTCCTAGTCTTTTTCAGTAATGAAGCTGATCTCGGGCACTATTTTCCTTGTTAGAGAACTAGGAGAAGAGTCCCCGTCGAGTCCCTGTCGCGACGCCTTCTTCTTTTTCCCCTCCCTTTTTTTTGAGAGTTCTTTCCTTCAGATCGTGTCTCGGATCTTTTTCTTATCCTATGATCTAGAAAGAGACCGAGGTTCCCGAATGGCCGTTGACTCTGTTTTTTGACCTTTTGAAATAAGGAAGGGTTTTCTTTCGCCAGGTGCGCACCTTCAATTGGCCCCTTCCTATCTATTCGGGCGGCCGCGCTAACACTCGTCTTTTTCCCTCCCCCTTTTCTTGTAGATATAGTGTCATTGCGTTCGTCTCTCTTCGCTCGTAACTACCCTTGAATTGCTTGGCGACGATAAATCTTTCATCCCCGTCGCTGCTCCGGCATGCCCCCCCCCTCTATACAGGCGAGATCTTCTCCAACTTTCTGCTATTTTAAAAGGGCTTCACATTCATCCTATCTCTCTATTTTTTCGCGGGCAAAACTTTTTTACGCTGGCCTGATTCCCATGAGACAGATGAGACGACCTCTTAACCTCCCCGAACGGTTCTCCCTCCTTTGATTCATGCCCTTTCCCCCTCTATCTGAAGGCGTGAAGTCTCCCCTTCATTTCCTCCTCAGGTGCGGGTACACCGTCGTAGCCTATCTTCCACTTCATGTTGCCGGAAGTTATCCTGTTAGTCGCAAACCCGTATTATATTCTGAGACTCTTTGTCTGCGTCACGACCGAGACAATCGAACTTCCCTCATACGGGACATTTGCGCACAACCTTCTCTCCTGCCGTTATTGACTTACACACCGATCCGGGGCACCTCGGAGCTTTCGGAAGTGTGGCCCTCTTTTTTTCGTGCTTGCACTGGGCCTTAACAAGATGTTCCTTCACGGTCGTTCTCACATCGGCGTTCGCCGTATATTTTTGAGTCGGCCTGCACCTCTCCCGACTAGATTGAGTCCCCCGGGTTGCGCGTATACTAGCTTTTGCGATTTTTAGTTCTCGTGACCTCTTTGTGGAATATTTTCGACTGAGATAACTGGAAGCCCGTCGTGCCTTTCGATCGATAAACCCCTTTTTCACTTTCGCCCCTGTAACGGAAGTCTTGAGTGCCTGAGGGACAAAGTGGTAGATGTCTTAGGCCTTGGAGGCGTTATCTTGATCTTTTTCCGCAGCCCGCCGCCTTGACCTTCCTCCTCTCGGCACGGGCCTACTGCCCGGTCGCGACTTCCACTACTTCCCTGCGTTGCACAGTTCCTTTCCCTTATTCGCACCAGCTTCCGGCACGTTCTCGCGCCTCGCCGAGGTTCGACCTCCGCACCACCCGTCTTCCCCCTCGTCATGTCACTCTATCGTGGCTATAAACCGGCCTTTCGGTCTCTTCACGATGCCGCGAAGTAGTACTGACTTTCTTTTCCTTTCCTCGGTTTCTTTGCGCCAAGTTTTTCTCTCCCCGGTCGCGAATGTCCCCTCTTTGGCCTAGTGTGTAATGACAGACGCTTTTATTTACCATACTGACTTTGTGGGTAGGTATCCCCTCGATGCTCTATACTTTTCCGAGATTGTGAGCCCCCCTCTCCAGGTTGCGGTAGTGTCATTCCGCACGGTGCAGTCCCTACGGTTGGCCGGGCCTCTCTATCTTTTCCCGCGATGCTGGGCCCATAGTTGAAGCCATAGGTCGCTTGCTCCTCTGATTGACGATCATCTCTGGTCCTTTCCAGCCGCCGGAACCCTGTGTCCTACGCTTCCTCCCGAGCTACCCCATCTGCGGGATAGTCCCCCCGGACTTTGATTACGGACTCCACTCGCACTTTTTGGCATTCCAAGGTCGACACGGCTCCTCACCTTTTAGCTCACCGATGCCGCCGACTCTGCTTTACCTGCCCCTCGTCGTTCAAACCGGTTTCTCTCCAGAATGTCTTGTGGGTCCCCCTTGCCCCTTTCGCGACTCTCCATCCAAACTTTTTACATTGTTCGACGCTTGGTTTCCCAAGCTGGCAATCGGGTTGCCTTTCCTCAGATCCGTGCAGGAGCCTCAACAGGTCACTCGACCTTCCCTCCCAGCGCGGTCGACCTTTTTCGCCGGATCGGCCGGACCCAGTTAAGGATCTATTTCGTGTGAGCCTGTTTTTTGCGGTGAAGGCGAGGTAGTTCTTTAATTTCCATTTGGCGAGCGATCTCCTACGTTTTTCAGCAAGCCCCTGTTCCCCCCCTTGTTGAGATTATTATACAGTTCGCAACATCCGGTTTCTACGTTCAGTGGCCATGAACTCGCGTCGATCTCCTTTCTTGCTCCAAATGCCTGGTAGCCCTCTTGTTGCGGAAAAGCGTGTTCCTTACAGAGTCGTGCTCCTCGTTCCGGGCTCACTATCAGATTAACCTTGCATACGACATGGTGCTCTCATACGATCCCTCCCTCCAACATCTTCCCGTTGTTCTGGATTCCCCCTTAGGGGTAAGCGTCGTGTTCTTTTTTCTGAGGCTTCGCCGGTTTTCCTCTTCTTCCTCCTTGTCAAGACTCCAGATTGCCAGCGCCCTGACGTTTACCGCGATATCAGTGATCTCCCATCGAACGAGAGCTTCCTTGCCATCACGTCCATGCACGATCACTTTCTTGATCATCGAAGATGGTCCTAGAGAAAGATTACGTTGTAGGTGAGAACATGGGTGTTTAATCCCTTCCGGCGAGGCTTTTATTCGCGTTCTCACCCGGTACGGCCTTCGTCGGAACTTGGGCTTATAGGTATCTAAGGCGACGACTTCCCCTCAGCTTTTTTCGAGACCTCTTCGTAAGACATCTCTCTCCTTCTCAGTGTTGTGATTAGTATGGCGTTTTCCTCTCCGTGTGCTTTGTCTTGATCTTTTCTCATTCTCTTACGAGACCTTCCTTTCTTGCGGCCCTTTTTTGCGACCGCGGTTCGAAAGAGTACGACTGCAATTGGACGGAAGCAGCTGGCTGACACCAGGTGCGAAAACGTAAAATTCCTCGTTCTCTCAAGATCAGTTCCTGTCCCTAAATCCGTCGGATCGTGCGCCTTCTTTTCGTCCTTGTCCGCCTTATTTTCTGGCTTTGATTGCACCGTAGGCTATTACGAATTTTTAGTTCATGATCCTAGGCGTCTTGACGCTAGACCCCCTTAGGCAACGCCGCGCTTTGTTTTTTTTGCGTGGGGTTGTGTTTCTGGGGGTTGTTTGGTTGGGTTGGTTGGTTTTGTGGTTTTTGTTTTTTCACGGCGCCGAGTTCCACTCATTTTTTTCCCCAAGGTCTTCCCACCCGGGGACCTAGGTTCCTCAGATGTCTGCGCTCTCACGCGCCCACTTCGGCGGTTGACTCTTCTAAAATTCACGTAGTGTCTTCCATCTGCACCGGCAGAACGTTGTTCGTCCCTTGTAGTTGATCCATCGTCACTCAACCGCTGCTCTGGCCCCTCCTCCCTTGAGCGAACGACTATGTCCACGCTCCGCCAGTCTTGGGCCCCAAGACGTGAAAGGTAGCCCGATGTTTTTAACTTCTTCGCCAACAGTATGATCTCGCCTCCATTTTCCTCGCTTCACGACCGACCCCTTCTCCACCTCCAGACGGGAAGACTGAAGTACTCTAGGATCCGTCAAGTTCTTTTTTTCCCGATTACAAGGGGCGATCCCAGGCTTTCCCGCGTTATTTTGTTAAGGTCTCTTGTGCTTTTTGTTAGCGGACTGTCCACGATATTTGAAGTGTTTTCGCAAGTCTTGCCCATCGGAGTCGTTCTCCCTAGCTCGTCGGCGAACGCAAGGTGCTTCAATCCTTTAGCTCACGTACTCGTCTACTTTCTTCTTCCTGAGGCGTCGGCGGTTTGGTTCCTCGGGTTCGGTGTGTCAATTGAGATGCCAAACTGACTCCCATTCGTGCAAGTACGCTTCTTGGCAGCGCCGCTACCGTCCAGTGTGACGTGCCGGAGTTTTCTCTCAGTTTCCAATGTGGTCGCGGCCTTTCCCTGGCGGGCTCCCCAGATAGGCGTTGCATCGTTAGACGGTTTTGCTTCGCCCAGAAGAGCCTAATTGCACCGGCACTCTCCAACATACAAGGTTCCCCCGGTCGTGTGTTCCCGTCGGCGAGCCTCCTGCCTTTACGGATCGGCGATCTAAAAAAGATCCCCGTCCCGTGTTCAGCGCCGTTCGCCTCGACCAATGTACTCCTCATGCCGAGGGGGTTTTCTTTTGTGTCTGGTCCGATGTCGTCCAGATTTCCTGGAGAACGTAGTTACTAGGGATATCTCCTTTGGTTCCTCCGTGGTTCGGTTATAGATCTACACCCAGTCGGTCGAAGAGTCTTACCCGGCATCGTTGCCCACGCCAGTCACACTTTCCCGGTAAATGTCCCAGGACGGACCCTTTTTTACCATGACGAGTTCTTCCCAGGTGTGTGCGGAGTCGACCTTCGGACGTTGTCGCGAGAACGGTTCAGTATCGTGTGCGATCTCAGCGTTTTCCGGGTGCGCGGTCCTTTGAACGGAGCCCTTTTAGGCCACAGACGTCTCCAAGGGGACCCTCGCGGACGGTGCTCCCATTTTCTCCACTAGGAGAATCAGGATTCTCTTAGATCCGCCTCCGCCCGATTGCGGCAAGAGCCCTTCGTTTTTTTCGTGATAACTTCAGGAAGTACTACACCTTTTTGTCCCCCCTTCTGGTCTGGCCACTGGGGTGATCTCGACTTCATTTTGTGAATATTAAAGGTAGACACCTTTATTAAGTTGAGCAGCCGCCACCCTCTGACTGACTCTCCCCTCCGCGGCTTCGTCGCCGCGCGTTAGCTCAAGTCGAAGGATTGTTCCGCACTTTCTTTTCGCCCGAAAACTCCACCTCCCTAAACGTGTAAACGTCTCTCTTCCGTGATCCGTTCTGGCCACTTGACGGCCTGAGACTCAACCGGCCGCCGAATGCCCTACGCCTTCCCTGCATGGTAATACCTGGTTCTCCCCGGTAAGGTGTACGGCCCCCGTTTCGGATCTGCGGCAGTTCGCTTGCCTTTTTAACTTCTGGCTGGCAGGCGAGGGTCTCGTTCTTTCACCGTTTCGGTCAGCGTTATCCTTGCTACCTGAGTAACGGGCCTGTCAACATCGCGACCGAATTTTGCCGAAGGTGCTACCGTCATGACTTATTCCTCCTCTGTGAGTGCGCAGGCCCGGCTCCTCAGTTCTCTCGGCACCGTTGACGGGGATAAACTTTGGTCGACCTCGGGACCCTCTAGTGTCTTTTAGTCGTCTCATTCTGTGTCGTCAAAACCCATTGGGTTCTTGTCTATCTTCCCTAGCGAATGGCCGCGTCTCAGGACGATTCCCTAAGTCTGAACACTGTTTCAGAAGTCTATGATCGGCTCGCCGGGATCTTCGGTCGCAGGGGATCGCTGAGGACTGCCGAGTTTTCTGCAGGCGCATCTTTATTTCCAGTGCCTTAGACGCTCGCCACGCCCGATTTTTCTTCGACCCTGCGACCCACGCCGTGCTTACGATCCACGTTTTCGATTTTTTCCCCTAATAGTGATATAGGCTACCGTGGTCGGTGCGCACGTTTGCCAGATCCCCCTTTCCCTGACTCATTGTAGTTTTCGCTCACGCGGCTAAAGTGCCATCTCGGCCAGCGGCTTTGGTCGAGAAGTCGCCGAACGTCCCTGAGTTTAGTCTCTGATGAGGCTGACGCC
>Ga0179593_1503686_pt1 | contig 12636 bp, 16 predicted proteins | sample CZODoug2_1_08_16_FD_185931 | JGI IMG/M metagenome (GOLD analysis project Ga0179593, IMG submission 185931) | Vadose zone soil fungal communities from Angelo Coast Range Reserve, California, USA - CZODoug2_1_08_16fungal (PacBio error correction) | ecosystem: Environmental > Terrestrial > Soil >... | reverse complement strand
CTGCCCCGGATACGTCCAACCGTATTTTCTTCCCCTTCTTCGGACACGGTCTTCTGGACCATGCCTCCGAGACTTACCCGTTTTCTCCCTTGCCTCCTCAGATCTATGGATTTATCTCGGCAGGGTTCTGCCTTTTTTTTTATTTTTGTATTATCCGATGATTAACCCTTTCTTGCTGCGTTTTATTTTTGACGCTTTGTATCAAGAACGCCTTTTTCGACCAATGCTTATCTCAACCCATTCATTCCTCTTTTTTTTTTTTTTCCCCAGTGCCCCTTTTTCCCGCTTTTACCCCCGTTCCGCTTCCGGCGAGGGTGCCACCCTGCGCCCCTGATTTTTTTTTTTCCCTTTTTGTTAGCCCCTTGCTCCCCCCATATAGAGGGCTCCCCTTGTGTCCCATCCCCTGATCTTTTCTAAGCCACACATAGAGTACCTGAGGAGATTTACCTCTTTCTCGAAAGGAGGTGGTTTCCGCTAGTGACGATTTGGTGCCCTGTCTTTTGATCTTGTGCTACTTTTTTACACATTTCGCCTGCATACCTTAGAGCGGGTCCCCCTGTATGACACTTTCTTTCCTTCAAAGTATCTTTTCTTCCCTCTTTTGTTTTTCCTTACCGGGAAACCCCTGGTGCGTTGGTCTGCTACTTTTCTCTTCTTCTCTCTTTCGTAAAGGTCATCGGTCTTGTATCGTCTTTTGTGCGTCCCATCCGGAGGGGTTTTGAAGTCTGGCCCCCCCATCTCTCTTCTCGATTTTCAATACCCTTTTTTTGTTTTTTTAGATTTGATGCCAGTTTTCCCACGCGGCGTTTTATCATTGTTCTTTAGTTTTCATTTTAGCTCCTTTTTCCCTTTTCCCTTGGCATTTTTTGAATTTGCATAGTTCCCTCCTAGGATCTTTTTTGCCCCTCTCCTTCCCATGGAGTTTCTTCTTCTCCTTTTTTGGCGCTTTTTCTCTTTCGACTTTTTTTGACTTCCGGTTCTCTTTTTGTCCTACCCGACCCCCCTCCGATTGGCCGGTTCTTTGTTTCCGCTACGGTAGTCTTTTTTTTTTTTTTTTCTAAGTCCTTAGTTTGATCTGTTTTCGCCCGTTCCTTTCGCCGCCGTATCCGCTCCCTGCTTGTTTCTGTTGTTTACTCGTGGCTTTTCCGCAGGGATTTTTTCTCCTTTTGCCTTTGAAGGCTTCTACGATGTTTGCGTTCCCCCTGTGATTTTTTTTTTTTTTTGTTAGTACCCCTCTTTTGCGTGGCGACCCTTCTCTTCTTTTTCTCGCTTTTTTTGCCTCTTCTTCTCGACCTCGCCACGTTTCCCCCCTCAGTTCCCTCCTTTTTGTTTTCTCTTCCTTCCTCTCTACTAAGCGGTCTCGACTTTCGCTTGACTTCTACTTTGTTCTTTTTTGCACGTCTTTTTTTTCTCCTTTTTTAGAAACTTCCGTTTCCTTCCAAGCTAGCCTTTCTCATCAGGCAGCTTCTACCTATAGTTCTCCTCTGATTCAATTTCTATGGATTAAGATTTTCACCCTACCCCTTTTCGTGCCCTTCTCCTCGTCTTTTGGTTATTTTTTTTTTTTTTCTTTTGTTTTTCCCGCCCCCAGTCCTAAGCGACTTCCTTTTGCCTTTTCGAGAGAACCCGAGCTTTTTCTCTTTCTTGAAGAGTCTTGCTTCACCTTAATTCCTTTCCCCTTTTTTTTTCTTTTTTGTGTTTTTCCGCCCTTTTTTTTTTTTCCTTTTTTGTTTTTTTCGGATCGTCCAGCACTAGTCTTCCCCTGCTTTCTACTTCCGTTCTGCTCTTGTTGTATGATTTACTCTTGCTTTTCAGACCCGACTAAGTTGAAGGAATTTTTTTTTCCGATGACGTTTCCTAGACCTCCCCTCTCACGGATTTCCCATTCCCCCGCCCCCTGATTTTTTTTCCGGGCCCCTCCTTCTTTGGTGATGAGTTTGTTCAAGGCCCATCATTTTAGACGAGTTCGGTATCTTTTCCCTTTCCCTCATTCTCTTTTGACCGTTGATTTTGGTCGCCCCGTTGCACCTATTCCGGGCACCCTTTTGAACAGAATCAAAATTCACCCCTTTTTTCCCTATCGGAGCCCCTCCCTACGGACAACTACCTAACCCCGCCCTTCCCCATCCCGATTACCGGCCTGCGAGCTTTGTTCCCTTAGCCTTTGTAAGACTCTTCTGCAGGAGATTCCTTTATTCTCATGTCTCTTTATTCAGCTTGCCGTGAGGTTCCCTTTCCTGAAATAATGCCGGTTATTTTGAAGGCTATTTTTCACGATTATAGCACGCAGTTCCTCCCCTCGTCCACCCCCACACCGCTTACAACTTTAGATCACTTCCCCGCCCGCGGACTCCGTTACTCCTCGTTTCTCTCTTTCGGTCCATTTTTTAGCCTTATTTTTCCCTCCCGAGTCCCTGGCCTTTTCTTCCGGTGGTCTCGGGTTTATCAGTTTTCCCCCTACCCTCTTAAGGGTTCCGTCCTCCCTCCCTACGAAGCCCTTCTTTCCTTCTTACAGCTTTGTTTCCCAAATCCCTAGCTCTTCCTTCCCCGCCGAGAAATTGAATCTTTTCCCCGGCAGAGTTTGTTAACTTACTTTTAGAAGTCTTTCAATTTTAACGTTCTTGCTCCTTTCTTACTCCTTCCATAACCCCCTCCGGGTTACCTGTACACTTAGCCGTTCTAACTTTTCTTGGGCTTCGCCCACGCCGCATTCCTTTTCTTTGTTTTCCTCCGTAAGTTGATGCGATGCGGCTCCTGAAGTACGTTTTCCTCGAAGGGCCAATTCAAGTCCTTCTGGCCCGCCAGCCTGCCTTTCTTCCTGCTGCTCCCGAGAATCTCCTGTTCTTTCGTCCTCGTTTTAGTCTTCCTTTCAATGATTATCCCCGTGCCCCTCTTACGCTTCCCGCATGAGAGGAGCCCCCTGAATTCTGTGTCCTTTATATTTGTCTGCGTCTTACAGCCACTGGGTGCCTCTTCCTGCGGAGTAGCTTTTTTTTACCTTTTCTCTTGTCTTTCTCTGTGCTTAACTTCCCTCCATGCGAAATGGGATTCCCTTCATTTTGCGCGCTTTTTTCTCTCATCCTTGTTGACTTTGGGATATGTTTAGGATTAGTTCCTTCCTTCCCCCTGCGATTATCCTCACAAGGCCTTTTCTTTTTTTTTTTTTTTTCCCCCTCCATCTTCCCACGAGTTTGCCATGCATTACCTTTTCATCCCCCCCTTCCCAGGCGTTCCCCTAATCGCCTTTCGCGCGATAGTGGATTTGAACCACCACTTGCTCCCTAGAGATCCTTCGCCTTCTCAGCGTTCCTCCTTTTCCAAGCGGTATTTCCCGCATCAGCTTTCTTACCTTTCATTGATTTTCCTTTGCGCCCTTGAACCCTGATGGGCGATCTATGCCTTTCAACTTCGTCCAGTTTTTGCAGATTTCTTTTCTCCATCCCTTTTTTTTCTCAAACTTCTATGTGACTTGTCTTTCCCGTCTAGAAAGATAATTGACCCGTTAGTGGTCTCCCCCCGTAGCACTGAGTGACAGTCTTAGTCACTTTCATATTCCCCTCCTGTTCCTTACGTAGGTGCACCTTATGTATTTTGTCGTTGTGTCCTCCTTTCCCTCTCTGCCTTGTTATGATGTTCGTGTCGATATTTGGTTGTTTTTTTTTGTCTTTCTTCTGTCTTTTTCTGATTATTGCGTCGTCGGTTCTTTACTTATTCTTTTTTGTCCTGTGTTATCTTTTTTTTCTGTTTTTTTTGTTTTTTTTCTTTCCCTTTTTCCTTTTTCCTTTTCCTCTTTCTTTTTTTTTCCTCTCTACTTCTCCGTAGTAGGGGCAAGTTATAACTTCTTTTCCCCTACGCCTCTCTTTCCTTAGTACTTTCTCCCTCACCTTATTCCCTCTTTTCTTTTTCCCCTCTTTTCTTTTTGTTACTACTCGGCAAGTGTAGATCTCTTTCCTTTTCCCCCTTTCCCCACACCACGAGGGTTTTCCCCCTTTCTTTTTCTCTTTATGCGGTTTTTCTGAGCTTTTTTTGAAGTAGTTATACCTTTGCCTTTCTCTCCCCCTTTTTTTCCCTTTTTTCTTTTTCCCCCTTCTGTTCCCCCCTCTATCTTCCTCCCTTTCATTTGATTGGATGGTAGCTTGTGGTCTTGTCGCTTTTTCTATTCTTTAACTCCTAGAGAACCCGATCAGAACGAACGTCGATCCTTATCCTTACCCGCAAGGTGAGGAAGTCCTTGCTTGTAGGAGTTTCCAGTTCCCCCCGCCTGTTCCAATCCCCCATTTTCTCCCGTTGGCTTTCCTCCTTCGTTGGATGTTTTAGTCTTTTCCAGTTTTCCTTTTTGATTCGTTTAATTCTACCTATTTTCACCCCTTCCAGTTCGTAAGGCCTTGTTTTTTTTTGGCCTTTTTTTCCTGCATTATTCCACTGCTAGAGATCTGAGGGTTCCACCTTCCTCCCCTTGAACGCCGTTCCGAATTTATTATATGATCTTGATTGTTTTGCCCCTTGTCTCCTTTATGTCCTCCGCATTCCCCCCCTTCGACTTTTTTTCGCCTTGTTTTTGTTCCGTGTCCCCTCCTTAGTTAGAAGTTTTTCTTTTTTTTTTTTTTTTGTTTCTTTTCTTGGTGGACGTGAAGGAATCCTCCCCCTTTTATTGGCGTCTTTTCTTCTCCCCCCCGGCCCTCTGGGTCAGATTTCACCTTGCATTTTTCTCGGATGCGTCCCCATGTCCGCTCCTCTATCAATCCGCATCGTACTGGACCGCAGATTATTCCCTCCCTTTGGTCCGTATTTTGTTTCTCCCTCCTACTTCTTGGATTTCCGTCTTTTTTGGCCCCCCCCTAACTTTCTGAGGAGCGAGTTTCTTCTCTCTCGGTATTAGTCAGATTCAGCGTTTTTTACTGTGTTCTTTTCTACTTTTGTTCCTTTTACCACTTATTTTTCCTTCAAGACCTCCGTTCTCCATCGTCAATTGGATTTTTGTTTCGGTGGCGCGCCCTTTACTGTCCCTTCCCCTCTGCTTTCTTCCTTTTTTAGATAGCATTTTTCTTATTTCTTCCTTGTAAATTCTGGCTTGGCGCTTGCCCTTTGGGGAAGCTGGACTTCCTTTTCGTTTTTTTTCAGTTTTGTCTTTCCCCCCCTTTTCCCCGGGCTCCTGAACTCTTCTCTTTCGATTTGCTGGCAACCCATTGGGGCCTCCCCCCTGGTCTGCTCTCCCTTTCCCTTAGGTATAAACCCACCTTGGTCAGCCTTGCCCTGCTGCTTCTACCTCAATGCCTTTTCCCTCGTCTCCCCGTCCCTTTTTTTTCGATCCTTTCCCTTCTATTTTCCCCTACCCGGAAGCCTTTCCCCGGTCATTCGTCTTTTTTCTGTAGAACCCCCTTGGATTTTTTGTTGGTGACGCGTTCGTTCGTCCATCCGTTGACGCTTGTTTTTTTTCCACCTCTTTGTTTTGAGTTGCTGTCCCCATTTTTTTTCCCCGGTTTCTTCTTCAGGCATCGGATTCCCTTTTTCCAATCGAGAACATAGATTCCGGCTTTTCCCCGTTCACTTATCTTCTCCTTCCCTCTCCGCTTGTTCCCCCTGTCCCGAATTTTTCATATATGGTAATCTATCCTTTTTTTTTTTAGGTTAAGATTTGTCGTTTCTTGCCAGACCTGGCATGTGGGCCTTTATACTTTTTCGGTCGTCTTCCTTCGCCCTTCTTGACCAAGCAGGGACTAAGGTTCGCTCTGAATATACCCATCAACAATCAAGCTTCCTCCTCCTTCGTTTGAAAGAAGTAGCACTTTCCCTTCTTTTTAACGTTTTTTATATTTCCCCTTTTCCTATGCCAGAAAGGCCCGTTTTTTTCCCTGTAAAACCAATTTTCTTTTTTTTTAACCGCCTCCTCCGTCTTTATTTCTTTTTTTTTGGTGTAGGGATTTGCACCTTTTTCGTCCCTTGCTCCATATCCCCTTTTCCTCGGAATGAACTCGCTCTGTTTGTATTTCCTATCAACACGGGCCTGTGAAACTTCACGCACCACTCTATTTTTTAATGTACGGATTTTTCTTCTAAACTTTTTCCTCCCCTAGTGAAATTAAAGCGCTTTTTTCCGAAAAGTCCTTCTCGTTCCTTTAAGTTCGTGATTTAAGTGTCTCCACGCCCTCTCCCTGTGTACTCCCCTTGGCTCTTGCTGACTTTATTTTTCCACGATTCCCCTTTTCTTTCCCAAAAGGCCTTCCAAAGGTCGCGATTCCCCTATTCTGGCGCTGCCCAATCACTTTTTTCTTCTCGCTCCTTCTATTATTCTACGAGACTTTTTTCTTTTCTTCCTCCGCTTTTTTCGTCTCCTCTTTGGCCGCCCCCTCGTTTCGCAAGGTATCCGTCGCTCTGTTCCGATATATGGCTCCTTTGCGTCGCTCGAACTTATTTTTTTTTTCCCTTTCGTTTTTTTTTTTCATGCCTCTCTTTTTTTGATTTACCTTACATTTGATCTTATGGACGTTGCATCTGCCTCCCTTCTTTTTTTCACCCTTTGGCCACGCCCGCCTTAAGGCAAGGCCCCGTGCATTTCTTTACATTCTTACGCAACCTTCAGCGTGCAGGTTGAAGTTTTGCTTCCGTTCCTGCTTCGCTGGCTATCTCTTTTCTTTCTGAGACCTGGCGGGCCCTTTTTTGTTCCTAGCACTTTTTTGCTCGAGATGATTGCTTTCCTTAACTGCGGACCTCTCTGTTTGTTTTTAGAAAGGGATCTAGGGACTTTACAATCGTTTCCCTCTTCTTCTACGATGCTATTTCTGCGTTTCTCTGTGTTTTCCTAGCTTCCTGAGCTAACGGTCCCCCTTCTTTTCCTCCCTCTTTTTATTGGCTTCCCTTCTTTTCCTTTCTTCTTTTTTAGTGACTTGTGTGGCGTGTGGAATGGAGTCCTTTTTTTTTCCGCTCCCTCGTTACCGTCAGCTCTTCCTTTCCTTTCCCTTTGTCGTTTCCTTTATTGGAGATGAGGAAAATTGATCGGACATCCCTTTATCGCCCCTTCTTCCGTCACTCCTATTATTCCTAGGACTTTTTTTTTTTTTTGTGGACTTTTTTTTCTCTTTTGTGGGTGCTAGTGTTTTGCTTTCCTTCGGCCCCTTTTTAGTTTTCTTATTCTTTGATGTAGAAGCTGTCCCTTGCGCAAGACATTTTTTCTCGGTTCTTCCCTTTTCCTTATGCTATCTTGCAGTCCTTTTTTGCCAGGCGTAAATTTTCAAGTTCCGGACCTTTTGTAACGCTTGAGGCTAGCGAGGATCTTATTCCCTCTTTTCCTCGACCCCTCATCTTTCTACCCCCTCCCGCGTTTTTTTATTTTCTTGCCCCGTTAGAGGGGGCTCTAGATGGGTTCGTACAATCCCACTCCTTTTAGATTCCTTCTCTTTCTGGTAGAGCAGGATACGATCGCAGCTTTTTTTCTTTTATGAAGCGCGTGTCAGTTTTCCTAGACATTGAGCGGTACTTGACCTAAATGCCTTTTTAAAAATTTAGATCCAGGGGTTTGGCCTTGTCCTTTCCTGAATGTACTTACCTCCGTTCATACCCCTTGAGCAGGATTTTCGTTCAGGGAAGAATAGAGTCCAACCCCTCCCATTCGACCGACGATACCCTCCTGCTTTTCACAGGAAAGTTCTCCGTTTGTTCTTTTCTTATTTTTCTCAGCCTCCCTTTATTGTTTTTTTTACCTCTATTCCTCCTTTCAATCACGGAAAGCTGAGTCTTTACTCAGACTCAAGATGTTTCTTTGGTCGAAGTTTTCTTCTTTCTCTCTGGCCTTCAGTCCGGTGTGCCCGAAGCTTCTTCTCCAGGTTGCCCGGGCTTTCTTCCCCTTTTTTTTCTTTATAGGAGAATCCCCCCTTTTTCTTTCCTTACGACCGGAAGGCTTTGCCAGATCTCACCTTCAACGCCCCCTTCTCCCTTTAACGGGGAAGCGTCCTGCACTTGCAGAAGGGAGCTACAACTGAACCTTTCTTGACCCCTCCTTTTTCCTTTCTCTTTTCCCTTTCTTTTCTTTTTTTTTTTCTTTCCTTTCCCTTCTTCCCCCTTCTCTTAGCATCTTTTTTAACATGTTTTTGCTCTATTCCCTCTGAACCTCGCTCCGCGGCAGTCCTCAGCTTTTTTTTGACGTTGGGTTGAGCTTGACTTTTTTTCCCCCATTAAAAGGTATGCTGTTTGCCCCTCGGCCCCTTGTTTCTTTCCGAGTGAGATTTCACCGTAAGAACACCGTATCAGTCGAGCAGTTGGGCTCAAAGAGATTCCGATTTCTCTTTTTTCCCTCGCTCTCTCGGTACCATCTTCTTTCTCTGCTTTCCATTCTCACCCGGCATGGCCTTTTTTGCTTTTTTTTTTGCTTCCTCCTTTCACGCTCCTTTTTCTTTTTTTTTTTTTCCTCCTCTCTAAGGACTTTGCTATAATGAGGCTCTTCTTTTCCGTCCGGTTTTTTTTTTTCCCCTCTTTCTGGGTAAAGATTCGGCACCTCCCCTTTTTTTTTCTTGTTTTTCCCTCCCCCCCGTCCCTCCCGGTCGCCTTTCCGGGGTTGCTGATTTCCCTGGTCTTTCTCCTTTCATCCGCGTTTGGCCTTCTTTGCTTCCAATTAGTTTGGAGCAGGTTTCTGACTCAAAGAATTAGGATTTGCCCCTCCCCCGGGATTCTTAACTTTTATGGATAATCGTTCTTCCTTCCAGCCTTGATCCTAACAGTCCCATCGGCGGTCCTGCGGGACTTTCGGTGCTCTTTTTCTCAAACTTTCCGTTTTTGGTATCCTGTTTCTTTCCTTTCCAGAACTTCGAAAAACTCCGGCGTTTCTCCGTGACGCAGTTCTCTTGTTTAATGCTACTTTTTGGGCCGCATGACAGTCGACCCTTCCTCAGAGTCTTCCCTCTCTTCTGGTTCTTTCTCCCACTTTGATCCCCCTTTTAGAGACTCGCTTTTCAGTTTCCCTCATCTTTCCCCCCTTTTGGCGCGCAGCACTCTTTCACCAAGACTTTTTTGTGGCTGACCTTTTCTTCCCCCCCGTCGGGTTCCCTTGACCGATTAGTCCGCCCCTACCATCTCCGTTCTTCAGCCCCCTTCCCCCTCGGGCCTCCTTTCTGATTTTCGTACGTCTCCCCTGCCTTCTTTTGTCTTTATTTTAGTCCCCTTCCCCAGGATTCCTTTTTCTCCTTTAACTCCTTGTTTTCATGATCTTCGTACTAGGAAAAGAACATTTTTCTTGTTTTTGGGGCTTTCGCTTTGTCCCCTCAAGGTTTTAGTTCCCTTTTTCTTGTTACTTCTTTCTCTCCTCCCCTACCTTCTATCCCTCTCCTGTTCGTTCCGTCTCTATTTTCGACAACCCGAGATACCGCCTTTTTCTTTTTTTCCTTCATTTTTTCCTCGGTTTCGCTGCTTTATTCTCTCGAGACTCCATTCCCTATCTTTTTTCCTGATTAGCTGGTTGGACTCGGGTGACGCTTTTTCTTTCGATCCTTTTCCTTCCCTTTCTTTTTTCTCTTAGAGACGGATCTTTGTAGTCAAGCCGGACTTTCTCCTGTTTTTCCCCCAGCAGATCTTTTCTCCTTTTTTCTATCTCACGGAGATGAAATTGTAGCCTCGCCCTTAATGGTTTCTGAATTTTCATTTCTTTTTTTTTTATTTCCCCCTTTTTTTTCGCCGTGAGCTATGTTTTCCCTCTCCCGTTTTCTGCCCCACCCCTTTGACCATCTCCGAGTTTGGTGGTCTTCCTTCTTTTCCGCCTCCCGTTTCCTTTACATGCCGATCACGAGCGCTGTTGTGCCTCCCACAGTGTTTATTTCTTAGGTCTTTAGACATGCCTCCCTTTCAGGTCCTCATCCTTGTTTGAGGATTTTTCTTTCGTCTTTCTCCTGAGGCTCTGAGGCCCTTCGTAAATCGCCCCCTCTTTTTTTCACCTAGTTTTTTTGTGTTTCCGCTGTCCTTTGCACCATCTTGTCCCTTTTTTTTTTTTATTGTCTCTTTTTATTCCCAGAATTCGCACCCTTCTGGCCTGGTTTTTTTCCAAATTACTTCCTATAAGCCTCTCTTTTTTTTAATGACTCCCGTTTTGACCGGCACGCCTCAGCTCCTTTTTTATATCTTTGGTTAGATTCCCGCCAGCTCTTGTAGAGTGCTGTAAAATTTTTTTTCCGAATTTTTTCTCCCCCCGGTCAGAAAGACTTGAGCACTTTCTATCAGCAGCGCCTCCTTAGTCTCTTGGTGTTCTTATTCTTTTTTTTTCCCCCTTGCAGTTTGTCCCGCTGTCCTTTTGCATACGACCACAGATGCGCCGTTCCCTGGGGTTCGTCTTTCTTATCCCCCTCCCCCCCCCCCCACGCCCCCCTGCCCCCCCCCCCTCCCCCCCCCTTCCCTCCCTTCCCCATCTCCTTTCCCCCCTCCCCCCCCCTTTTTTTTTCCCCCTTCCAGAACGAGTTAACTTTTTCAACGGTCGATTTTGATTCCGAGAAAGGCATTGCCTTTCTGATTAGCAGTTTTTGCCTTTTTTTAAGTCGGCGGGCTCGGGTGGGGTGAGGGTGCTTCGGTCAAGAGCACAACCGTTCTCCATAGACTTTAGGCTGCCCGATGATTCGGTTACCGCACTCTCCCCCCCTCCTTAACTTTTGCCCACTTTTTTAGGCTCCCCCGTTTTTTTATCCATTTTAAGATTTTTCCCCCCCCAGCCGATTTTCCGCCGTAGATCGAAGGTCTATGCCGCCCGTCGATCCGGTAGTATTCTTTCTTTACCTACGCCCGACTTTAGTTGGTGAGGCCTTTACGCCCACCAGGAATTCTTGACGGCCGGCTTCTCTTTCCCTTTTTGTGTAGCACCGCAGTTACAACCCTTCCAGCGAGGTTTCGTCCAATCTTTGGTTTCCCTATGCCCCAGGGATTGCCTCTCCGATCTGAGTGGGCTTTCGACTTTTTTCCTCAGACCATTTGGAAGTCCTTCTTTGTGTTTTTTCTGGCCCTTGAAATCCCTCTTCGTCCCCGGCCCTTGTCGAGAACGTCTTCTTCTTCGGGAGTTTTGTTGATTTCCCCTTTTTACATCACAATCCCCACTATGAGTACTGCCTTTTCTCTGTTTATCTTTTTTCTGGTACCTTTCCTCCGGGTCAACAGCGTCGACTTTCTCCGACCTCAGCCCTTTCCTTTTAAATGGCACGCTCTTTTCCCTTTTTTTTTCTCAAGAGTCTTGGCGTTCGCGGCCCGGCAGGCTAGGGATCCCCGCTCCCCCTCTCCCAGGCGATTTTCTTTTTCTATTTCCTTCACTTTTCTTTAGTTTACCGTCCCCCTCCCAATAGTCAGGATTCAGGCAGCAACTTCATCCTATACACCCGTCCCTCCCCGATGACTGTATTATGGTTGCCCCGCGCGTTTTGCTCGGGCCCACTCCTCCAGTTGTGTTTTTTTTCTGACCCCTTCGCCGCCTTCCGTATATGGCTGATGCAAGATCTGTTGTTTTTTCTTTTCTGCGTCTTTTTGGACCTTTTCTTTTTTTGCTAGAGTTTTTTTGGATAGAGCTTACCCCCCCAGTTTCCCCTTTTTTTACTTGCACGCAATTGAGCACTTTTTGTATTTTTTTTTTTTTGGATTCGTCACGCTTTTTTGGTTTTTATTCTTTATCCCCCTTTTCGCCTTTATTGTTTTTCTTTCAGGCTTCTTTCCCGCGGACTCTTTCTTCACCTTCTTGCGGCTTGCCATTTTTTCTCCACGATTCTATTGTGGTTGGACTAGTCCTTAGACAAGAGCTTTGCTTTTATCTTTGGATTGCTCCCCCCCCGCGAGCAACTTTGGCCCGCTTTCTTGAACCGTATTGCCGCCTTTAATCTTCGTTCTTTTTTTCCCTGTCTAGATTTCCATGACCACCGGAGCCCCCTGGATTTTCGTCGCGCCAGCTGACCGTAGCACTCTCCCTTAGCCCACTCCTATGTACCGCCAGCTGTGGCTATTTATTTTGACCATGGACAAGCTTCGCCCCTTGAGATTCTTTCTGGTTTTTGTCCCCCCGGCTCACCTTTTCTCCCCTCACACCTTTTACTCGCAGGAACGCATTATAATTTTTTCCCGTCTCCGATCTGACCCCCGATTTCTTGGCGTTTTCCTCCCCCTTCTGGGTAGTTTTCTAATTTTTTCTTTTTTTTTGTCCGATTTTTCTTTTTGCCTTTTTTCTATGCTCAGTTCCTCAAATTGTATTTTACTTCCTCCTCGCTTTCTTTATAGCTTCGTACGAGGTTGCGATTTGCAACCGCCCCATTTGTTGCGGAAGTCCTTTCTTTGGTATTCCTAACCCCCCTGTCCTTGAGCATGTCTTTTTGAGTGCATGCTGCTTACTTTTCCCGTTACTTCTTGACTTTTTCCTCACTTCTAAAAACCCATGTTGATTCACTGGGAAGTCCTGTTTATTGATTCCTTTCCCTTTCGCTAGCGCCCTTTCTTACTCATTTTATTCTGATCTCAATCTTCGCGCTCCGTCCTTCTTGACCTTTGACGTCTCCCTTTCTCCTTTTTCCTCGAATTTTTTTCCTTACCTTTCTCACTGTTTCGTTTTTTTCTCTCTTTTCCGGTCTCGCCTGTTTCTATTTTTTTGCTTACGCCGTCTTTTCTTTTCGGCGTAGCTAGTTATTTCCCCCGTCC
>Ga0179593_1484811_pt1 | contig 12636 bp, 19 predicted proteins | sample CZODoug2_1_08_16_FD_185931 | JGI IMG/M metagenome (GOLD analysis project Ga0179593, IMG submission 185931) | Vadose zone soil fungal communities from Angelo Coast Range Reserve, California, USA - CZODoug2_1_08_16fungal (PacBio error correction) | ecosystem: Environmental > Terrestrial > Soil >... | reverse complement strand
GCCCTTTCCAGCAGCCAGCCATTATCTCATCGTTTGCTTCTTTTCACGCCCCGCCTCTTCCCTATGTGGTGACCCGTATACCTGCGTGACCGACCGACTTCCCTTTTCCCACAGTTGACCCTGTTTAGAATTTTTTTTTTGTGTCCCACGCTTTCTTTATGATAATGAAGCATTGTTCAGGCGTAACGCATTCCAAGTATTCTGAGGTCCTCTCCCCCGCTTTGCCCCGGAGAAAACCTTTCTATGTGATACGCTTCTTTACACTGCCACACCCTCTTCTCGAAACAGCCTGCACGCATCTTTTTCCCTCCCCCCCACTGCCAGTTTTCGCGCTCCTCGCTCGGTTCCCGGGCGACGCCCATCGAGTCCTTTCTTATCCGGCGCACTGTCGGCTGCGCTACCCCCCCAGACAGCAACTACGTTCATTCGAATAACCCTTCCCTACCATGCGCTTATGAATCTCCCGAAATCTCAACTGGACCTTTTCCCTTTCGACGAACTCCCGTCAGCTGCCGCCGGGTGCATCCACGCCGTTAGACACCTAATGATTTACGTGCCGTTCACACTGTTGATCCTCCAGTTGCCGTCACGGCCCAGGAAACTTTTCGTTTTGACTTTGAACCTTCGTCCCCCTGCCCTGACCCGGATTCCTGCCGAGTCTGATCTCTATAGACGAGCCCACCCCCTGGTTGTTGTTTTTTCTTTGCAGTCTCTCATAGGAGTCCGTCCTTCCGTCGGCCGAGATCCGTGCGCGTGAGAACGCCGTCCTTAACCTCCGACGGTGCCTGGCTCGTGCGCACGCTGATTCCTTCTGAATGAGCGCCCGCTCCCTGGGCGTAACTCACGAAAGGGCACTTCGGAAGCAGCCACGCGATAATTCCGGATTTGCGAACCTGACACCCCCCCCTGTAGACTAGCCTGGTCCGACGATGTCTACTTCCAAGGTCTTTTTTTTTTTCTTTTCTCATTTTAAGTGACGGCCCCCTCCCAGCCGAGACCCTGCCAGAACTCCCGCCCTCTTTAGCGCGTCACTCCCCCTTCCTTGCATACAACCCTTTCGTTTTTCGCAGTGTCCGACGATGCGGGGTGGGAGCCTCTGCGTTTTCCGCGAACCGTGACGAGTCGCGGGTGTTCCTAGATTCCATATATTTTTACTTTACTCCCCTCCGGTTTTTGTTTTTCGTGTCTTTTCTCCGTCCACACTTCCCGAAATATACTTCACTCGGAGCATGCATGCGACTCACCGAACTCCCCTCGTTTTCAAACACGGACACGATCGTGTCCGGAATGTATTACCTTTCCTTAGCCTCTTCAGAAGAAGACGCGAGATCTCTTCTCTCCTTTTTCGTGCGCCACCCCCGGCGTTGGGTTACTCGAGGCCGCTAGGCCGGGTACAATTTCTCCCCCCCTTGCCACATCATGAAGGCATCGAACCTTTTCGCCCAGCCGACGGTCTTTTGTGTTTCTTCAGCCCCCCCTTGCTTTTTTCGCGCCCCTCGCCAGACGACCCGTTGTCTGAATGTCTCCTCTCAGCCTTTTTTTTTTTTTGGGGGTTACATGCCTCAGACCCGTGGCCCCCCTTTCCTCAGCCAGACAATCCCTTCGCCACAAGAAAGAGATCTTTTCTCGTCGACTTCTGGACCCTTGTTCCCCCCGACGAAGCTTCCACGCAAAGTATTTGTGTAAGTTTACATCTTGTTTTTTTTTTCACTCTTCAGATCGAAAGCCCCTTTTAATAAAGAAGTGACCGCCCAGACAGAACTTTGCCTATCGGCCTCAAGGCTTTCTTTACCAAATGGGAATATGAAACCCTTTCTTTTTTAGAGACCGCCAATAATTGCATTTCCTCTGGGCTCAGGGTGCGTCCTTCTTGGTTCGTTTCCGCCTCTCACGAAGGACCCTGGTCTTTTTTTTGGCGAGATCATTTTGACCTTCCGCGTTTTTTCCTCTTTTTTTTGGTTTCGATATGAATAAGATCCTTTCTTTTTTGTTTTGAGCTTTTGAAGCGCGAGCCCGATGACCCGTGTCGCGGTAGCAGACTTCGCGGTGATGTCTTCTTTTGCGCTTTCGCGAGGACTCCGGAGTCTCCAGTTCTCCGTTCTCGTCCAGGCCTTTTTTTCCTTTAATGTGCTCTAGGTTTTTTGTGTTTTTTTTGTGTTTTTTGCCTGTTGGTTTTTGGGTTTTTTTTGAGGCAGGCGTTCCCTCTTGAAATACGCCTCCGTGGCAGTTACGCGTATAGCTAACGACGCGGCGCCCAGATCGTGCAAGTCGTATTCAAGGTTCTTCCACCGGATCGGCCACCTTACGAGAATTCGTCAGCCTCACAAACGTAGCTTAATTTGTGGGAGAGTGATCCAACACCCCCACCCCCCCCCCCCCCCCCCAAGACCCCCCCCCCCACCACCCCCCCACCCACCCCCCCCACCCCACCCCCCATGTCGAAGTCACCCACTCATTCATTGAGCTTTGTAATACCTCCAACTGCTCTCCCCCCTCCGAGCGTTAAGATTTCGTAGCGAAAGACCTCCCGAAGTCCGATAAGAGAACGGAAAGGACAACCCAAGCTGTTTTTCCTAGTATAGAGCCTTTCCATGCAACACAATCTACCCCATCCGCCTGTAGAAAGGCGTAGTGCCCCCATTCCTAAACCGGCGCACCTACGATCTACCGCCCCGAAAGCAAGTGTGTCGGCGCCGATACCCAGACAGCTCATCCGCCTAATTTTTTTTTTTTTTTTTTTTTCCCGCCAGTAGTTTCGGCCGGCGGCTCGAGGCTTACGCGAACGGCCGACTCCGCTCGACGGCCCCCGTCTGCAACGCCTTCTGCCCTTTCCGTGCTCATAGATCCGCCGGCCATCACCCGACCGCTCTCCGCCGCGCGCGCAAGCGCATCGGCGACATTTTCTACCGCTACTTTTTTCATCCCACTACTCGAGTTTTCGCGCCGCCGATGCCTTATACGAAGATCCTTTCCCTGCGGAATCGATTTCGACGCGTCCAGACGAACGGTCCCTCTAGCATAGTCCGTTTTCCTTTGACACTGGACCCCACCCCCCCAACCGGAGCCCATCCCCAAAGGCAACGACAGCCGCCGCCCTGCCCCAGAGCACGCTCTTGTGTTTTTTTTTCTTTCGTCGGCACGTCCCCTCTTCAGTTAATACAGGCCCCCCCTTGATTAGTAACCCTATCATTTTCGCCGCCGCCTTTGAACAAGATCTCAACCCACGAACATAACACGTCACCTTAGAATTTTTCCGGCTTCCTGCCTCAATGAGTGACGACTTAAGTTTCACCGAGGCGCGCGGTTTTTTTTCAAAGCACTCCGTAATCTCCTTGTATTCCCCCCCCCTATGTTTTTTTTTGACCACAGATTCGATACTTTTCTTACAGATCACAAACGCCCCAAGCTTGACCCGCACCCGGACCCTAAGATCAATGAACTTAAAGCGTAGGTTTTTTTTCCCAGTTAAAGCACAATCCGTATATCCGCTGTGAAAGCGGTTTTGTCCCCGATGCGAATCAGTCTGTTAACCCTCAATTATCCTCCCGTGAAGCGACGTCTACGTCGGAAGGATTGGTCGCCCCCGCTTTCCCCCCCCCTTTAAATTAGGTTGTCGATTTTTCCTCCGCGGCCCGTTGCCCCTCGGCAGACACTCTCTCGACATCACTCGTCGACATCCGTATTTTGCCGACCTGTTTAAACTGTGACCGATAGCCTTGACCACCTTTTGTTGTCGTACGCAGCGACGATACTTGTCCTCTGTTTCCTTGTCGCTGAGCTCTCTGGTTCCCTTTTTTTCGTCTTATTTCCGACGCGGTGACGATAAGGATTTGTTCAGGTTAGTGCGTGATCCCCCGTCGCTTTTTTCTACGGGGGGTCCCCCGATCTCGCATGTGCTGCGGCGCCATCGTCGACTTCGTTTGCCTTTTCCTGCCTTACAGAAGCTTTTCTTTTTTCTTTTCTTCTTGCGCGGACGCCCCCCCTAGCCGCGGATTATCGCTTGCACTCCGGCTGCTCGTTTATCGTTTTCGACCGCGGGTTTTTGGGTCCTGATGTTTCCTCTCGAGTGCTTTACCAGTTGTGCGTACTGGTCTTTTCCGTCGGACCGCTTCATTCCTAGAGATGCCGCCAATCGTACACTCATTTTCAGTACTCTCTCGTCCGGTACCCCCACCCCCCCTGCCCCCCCTGATGTCTTTGACCGCGGACGACAGACCCCTGGCCACGGGCACGCTTTCTCCCGCATAGCGGTATTGCCCTTCGTACTGCCTGAGCACGGTGTACCGCGTCTACGAAATGAAGCGATCCTTCAGCCCGCCGCATCCCGGTCTTTCCCGAATGAACCCCACAAGTTTGATACTAGTCGTCTACCATCCCATCGCCCTCGCACAGCCTTGACCCACCTCCTTTTAACGCCACGCTCGTGTCTGGTAGGATATGCTGCCCCAGAAAGAACCTCCCCCTCGTCCGGCATTTTCGATCAGAAAAGGACCGTTGAAGTGTCTTCGCGCCTTCACCTTTAACTCCTTGTCCCCTCAGTATCGCCCATGAAATAATGCTTGTGATGAATTCTCCCCTAGCCATGGTTCTTTTTTCCCCCCCTACCGCTCCAAGACAGCAGTTTCCCTGGCGTCCCCTGACGACGTTGTTCGCAAACCGAGTTTTTGTTGCCGGCGCTCACCCCTCGAACGGACATCCATGTTGCTCAAAATTTTGTCACAATGCTTCATCTTCTGCATGATGAGATAGGACCGCGCCCCGCCCACGAGGAAGACAGTACACCCGTGCGCGAGCCCCTGCGCACCTATTCCGAAAACCGCCTTCCCACCCTCTCCCTCTTTCTAGAGCAGATAGCTCCTCTATGCTCTCGAGATTCGCGCCAACACTCTTCTCCGAGGATTCTTCCGCGGCAGAGGTTCCTCTTCGGATGTTTTCCCTCTTGTAGTAACTAGCTGGTCGAGCAGGAGCCCGAACGCTCCCCATTCTCTTGCGCCAACCGTGTTCTCTATTCCTGATTTTCCAGGTACCACCGTGCGCCCGGCACATCTCTGCCGCAGTAACGGCCCTTTTCCATGGCTTCGTGGCATGGCGTTTTGAAACCCCGCGCCTGACCCCAGTGAGAAAGATCTAATGAGATTTTGTCTTCCGTCCCCGTAGCAAGTGCTCCCTCCTTCAAGAAACTGTTCCGGGGCCGTGATGCCCCCCTTTCTCTTGTTTTGCTTCTTCCGAACGAACTTAGACCTCGCGCGTGTTCCTCCACTTTCCTTTCCCTCCGTCTGTTGTTGGTCTATAGTGGGAGACACCGCCTCTATCCGCTAGCTCAATTTCCGGTCTCCGCGCGGCACGCAGCACTTTTTCCCCCTCGCCCTTTTCAACGCATCTCGTGAAGGTATGGTTCCTGCTCCCCTCCGCTCGCAAGCTTCCTACTCTCCAGAATCCTGACCTTTTCCTCCGGCAGTAGCTAGTTTCTGCATCCCCCGAGCCGACCACCAGCATCCTTTTCCCCCACGTAGAAGTTAGAGACCGGTCCGACAATTAGGAACGAAATAATTCCCCGTCTTCCACCAGATCCTGCGAGTCTTCGTTCACGCCCCATTTTCCTGCTTCGCTCGTTGACACCGCCTTAGCGCTCGCCTCGGACTAGCCTTCTTTGACGTACGTCAGCGTACCCCCGCTATATACGAAGAACACTTCCCCGGACACTGTCTTCCTGCCCCCCGGCCGGCACAGATGAAGGTCCCCCCCTATGCCGATATCTTTGCCGTTTTCCTACCCCCTTTTGTCTTCTCAGAAACCGCCTATTCTAAAAGAATATATGCAAGGCCAGTTGACCCCCTTTTCCCCAGTTCAGAGTTTCTTCCCAATGCGAACTTAACCTCACGTCACCCCGCTCCGCAATCACCGTTTCTGATCATGCGCCCTTCCCCTACTTGTCGCTTCGGCTGGCCACTACTATGTTTCCCTAGGCGAGTGCTTTTTCTGCGCCACGCGTCTGCGTTTCCCGATGGCTGACCTTTCCCTGAGACTCTCCCTGGATTTTGCCAGCATTTTTTTCGCCGACGGCCCGTGTCCCCCGCACCGAGTACCCTCCCGCCCGGAGGTTTACGTTTCTTCCGATAGCGGGTGTTTTTCTCCAGAAGTCACTGCCGCGTGGCGTTAACTCCCTCTAGTTTATGTCGCGCATAGGAGATGCCCTGGCTGAGTTTCTCTACCGCGGATTCTTCTCGCAGACGCTTGCGCCTCGAAGACGTCTTTTTCCCCCTTTGTTGTTTTGTTTTTTTTTTCTTTTTTGATTTTTTTGCCCCCGTTTTTTGTTGGTAGTCTGGCAGTTGTCTCCCTCCCCCCCCCCCCCCCCCCCCCCCCCCCCCCCCACCCCCCCCCCAGGAGTACACGTGCAGCTCGAGTCGATTTTCTTCCCCGTTCACGCTACATTTTGCGTAGCCTGGGTATGCTCGCTCCAAGGCCCGTCACCACTCATGAATGGTTGGCGGTTTACGCCACGAAATATACTCCGCATGCCCCCTTTACGATTCCGTCGGTCTCACCCCGAATTTGCGTACAGACTGCCAACCCGTTTTTGTCCCCGACACCCGGCTTTCCCCTCTCAGTGCAAGATTCCCTTTTAATGAAAAAAACCTGATGTCGAACGGCGCTCACCGTTCGAGTCTAGAGTTCCTTCGGGGTCGCGCGCAGACCCCCCAGCCGCCTTTTCCTTTTTTTTCGGCCCGTAGAGGCTAAGCGCCTTCCTGCCGTAACCTCCTCCTCTGTCACAGTTGCACGTTTCTCCCTTCCGAAATAAGATTTTAATACGCCTCCTCCTAGAATCCAGAACGAGTTCACAGCCGACCCCGCCCTGACGTTAATTCGCACACGCCATAAGAGAACGCCCGTAGCTGCGTTCCGCCTGATCACGTCGTAGCCGTTTCCATAGAACGCTTTCCAGGCGGCGCGGTCCCTTTCATTTTCGGACGTCGGGCCCGAGACACGATAACCCCCGCACTCACCTCTTCCGTGTCCATCTCTTTTTCCGTAGCGCACGGCGCATACGATGGTTCCAATATCGTTGCTTACAAATTAGGCCACATAAGAGTCTGCCCACCTATAACCACGACGTTAGCACTTCTCTACTTTGAGCAAACGCACTTTGACTTTCCCGGCGTCCCCCGTCCTCCGACTTTTACGCTTCTCTGAGATAAGGTTTCTTTTGGGCACCCCCCCCGTTTTGATGCCCGGCTCTCCCTTTTTTAATAACAGTTGTTTTGTCCTTTCCTTAAGCACTCTCAGTTCCCCGCCCTCTCAGAGCAAAAAGACTTTTTTTTCTCCCCTTGCAAGAATCAGAGGGCAGCTTCCTTGCCGTAGTTCTATTTGTCTACACCCCTATTCGCGGAGGCGACGCTTGTACCCAGAAGAGGTTAAAGCCTTCGTGGCGAGATTCCATGTATAGAGGCTGCGTCTATACGACATGAGGTGTCAGCTGGATTTGAGCTTTCCTTTCCTGGATCGATAGTACTCCTAAGCGTTCCGTCCATTTCTGGGGCAGCGCCTGGAACGCGTTCAAATAGACGCTCTTTCAATGGATCCGTGTCCCTTTAGATGAGCACGGCGGCGTTCGCCCAGCGAGTCTGATTTCCTTAGTTACCCCTATTTTTAGGAGAGAGGCTCTTGCGATTAACGTTTAGCTGAGCCCATGCTTCTGACCGAGCGATTCGACCCTTCCGCGACGTTAGTCGGAGCTTCGTCCCCGTGATCCCTTTGCATCGTACGAGTAGTTACGCCATCCCTGCTCCGGCGGGAAGGTCATCGCCTGAGTTCATTCTGGCGCGACCGCCCGCCGCGCACACTTTTTTTTTCGCGGCGCCGGTGCGCTGAGGCTCCCTACTTAGAAAACGTGTGGGTGTTGCCATGAGGGACTCACTCCAGTGCGCCTGAGGAACTGCGTAAGGTCCCCCCGTCCGGACGCTTGAATCCCTTTTCTGTCTCGTGATACCCTGCACGCGGCAGTCTCCATAGTTGCCTGAGATTCACACGCCCTCTATTGCCGCTTTGGTTGCTTTGGATCTCCCTGACGACCCTGCACAGAAAGTTTTGAGCGCTTTTCAACCTCTTTTTCTACAGCGCCGACTCTCCGACGCTATTTGATTAATAATGGCCCTCAATGCAGACGGCGCGGTCCCAGCATTTTTTTTTTCTGAATCTAGTCCCCACATGCCTAATTTACTCTGACCAACCAGCGCTCGGCCACTCCCCTTCTCCTTAAGGACTCCGCGCCAGCGACGAGCCGTTCCACAGTCCATGACCATCCCATTTAGTAGGCATCTTTCCTCCCTCCTTCCCCAAATGAGCTTAGAGATCTATGAACCCAAGCTCCACTGACAGCCCCTTCATCTGAGCGAACTTCTCCCTGCCCGTGCCTATAGCACCCCTTGCCCATGCGAGTGGCCCCACGCGACCTCCCGCAGATTCGTCGGCGGCGCATTGTCCCATGGAAAAATTTTTGTTGCTTGCGCTCTCCCTAAGTGGCACCCAACTACACTTCTTCCGCGCCCGAAACCCCTAACTGAGGCTGCGCACTTCGGCGGGCATGAGAGCCTATCCTTTGAAGAGACCCGGAACCTTTGAGACCCTAGGCACCCACTTGAATTCTCTCTTCTCCTGATGCGGTTGTCGTGACGGTGTCCGTTTTTTTACTCTACTCCCCCCTCGTCCCTGTAAATATACAGGAATCCCGCCGGCGAGATCCTCCCCATCTTTTTTTTCGATCTGCGCTGCACGAAGCTGATGAGCGAAGCAAAGCAAGTAGTCTTCGTGTTTCGTCTCAGGATTGTGTCAAGGAAACAGTGTAGCGGCGGCGCCCCAATAAGCTGATGACACAAGCAGGTCCCCACACCCCACCCCCCCAAAACAAACAACAACCACACCCCCCCATGTTTTTTTTTTTTGGTGTTCTTTTTTTTTGTTTGGTGTGCCCCCCCCCCACCACCCAGCCACGCCCCAACCCCCAACCCCCCCCCCAACCCCCCCCCCCCCCCCAAGAAGTTTTTTTTCTTTGGGACCAGGTCGTTAATCCAGCAGCTCCCGGCAGCTCCCCCAGTCTAATGCTCCAGCGAAAGCCACTCCGACTAACGCACACTCTTTCTTTTAAGGAACCCCGTTCTCGTGTTCGGTCGTTTTTCCCCTCCGAAAGATATAGAAGCTGATAGCCCTGCTCCTTCTATCCCATCCTCCTCTCCTCCTTCTGTGTGTCCGAGCCACAAGGATCCCTCTACTAACGTTTGTGGCTCCTGAAGTTTTGCACCGCATCGCGCACTCCGCCATCTTTTTCTGGCCGGAGTCTTCCCGAGGCGCCTTGGTCCTTGAATATCTGCAAAGTTGCGTGCCTTAAGAACCGGCCACGAAAAACGAAGACAAGGGCGTTCAGTCTCTCGCCCCTCCGTAAAAGAAAAATCCCACTTTTCTTTTCCCCTCCCATGACCTCTTCCCGAACGGAGAATAATACAAGGCTCGGTGTCTGTTTCTCCTGTTTCTCAGCCTGTCTTCTTCTCTTCCGTACTACCGATCCCCTCCTCCCGCAGGACATCTGAGACTGTCGTACCTATAATCACACGCCTCACCCCTAACCTACGTTTTTTTCGCCGAGGCCCAAAGTAGGGCCCTCATCCTTTTGCTTTTCCTCTTATCTCCTCTCCTCCTCCTGTCCAGAACATGGTTCTCCCCTCCCCTGATCGTGCGCGGTTTTTTTTTTTTTTCCTGCACCCCGCAGAGGTGAAGGCCTTCAAAACGGTAGTCACTTTCGTTCCACCTGAACCCGGTTGACTTATTTCTTTCGCGCTATGCTCCACTCCAGAAATGTACGATTTTCTCTCCTACGAAGGCTCAATCGATGCGGACGATGAACCCCACCATTTTGTCTTCTTTGAGGTTTTTGAAGGAGATCCTAAGAAGTGTAGCAGTTTTTCTGCAACTGCTGTGTTTTAGGAGATAAAGGCCGTTCGACTCGTTTTTTTGAGTCTCAACGGACGTCCTGCGATGGCTTTCGTGTTACTCGATTCTGGTTCTGGCAGTGCATGACGGCGCTTCAGTTCTGCTGACCTCTCGGAGATCGTTCAGATCGTCGCACCTTGCTACAGTGTAGTAGAAAATTCGGAAGTCTTTTTCTGCGCCTACACGTTCCCTCTCAAAGCCGTTTCTTATCATACCAGTAGATCACCACTCTTGACAGGCTTGTATACCCTGTAAACGCTACTCCGAGCGGTCCTTTATCTTTTTGCTCAGCATCCATCTTCCTACTTCGGAAAGGAACTACCCAAATTGTCGCACTCGATTTATACCATTGCCCACCACTAGGTAGAAAGGTCGATCTCCGGCTACGATCCCGCCCCCTGCTCTCTCGGCCCTTCCCCCCGAGCGTAGACCGCAGCCGCCTCCTTCTTCCTCCGCCGGCGGAGACGGCTCGACGACCTTTTTCTGCAGTCTACCGGTCCAGTACTCAACGTAAGTGCTCCAATCGTGAGGACCCGGCATAAACAGAACGTCCCCTACAAGAACCCGCGGTCCCAGAGAAGACTCAGAGGAGCCGACTGGGACCCTAATTTTTTTTTTTTTTTTTTTTTTTTTTTTTTTTTTTTTTTTTTTTTTTCAGCTAGTCCTGTCGATCTGCTCTTCTGCAAAGGCGAGCCTCGCGAGAATAGACCCGACGCTTCCGTTCCCCCTCCTCTCTCTGGCCTCGGCTGAGTTTCCAGGCGTAAGATCTCCCCCAACGGCCACTGCCTCCTCATGACTGACCAAATGAGTATTCGTAGTAGCCAGGCATTACTTGTGAATAAAAAGTGCTTTTTCCCCTCGCTTACCATCCGAGTAGTCCGCTAAAAAGACCTAGGGAAGGCACAGAGCACAGCGGCCGGCTTTTCAGGTCTGAAGGATGAGAGTGAAGTTCGTCCTCTAGGATTTTTTTGCACTCTCCCTCTATACTTTTTACTCCTTTTGTTGTTGACACCGACTGACCTGTTCCCCCCCAGTAAGCTCTCTTCACGGTAGACCTTGACGCTTGTTTGAAAAGTGCCTTAAGTGCTTGTTATCGCGACGCAGGTCGTTCTTCTTGACCGCTTATTTTCTCCCCGCTATTTCAGTGGTCGCTTTCAAGTAACCCTGTGACGAGTCTCCTGACGTGGGTCATTCGCGGATATATTTTACGTTCTGGATATCTTATTATTGGGATCCGGGCAGCCGGCCCGGGAGGTCTCCGAATGGAAACGCTCCCTAAATAGACTTTCATACTGAACGCTCGCCTTTCCCGAGAGAATCCGGTTCAGAGAGTGATAGTGATAGTTCTTTTTTACAATGTTAGAGAGGATCGTGGCAGTTCTTTTTTTCAGAGGTTATGGCAGTTCGGTTTTTTAGAAATGAGAACTGATAAGTCAGTTTACAGGTCACCGTCCCTCTCTAGTGCTGCTATCTTGTAGCCTCATCGCCTCGAGGTACAGGGAAGCTTTCTTCAGATTGTATTTACGAATAAGACGGGCCCTACGGACGGCTACGTTTATTAATCTCTCCTTTCGTAGAATTCGGCGTGGGGTGTTATGCTGGGCCTTATATGAGTTCGTCCCCCCTGGTGTTTCTCCCCTCGCCTCGTACTGCACCCTTCCCCTCCGAGTTTGAGTATAGTGAGTTCTTTACCACCCTCTATGCAGAGTAGTCCTGTTTCTTAGAAGTCCCCTTCAACTCCTCAGCTTCTTCCGGGTTTTACGAGAGAATTTCTCTCTTCAAGCGACAGTGTAATCAGGGTCTGACGACACTTCAACCGATCTTTTTCCCTCCTGCGCTCTTCGTCGGTCAAAATGTAGCGCCGACTTGACAATAAAGCGACCCTATCCGCCAAACAGACCTCCTCTTGAACGGCCAACGCTCTCGGGCGTTTTCCTCCGATCCGCCGTCAATCCTCAACTCCCTTAGTAGGAGTCTTTCTCCTCCCGGCCCCTTTTCGGCTCTCTTTTCCCACCCCAGTTACCTGAAGAGCTACATGAATTATACCTCGTCCTCCCGTGCCGATTACTTCGTCCCTCGCACTCCTAGTGGCACGCTCCGGAAAGACCGCGCGTAAGGTCCCTGACTTCTTCACCCCACTTGTTTTCGCGAATGCGGGCCTTCCCCTGTTGCCGACGTCCCCTTCCCCTGCTAGTGTCATTCGTCCGTCAAGCAGTTTTTCGCTACGGTCGAGGCATCCTGATTCCTGGCGAGTCCTTCCCTTCCCCAGGGTGACGGCCTTTCGATAGACGTTCTTGTGGCGCGTCGCGGCTTTCGTAGAGACAAGGTCCCGGTTCCCCTCTCGGATAGCAGTTGCTCTGGTGCCGCGCGAGTTAGAAGCCCTTCCTCCCGGGAAGACACTCGAGTTTTTAGTAGCGACGTTCTATTCATTATTTTTGCCAGTCCCCAGTTAGCCTTTATGGCGCCTTTTCTCCTTCCGTCCTTCGGGTTTTTATTTCCTTTCGGTCATTTCCCCGAGAGACTCCCCGGCAGTTTTCAACCTTTCTTCCAAGAATCCGTCCCTTCAAAAAGATTAGGTTTTCCTTTTCCTCATTCCCCTTCGGTCTGCTGCGCCTACGACTTTTCTTTCTCCCTCTGTATCGCTTGTTCGCGTCC
>Ga0179593_1637643_pt1 | contig 12637 bp, 17 predicted proteins | sample CZODoug2_1_08_16_FD_185931 | JGI IMG/M metagenome (GOLD analysis project Ga0179593, IMG submission 185931) | Vadose zone soil fungal communities from Angelo Coast Range Reserve, California, USA - CZODoug2_1_08_16fungal (PacBio error correction) | ecosystem: Environmental > Terrestrial > Soil >... | reverse complement strand
GTAGTAAGAGAGATAATGCGGCTTTTCTCTTCTTTTCCTTTTTTTTCTTTTCCCCTCCTTCCTCCCCCCAATTCTGGTCGGCCTTGGTCTCGCGGAAGGTTCCGGTGAAGAGGCTCTTGAACGAAATGCGCAAAGCTTACAGAGGCCTGCTTCTTTTTTTTTCTTTCCTTTTCCTCCCCCCCCCTTCCTCTTTTTCCGGCTTCAGTGATTCGGCGACGATGGCGGCGGTCTCATCTGCATGAAAGCGCTGCGGACTCGATTGCACGGCTGCCACGGGACCTCTTTTTCTTTTTCATTTTCCCCTTTCTTCCTTGGCGATCGTAATTATCAGATTCTTGCGGAAATAGGGAGAGGCGGGATGGGCGTCTTTTTCCCCTTTTTCTTTCCCCCTCTCCCTTTTCCCCTTCGGTGAAGCCGAGGCGGCGCGAGTCTCGATCATCCAAAACTTTTTTTTTTTTTTTTCCTTCCTTTTCTTCCCTCCTCAGCCGGCGGCAGTTGCGAGGAAAAAAAGCGTTGTTTTTTTTTTTTCTCTTCTCCTCCCCCTTTCCCCTGGCATCTTCATCGCGATCTTAAGCGGGAAAACATTATGCTCCGATATCCCCTTCTTTTTCTTCCTTCCTTTCCTCCCCTTTCTCTTTTCCCTTCCTTCACAGGTTAAGGCGCACGCGATAGTCTCAAAAAAGGCGGACGACTTTTTTTTTTTTTTTTTTTCCCCCCCCTTCCCTTTTCCTCTCTCCTTCGCCAGATACGGACAGTGGCGCCAGAGATCGATCGCGATCTGGAAAGATTGCGCCAACTTTTTTTTTTTTTTTCTTTTTTCTTGTTTTTCCCTTTTCTTCCCCCCCCCCTTTTTCCGCCTACGCTATCTGACGATGGTCGCGGCGTAATCAGAAACTGGCCGCGGCCCCCCCCCCTTCTCTCCTTTTCTCTCCTTTTCCCCCCCTTCTTGGCCCGTCCTCCCGTTCGGAAACTGGCGAAAAAGAAAACGTTTAATCACACCGTTTTTCCTTTCTTTTTTTCTTTTTTCTTCACCCCCTCCGACACGAATCGCGATGACAGAGTGCAGGAGAGGCCTCTTCTCTTCCCCTTTTCCACCCCTTCCCCCTCAACGATTCTCCGGAGGGGCGCAGCAATACGAAGGAGAGTGGAGGAAGTTTTCGATAGTAAACCCCCTTTTTTTTTTCCCCCTCCTCCTCTTTTCTCTTCCGATCTTATAGTCACGCCGGAAGCTAAGTATGTTAGTCAAATAAATGAAGAACTTTTCTCCCCTTCTTTTCCTTTTTTTCTCTAATCTTTTCACCAAAATATGCAGATTTTGCAATAACATATGTCGACTTTTTTTCTCTTTACTTATCACCAGATCGAACAGCTTCCACATGCGATAGTAGGGAGGTTGCTCAATGTGGCTTTTTTCTTTTTTTTCTTCCCCCTTTCTCCCCTCGCCCGTCGTAGTCGCGCCCAGACGTGAGAATCGTTGCGGCATTGATCAGGTGCGCGGTTGACCGCCTTTTTTCCTTTTTTTCCTCTTTTCTTTCTTTCTGGTATTGATGACCGAACCGCGGCTGATAACCTTGAGGCTAGCACTCCCTTTTTTCTTTTTTTTTCCTTTCCTCCCGGGAGGACTGCAATACTTTGGTTAAAGAGTGCAGGAGGTTTCCCTTTTTTATTTTTCTCCCCCCTCTGCCTCGAATTCGTGGCCGCGGCCAGTTAGGATAAGAGAGACCGAGCAAGAAGATGAGCGTCCCTTTGTTCTTTTTTTTTTCTTTCTTTCTCTGTTTCCGCGCTCGCGACATTTGGACGCAAATAGTTTTACAGAGGAGATAGAGAGGGGGAAAAGGTAAGTAGTCTTGGGCTTTTTTTTGCTCTTCTCTTCTTTTCCCAGCTCCCCAACTGTAAAGTCGGACAGCACGTGTTGTGAGGACTTTCCCCCCTCTTTTTCCTTTTCTTCCTCTTTGGTGTCGAAGAAAGTTAGCCAGAAGCCGTCCTTCTTTCATTTCTTTCTTTTCTGTTTCTTCCTCCCCCGCGCCCCTGCCACCTCGTCTCAATGCACGCAACAAGTAGCGTCTCATGGCGCAACGCTTTTGTTGCCTTTTTTTTCTTTCTTCTTCTTCCTCCTTCATGACCGCTTCGGCCCGCTAACTCGTAGAGATCGGTAAAATGTTTGGATTGATCGAGAATCGCCGCGCCTCGGCTTTTTCTTTCTTCCCCTCCTTTTTTTCTTTCTCTCCCCGATGCGGCGCGAATGACGCTGGCGGCGAGATAGATAACGCCCCTTTTTTTTCTTCTTCCTTTTGAGAAGGACAGGGCAAATGTTTTTTTTTTTTTTTTGTTTCTTTTCTTTTTCTTCCTCTCTCTACTTCATCGTCGCCGAATTCACTGAAGCGTAAAGATTCATGGGGGAAATCGCAATTCCAATTCGTTTAGGAAGGATGATCCGCCCTTTTTATTCTCTTTTTTTTTTTATTTTTGCCTGCATTTGTGCCAAGCCGCTTCACCGGAACTTCCGCGAGCCAAGCCGACGAGACACAGTTCGGGATACCTTATTTTCTTTCCCTCTTTCTTTTCTCTTCTTCTTCCAGCCGCGCAAGGAGGCGATCGACTAAAGTAGCGGAACATCGAAGGCCGAATTTTTTTTTGTTTCCCCTTTTCCCCCTCCCCCTTCTCCCCCAAGCCAACAAACCGCAAATGTCCAACCGCGTTTGCGGGCGTCTTGTTGTCCTTTTTTTTTTTCCCTTCCTCCCCCCCCTCCTTGCGTAGATCTGCGCGTCGAGGACCGAAGAAACGCGGTGAAAGAGAAGCTCTTTTTTTTTTTTTTTTTTTTCCCTCTCTCATTCTCTTTTCAACGGGTCGCCGGGCATCGATCTGAGAATCGAAGTACCGGCGGACAGCTTCGTTTTCTTGTCTTTTTTTTTTTTTTCTTCCCTTCCCTCTTTTTTTTTTGCCCCGACCGTACTTTCCACGGCGCCCTCGACTAGCAGGTTTAGCTATCTAGTATTACTGGACTTATTTTCTTTCTTTTTCCTTTCTTTCCTTTCTCTCCACAGCACCAAAAGCTCGGCGATGAGTATGGGAGAGCAATACCCCTTTTTTTTTTTTTTTTTTTTTTTCCTTTCCCTTTCTCTTCCCCTAAAGAAAAACCCGAGACGAGATAAGACTCGCGGAGCAGCGAGTAGTTCCTTCTTTCTTTTTTTCTCTTTTCCCTTCTTGTGTGGATTGCTGCGGATTGCGTCACGGATGAGGAGAGCAAAAGCGTGTTATGAATTTTCTCCCCTTTTTTTTTCTTTCTCCTTTTTCCCCCCATTCGAAGCGCCGGGCTTTTTGGTGCTGTGTATGAGCCCGGGAAAGACTCGATTAGAGTTGATGACCCCCCTTTTTTCTTTCCTCCCCTTTTTTTTTTTTTTTCCTTCTTTCCTCCACACACACCAACGCGGAACCGAGGTCAAAAAATAACAAGGTCCCCTATTCTTTTTTCCCCCCCCTTTTGTTTTCTTCCCTTCTCCTTTTTTTAGCGTAATTATCTCGGAGACGATGCCGGACGAGGGAATAAAGAGGTGCAAGATTCTTCTTTCTTTTATACCTTTCCCCCTTTTTTTCTCTTTCAATTCTTGGAGCGCTGATCACGAGCGGGGAAGATTTAGCTCCTTGCTCCTTGAAAGCGCCCTTTTTTTTTTTTTTTCTTGTTTTTTTTTTCTCCTGGGAGGGCGGAGGGCACCTACCGATTATCAATGCCGGAAAAGGCGATGACGAGGGGGTTTCCCTTTTGCTCTTTTTCTTCTCCTCCTCCTCCCGCCACTTACGCGCGCGTTTTTGATGTTCCAGCGGTTCACTCATGGAGGGGAGCGAACTTTCTTCCTTTTTTCTCCTCCATTCGCAACGTACGCTGCCATGATCGAGAAGAAGTAGCAGATAAGTGGAGGAGAGCGAATAGATTATTGCCCCTTTTTTTTTTTTCCTTTCTTCCTTTTACCCCCTCTTTTTCTTTTCTATCTGCCTGCCCGCGTGGGATCGATGCAGGTGGCAAAGACGAAATGTGGGGGATGTTCTTGCCCCCCCTTTTTTTCTCCTTCCTTCTCTCTTTTCCTGTAATTATAGATTATTGAGGAAATAGGGCGGGAGGGATGGGAGTGATCTATAGCGCCCCAGTTTTTTTTTTTTTTCACCCTTTTCTCTCCCTCTTCCTTCGGGAAGCCGAGGGCCGGCGAGTATAGATAATTATACCCCTTTTTTTTTTTCTTTTTTTTCCCCCACTCCCCTTTGTCTCACCTGGAGACGTACGTTGCGTGGGCATGATGGCGAAGGTGGCGGGCGTTTTTTCCTCTTTTCCTTTTTTTCTCCCTCTTTTCGGTAGGTAAATGGTCGACACCACAGCTCCTTTTTTCCTCCCCTTTTTTCTTTCCCCCCCCCTTCGGCCGAAGTTTACAGGTTGGGAGAGATTATTTTGATATCTTAGAGGTAGAACGCCCTTTTTTCCCCTTTCCTCCTCCCTTTTTCCCTCGCGCGTCGCGATATGGAAAAGATGTGAGGGCCCACCACCCTTTTTTCTCCCTCTTTGTCTCTTTTCCCTCGATCATTTCGCGCCCGGTTCGCCGAATAAGCGAATCTGGCGTTTTCTTCCCTTTTCCCCCTCCGTTCCCCCCTTCCCCCCTTTTCCCCCCGTATGCAGTCCGCCGTTCGGAAACTTGGAGCGACAAAGAAAAGTTTACTTCCTTTTTTCTTCTTTTTTTTTTTTTCCCTTCCCCTCCTCCCCGCCTGCGCTGATGCACCGTCATGGGCCGAGCCATCGGAGGAAATTATATGGTTGAAGTAGCTTCTTTTTTTTCCTCCCCTTTTCTCGCACATACGACGGCGAGGTGGCGGACGTGTTCGATATCCCCCCCTTTTCTCCCTTTTTCCTCCCTTTTTCTCCGGCGGGGAAAAAGCCACCATTGAGCAACATCCGACGATCGATGTGGAAAGCTGTCGATCTTTTTTTCTTTTTCCCCCCTTATTTCCCCAGGGCGATTGTTGAATCCTCTCTTTCCCCCTTTTTTCTTCTCCCCCTCTCTCTAGCGGCAGTGAAGGTGAGGATCTTTCCTCTTCCTTTCCCCCTCCCTATGTCGGAGGTTGATCAATGGGGCGTTTCAAGCTCCCCGTTCTTTTTTTTTCTTTTTCTTTGAATAGCGGAAACGTCCCCAACTCGCTTTTTTTCCCTTTCCTGATCAGTTGCGAGTTGACCCGAATCTTAAAGACCGTTCTTTTTTTTCCCTCCCTAGCGTGCATCGCGATTTTAGTGTAGGGATGGTATTGAATGACCTCTTTTTTTCCCTTTCTTTTTTTCCTTACCCCGTTTCTTTGTCGCTCAAGTTACGAACGGGAGGACTGAAATACTTTGGTAAGAGTGCAGAGTGTCCCTTTTTTTTCTCCCCTCCCTCCCATCTCCGCTATATTGGCCGAGGACAGTTGAGGAGTAAGAAGAGAAAAGCTCCCTTTTCTTTATCTCTTTTTCCTTCCCGCCATGTTTACAAGATCTTAGGACAGCTCGGAGGCAGAGTGGTAGAGGGCATTTTTTTTTTTCCCTCGTTTCCAGACGCGATCGAGAGATGTTCTTCCTTCTTTTCTTTCTTTCCGTCGAAAAGCGAGTGACTCGACAAAAGGGAGGGCGACCTTTCCCTCCCTTTCCCCCGGTGTGAGACTAAGAGTGAGGACTTTTTTTTTTTTTTTTTTTTTCCCCCTCTTTCCTTTGGCTTCGTGATGTCGATTGTGGTGTCGAGAAATTTTTCCTTTTTTCTCTTTTCCCTTTTAAGATCAGCGATTGAGAGGCACTGGAAGGTGTGCGTTTTTTTTTCCCTTCTCTTTCCCTTTTTTACCTCGAGCAAACTGCAGCAGGCTGACAAGTATTTCATCTTCCTCCTCTTTTTTTTCCTTTTTCTTCCTCTTCCTCTCCTCGGTTCCCGACGGAATCGAGCTAAGGTTTCATGCCCATCGGTTTTTTTCCTATTCTTCCTCTTTTCTCCCTCCATTACGCTGGCGTGCGCGATAGATCACGCCCATCCCGCGCGCCCGATTTCCTCAAAGAATCTTCCCTTTCCCTTCCTTCCCCCCCCTTTTCCCTTTCTTCGACGGCGGACGGATTGGCAAGAAACAACCCACACATGTACCGTGTTTTTTTTTTTTTCCCTTCTCTTCTCTCGCCTTCGCCGTTAAAGATTCATGGGGGGAAATTAGCAATTCCAATTAGTAGGCAGGATGATCCATTTCTCCTTTCTCTTTCCCTCCTTCTCGAGTTTAGCGTGGCGCATTTCGTGAAAGAGACGCTTCACCGTTCATTTTTTTTCTTCCCCCCTTTTTTCACCTTTTCCAAAACGCAGCGACGTCGTGTGCTTCGAATTCTCGGCCAGGCCGACGAAAGGAGCGCTTCTTCCCTTTTTTTTCCTCCCCGTTCGAAGATGCGTTCGGCTGGCCAACTCTATTCGCCTGTTCCAGGCATTTGCTTTTTTTTTTTTTTTTTTTCTTTTTTTTCCCCCCCTTTAAAAAATTTGTCAGCGCTTTCAGGAGCAAGGAGCGAAAAGGATTAAACCAGTTGTTTTTTCTCCCCTCCCCCCCTTTTTTGTTTCCCTATGGCGCTACCGAATTAAACGCTTTTTTTTTTCCTTTTTCCCCCTCTCTCTTTTCTCCGTTCAGCGTGCACAGTGGATTCCCTCGTCCGGGCACGGCAGAAAGAGAGAAAAGGACGCTCCAAGGGTCGCCTGCCTCTCTCTTTCCCTTTCTCCTCTTCTTTTTCCACTTTGTGGTTTGGGACCGCGGATTACGGGTGCGTGCTGCGACGTCTTTCCACGCGCGCCCTCGCTCGCGGTAGCTATTTTTCTTCTCTTTTTTATCCCCCCTCCCCCCCCCAATCCCTGCGCTTCGTATTGGGAGAGCAATCGAACGAGAGTGAATCGGCTCGTCGCGGACACGCAAAAAGATTCCTTTTCCCCCTCCCCCTTTTCCTCCGCTACTTCCTCTTCGCAGAGAGTAGTCAACTTTCCTATCGCTAGCTTTTCCTCACCCGTTTTTTTCTTTTTTTTTTTTTCCTCCTTCTTTTCTTCTCGGCCCCCGCGTGTGCACGCTTTGCGTGCCGCGACGAGACGATGACAATCGCGGTAGATTGCTAGCCCATACAGAATTTTTTCTTTTTTTTCCTCCCTTTTTTTTTTTTGCTCTCTTCCTCTTTATCCCGAGCTAGCTACCGCGAGAGGGCGGCGCGTGGAAGGACGGTAGCAGCACGAAACGCGTAATCCGCTTTTTTTCTTCCCTTTTTCCCCCTTTTTCCCTCCCTTTCACGGTTGGACCAGCGAAAGTGTCAACGCGGTAATCGATTCTAAGATCGATTCCGGAGACACGTTGGAGCGTATTCTCTCTTTTTCTTTTTTTTTTTTCCCCTCCCCCCCTCCCTCTTTTCGTTCCCTTTTCTCTGTTCATCTGTCACGCGGTTATTCGGTAAGAGAAGCGCAAAGATATGACGCAAGATGTTTTCTGACAGTTTTTTTTCTTTTTTTCCCCCCCTTTCCTCTTCTCCTTCCAAGACTTTGCCGCAAACGCGGTGGACATTTGCGGTTGTTTCCTGGGATGAATGATGGCGGAGGACAACATACCGCTTCCCTTTTTTTTTTCTTTTTTTTCCCTTTTTTTTTTTTCCCCTCCTCCTTGGCCGCAGCAACACCGGACGTCGCCTGCGTTTTTATGTTATAAGCGGTTCCAATCAGGGCGGAGCTCCTTTTTTTCTTTTCCCTTTTTTTTCCCTTCCTGCGTCGCGTACGAAGTAGCCGATACGCTGGATGAGAGCGAATCGATGAAGGAAGAAGTCCGGTATCTTTTTCCTTTCCTTTCCTTTTCCCCCCCTTTCTTTGTCTCCATCTGTGCCCGCGGCGGCTAGATTGCAAGGCTTGGAAAAAGGGAAATGTGGGGGAGTTTATTTTTTCCCTTTTTTTTTTTCTCCTCTCCCTCCTTCTGCCGAACTGGGCGCATCGGTTAATTATAGATATTGAGGAAATAGGGAGCGGAGGGAGTCTTTTCCTTCCCCCTCCTATTTTCATGCAACCTTAGCTCGCTTCAGTAGGGAAGACGAGGCGGCGGAGAGTCTCGACCCTCTTTTTTTTCTCCCCCTCCGCCGGGCGGCAGTGTTGCTCGAGGCAAAAAAAGCTTTTTTTTTTTTCTCCTTTTTTTTGGTGTCGCCCTCACCAACGGCCAAGGCATTCTTCATGACGATTTAAGCCTTTTTTTTTTTTTTTCCTTTTCTCCCTTGTCTTTCCCCTTTTCTCCCATGGCTCGACAACACAAGCGACATCACGCGCACTTTCTTTCCCTTTCTCTTCTACCACGGCAGGCCGACGTTTAAATTGGAGCGCTTCTTTTTTTCCCCCCCCCTTTCTCCGATAGCCGGCGGCCAGAATAAGGACATTGCGCCTTTTCCTTTTTTTTTCCCCTCCTCCCCTCCCGCTACCAATCTGAGAAGATTTTTTTTTTTTTTGTTTTTCTCTCCCTTTTCGCCGCCTACGCGCATCTGGCGCTGGTCCGCGGCGTTATTTTTTTTTTTTTTCCCTTCCCCCCCCTGCTGTTGTTTGTCTTTTCCACAATTCTTCGGTTAAACCTGCAATCTTACCAAAAGTATTGCAGTCTCCTTCCCTTCTTTTTCTTTTTCCCTTTACCCTCCTCCCTCCTCGTCTGCACCCGGGCGGGTGGGGGGTCATTGGACAGGAACTTAGGAGTCAATTTATGGTTGAAGTAGCGTCCCCTTTTTTTCTCTTTTTTTCCCCCCTCTTTCCTTTTTTTTTCTTCTTTCCCTCCCCCCATCTGCCAAAGCCATCGCCGAGCGGCACTACAGGACGAAAGCTTTAGCGAAGGTGGAAAAGACACCTTTTTTCTTTTTTCCTCTTTTTCCCCTTCCCTCCTCTATCGTAAGATGTTATTGAAAGCGGGGATGGTGAATTATTATGTTACTAATAAGAAGGTGTGGTTGTGATTTTTCCACCCTTTCCTTTTTCTGCTCCCCGGGCTTAGCGTCAGGGAGCGTGACTATAACGTCGAAAGAGTTTTCTCTTTTCCCTTTTTTTCTTCCTTCTATTCTTTTCTGATTCGATTTGGCCTTGAATAGCGAAACGTCCGCCAACTCGCCGTCGTAGTTGCGGGCCCAGACGTTTTTTTTTTTTCTTATTTTTTTTTTCTCCCCCTTCCCTCGTTCCTCGCTATTCGTGTCGGGTGGTATTGCATGACGACCCGCGGCTGTGAGGAACCTTGAGGATCGACAATTTCTTTTCGCCCGGGAGGCCTGAAATTACTTTTGGTAAAGAGTGAGGTGGAACGAAACTTGTGGGAAAGAACCCCCCCCCCCTTTTCCCCCCCTCCCGAAAGAAACCAGCGCCGCGATTTTTTTTTTTTCCTTTTTTTCTTTTTCTTCTTCGAAAACAAGGGGGGAGAGAAATGATAGGCTTTTTTTTTTTCTTTTTTCTTTTCTCCTCTTCCTCTACATTTGGAGCAAATAGGTTAACAGATAGAGATAGAGAGCGTTTTTTTTTTTTCTCTTTCCCCCAAGGGGGGCGACGACGAAGAGATCGAAAGAATCGCCTCCCCTCTTCTTTTTTCCTGCCCCTTTAGTGCCAAAAAATCGTTCAGTGTGCGCTTTTTTCTTTTTCCCCCCTCCCCTTCTGCTCACCAAGGTTCGCCGCCGCTATCGAGCATAATGTTTTTTTTTTTTTCTCCTCTCCCCCCCCCCCTTTTCTCCCTTCAATGCACGAAAAGGTCGCGTTTCCTTTCTCTTTTCCCCCCCCCCCCCTCCCTCCCTTTTTCTTCCTCGTTGTACGAACGGCAGGCCGTCTTCGGCCTCGCTAAACTCGGAGATCGGTAAATGTTTGGATGATCGCGTTCTTTTTTTCTTCTCACCGGGTAGAAAGAATGCGTTTTCTTTTTCTTTTTTCTTTTTTTTCTCTTTTCCTCCTCTGATAATTACCGATGCCGCCAGTCGGAATCATGGATTGCGATCGAGCGTTTTCCCTCTCCCCTCCCCCCGGTCCCGTGGGCCAGCCGTGACATCAGAGCAGCCTTTTTTCTTTCTTTTCCCCCTATTTTCCCCTACAGAGATACCGGGACTTCTCTCATCGATTCGATTATAAAGGCGTATCGGCTACTTTTCTTTTTTCCTCTCTCCAAGCTCCGCGACAGTTCGGGGAATGGACGCTTCCGGTTCGCCTCTCCTCCTTTTCCTAGGTGCTTAGCATTATTCGGCTTTCTTTTTTTTCCCTCTCTTTGCCGTTCCGCATTGAGAAGCGGGAGGGGGATCAGAAAAAAAGTGCATCAAAGGAAACAAACAAAGCCCCGTTTTTTTTCTTTCGGATCAGGGAGGCCAGCAAGGCCGGTGACAGCTGAAGAATTGTGAAAGAGAAAATGGGCCGGCAAATAGTTCTGTTTTTTCTTTTCCTCTCTTATAACTGATTACGAGGGGGACAGCTTCGATGGTCACAAAAGAGGCAAGATAATATTTAAGAAATTTGTTTTTTTTTCCTCTTCCCTTCCGCTGCGTGTTGTAGATAATCTCGTTATATTTCCTTTCCCTTCCTCCTTCTTTCTTCGGTCGCCTCCACAGCACCCAAAAAGATCCGGATAGCTTCGTATTGCGGAGAGCAATAGACAGCGATTGGCACCTTTTTTTCCCCCCCTTTCCTTGCCTTCCTTCCCTTTTTCCCCTCAACCAGAGACTACGATAAGCTCGCGGCGGAAGCGGTAGTTCAACGTCCTATCTCTCTCTTTCCTCCTCCCTTTTCTTTTTTTCTTTTTTTTTTTCTTTTTTCTCTTTTTTCGTTCCCCTTATTAGGCGAGCAAAGCGCTGTGAAAGCTTTGGTTGAACGCGAAGACCGAGGCCACTCGCGGTAGATTCCCTCTTTCCCCCCCTCCTTTTCTCTTCCATTTACTTCATAGCTGGGGCCCAGTTTTGGGATTCAGTCCGAGTTAGAACGAGATGAGCTACCGCTCTTTCCCCTTCCCCCCTTCCCCTTTTCACTATCATCGACATGGGAAAAAGCTTGTTAACAAATTTGCGTAAATATATCGTGCCTCGGTTGTGACCCTTTTCTTTTTTTTCCTTTTCCCCCCTCCCTTTTCCCCTCTCCTCTCACCTTGCCAGAACTATTGGCGGCCCTTTCGCTTTCATCTGTCACCGCGGTTATTCGGTAATTTTTTTTTTTTTCTTCTCCCTATCGGGGACTGATTTCGCTCTTGCTCCTGAAAGCGCGTGACAAATTTTTGAACGATGCGACTTCTTTTTTTCCCCCTTTTCTTCCCTTCCTTCCCCGGCTATTTACGGAGTTGGCAGCCAAACGAATCTTAGAATGCGATGGGACGCGAATGTCTTTATCTTTTTTTTTCTTTTCCATCTGTTCCCATCATGGCGGAGCGAACCGAAGTGTCAATTCCCGTGTGTGTGAACTGTAGCGGGGCTTGGTTCGCGGAAGTCTTCCTTCTTCCTTTCTCTCCTCCTCGCTTGGACGAAGAAGTCCGGTATATCTGTAGTCATGGAGGATAAGCATGCAGAAAAGAATTGGTACTCTTTCTTTTTTTTCCCTCTCTTCGGCTCGATGGCACGGCTGGCCCACGGGGGACATGTGTGGGTTTTCTTGAAATTCAGACGTCGCCTTTTCTCTTCCTTTCCTCTCCCCCTTTTCCTTCTCAGATTCTTGAGGAAATCGGGCGCGGCGGGATGGGCGTGACTATCGTCCTTCTTCCCTCCTCTTATTCAACCCCTAGTCGATTCCGTCGGGAAGCCGAGGCGGCGGCGAGTCTCGATCATCCAAACATTTTCCCCTCTTTTCCCCCTCCTCCCTTCTTCCTGTTTGCTGAGGCAACAAAAGCGTGGAGCAAGGAGCTTTTTTTTCTTTTTTTGCACGCACATGCAAGGCATTCTTAATAGAGAGATTACTTTTTTTTTTCTTTTTCGCGCTTTCTTTTGGTAAATGGCTCGACCCACAAGCGAATCAAGCGCAAACTGACGATTTTTGGCACTTCCCCCCCTTTTCCCTCCCTTTTTTTTTTCCTTTTTTGTGTACGATTCTTTTCGATCTCTTAGCGGGTCGCACGAACTGTTGGGCGAGCACGAGTAGAATTTCCCTTCTTTTCCTTTTTTCCCCCCTTCCTTCTCTCCTCCGCGGCCCGCTACCAATCTGCGACGAGCTTGGCGAAGGATCTGGAACGCTGGCTGGAGGTCTTTCCCTTTTCCTTTCCCTCTTTCCCCGCGTTTTCTACCCACGGCTGTTTGTTTGTTGCTTTCCCACAATTCTTAGCGTTCACCGGCACTCTTACAAACGTAGTGCATTTTTTTTTTTTTCTCTCTTTTTCCTTTCCCTCCCCTCGCCTCTGCAGCCTCAAGGTTATCAGCCGGCGGGTCGGTCATGCAAGACCACCCCCTTTTTTTCTCCTCTTTTTTTTTCCTTTCTTTCCCTTGCGGGCGGTAAGATTAGGTCAACGCGCAACTGATCAATGCCCGCAAAACGATTCTCACGTCGGGCGCGCCCTTTCCCCTTCCCCCCCCTTTCTTTTTCCCCTCTTTCCCCCTCCACCATTGAGAAACTCGACGATCGATGTGGAAGATTTCGTTTTATAGGTCACGCCGGAAGATTAATTTCCTCTTTTT
>Ga0179593_1495801_pt1 | contig 12637 bp, 18 predicted proteins | sample CZODoug2_1_08_16_FD_185931 | JGI IMG/M metagenome (GOLD analysis project Ga0179593, IMG submission 185931) | Vadose zone soil fungal communities from Angelo Coast Range Reserve, California, USA - CZODoug2_1_08_16fungal (PacBio error correction) | ecosystem: Environmental > Terrestrial > Soil >... | reverse complement strand
GCGTCCCTCCCCCCCTCTCTTTTTTAGTTTTTTGCGTCCCATCACGTCTTGCGCGGATTTGAACGCCTTTTCCCTTTTTTTGGCTTTCTCCTCCTTATTCCCTTTTCTTCCGTGGGGCCTACCCCTCTGCCGGTGACCTCCGCACTGCCCTGGGAAGAGATAAAATCCTCGTGGTCTCCTCTTCGTTTTTTGCTTTGCACCTTTCTGAATAACAATCTTCATCATCCCGCGTCGCTTTTGCTTGAGCACTTAGAGTCCGCCTTCCCCTCCCCCCCCTTTTGGTCCTTTTTTCCGGGAGATTTTCAAGCGCCTTCCCGGGGCCTTCTGTATGGGAGAAGTGCCTGGGTGCACTAATCGGTAGCATGTCTTTCCTTTTTTTGCTTTTTTTGCCTACGCAAGCGCTATTTTACGTAGATTCCTTTTTCAACCCCACCCTAGACCTTTCCTCACGATTGGTACCAGAGTGGCCGTATCCGACTTCAGATCCGCCCTCCCATTCCCGCCTCTGTTTACTTTGTGTTTTTGTTATGGCTTTTGGAATGACAACTCCGTTCTTTTTTTTTCCTGTTGGACCCCCCTTCCTCGGGTGGAGATGTCCGTCTGTCTTCGCACATCTCAAGCTCTCCTTCCCGTCCCGTTTTTGGCCCCGTTTTCGTGACTACCTATGATTTTCCCCACAGCTCGGTATGTTTGGATGTAGGTTGTTCTCGGCTTTCCTTTCGACCCAGCGTGATTGCCTGGGTCCGACGATGCCCGTTGTCTTTCTTGTTTTTTCTTTTGGACCTTTTGTTTCACCAGTCCTCCCTGTCGCCCTGATTTCAGGCCCACCTTACGCTCTCCCCTTTGCCGACCCCCCCCTGTTGGGGATGTCAGGGTATTTTCTTTCAAGTCCCTGCCTCAAATCCCGCTCCTGGCGCCCTTTCCCTCCTTTTTTTTTACACATTTAGGACCCCGCCTCGGCATTTCCAAGGCGGACCCGCCTACGCAAACCGCTCCGTTGCCTCTTCCTTTTTATCGTTATCCCCTCCCCCTCGATCTCCCCCGTTGGCCCGACCCCCCCCCCACGCCTTTTTATGTTCCAAGACTGTGCAACAAACCCGTGTTAGGAGGGTTCCCCTTTCTTTTTTTCCTGCCCAACACGGTACCCCAACTTCCGTCCTTTTCTTGCTTTCGGCCGTTCCCGTTTATGGCGGCCACGCCGCACAGGCACACCCCCATTTGGCCCTAGTGCGTTTACGGGACGGGCTTTTTCATTTGCGCCCCGGCTTTGGTTAATGTTTGTGCCCATCTCTGGCCTTTTTTTTTCCCCGTGAGTTTTTTTTTTTTCTTAACCGGGGCGGGCCTAACATCTTTTTCTGGTCGCGCCCCACCCTGTTGCTCTTTGATCTTAAGCATACCGGGTCTGTTGAGGCGGCACCCTTTTTGCCCTCCTTCCCTTTCTTTTCGTTCCCAACTTTTTTTTGGCTTCGGAGGAGTGTGGCTTATTCGCCGAGGATCGCTCTTTGGGTCGTCTTTTCGTCGCCCCGTTCTCCCCCTTTGACGGTTTTTTGAAGAAGGTTTGTAGCCGTTCTACCATTTGTCGTTGCGCGCGTATTCCCCTTTTTTTGGTGCTTTTCTCTTTTTTTTTTGGCTTTCACCGACCCTAGACAGGCTACGGTCCCAATGGAGTCAGTTGCACGAGACTGTACCCTGAGTTTTTTTTTTCCGCCTTTCCTTCCTTTGTTCGTTTTCAAGTGTGCTTGCGGAGCCCTGCTGACGAGCTTCGGTTCGCACTTTGTTTTCCCGTGGCAATGTTTTTTTTAATTGTTTCTCTTTCCTTGCGCGTGACGCAGCTTAACCTCCCTTAGCTCGTGGTCGGTGATGGACTCATAGCGAGGGCTCTGGCGTTTGGTTCCCTTTTTCTCGGTCTCGTGCGTTTTTATTTCCTTAAGTGGTTTGCACTATCGATCCTTGGTTTTTGATGTTTCCTCGCGTGCCTCCCCTCTTATAGTTCAGGGGTGTTTCTTTCCCTTTGGAGGGGCCATCATGTGCTTTTTTGTTGGGGTCCCCTTTTTCTTTCTTTCTTTCGCTCCTCCCAACACAAACGGCCCCCCCCCCTCCCCCCCGCCCCGTCGACGCTCACGGCCCTGATTTGCCTTTTTACAACCCCCATTTTTTTTCTCTAATCCTTTTTGTGTTTGGTCTTTCTGATGAGGGCCTTTCCCGTCGTGGTTCCGGAGATTTCTCTCGACCGGTCAGTCGGGCAGGCGCGTTGTTGTCTCTCTGCTTTTCTTCCCATGTTCGCTGTTGACCTTTCGTAAGGCCCTTTTGCCCACCACTGCCGATTCGTCTCTGTGCCTCTTCCCCCCAAGCCGATATCGTGTGCCTGGATTTCTTTTCCCTCTTCGCCTCCCCCCTCTCCTAACCTGGTTTTAGGTCGAACTGCCCTTTGGACCTTTTCTCGGGAGGTTGCTTTCCTGGCGATTTGGCTTCTGCACCCCCAGATTTCTTTTACCCCCAGTATTTCCCCCACTGAGCTTTCGATGAATTGAATTAGGGACATCTTGCTTCCTCGGGCTGGGTGCTTTTCTCCGTCCCTCCTTGATCCACACCCGCTTTTTTAACCTTGTTTTTGGTTACTCTTTCGCGTTGGAGGGGTTACGCTTTTTCCCGACCGTCGTTTGCCCCCCCCTTTCATCGCGGGCCTCTTCTGCAGTCTTGCTTTTTTTTTCAGCCCGTTCTTCTTCTCTCTATTTTAAGATTAAGGGTTGCCTCGTTTGCGGTTTTAGCCAGGATCCGCGTGTTTCGTTGCTTTCTTCTCGTGGGCTTCCGATGGCGGCAGTTTCGCCTCTTTCCCTTTCCCCGTTTATTCTTCTTTGGGTGCTTTTCGTCCTGCCTTGGCCGTTTTCTTGGTCTCTTACAAACAAGTTTTATCTCCCCAACCCCATCCTTGTTGTTGCCCCTTGATAGGATTTTGTCTAACTGAGTGCGGGATTTCGAGACCTCTTCCCTGCAGTCTCGTGTGCACAGGTGTGAAGGTTTCTTCTTTTTTTTTGAGTGCTGTCCACGAACCCACCCCTGGTTTTATTTCCCTGACGCCATTTTTGACGCGTGGAAAGGACGGCCCCTTCACACGGGTTGCCTTCCTTTCCCTTGTCACCTGATGGCCAGCTGGTTTGGGGATAGCCCCCCTCTTTCTGTTTGTCTTTTTTTTTGTGTTTGTAAATGCCCTGGTGAGGCGGAGTTTTTTCCCTTTTTAGTGTTGGGCTTTTTTTTTCATCGGTTTTTGAGCACTGGGTCGGGTGTGCGGGATTTCTTTTCCCTCCTTTAAGTCACCCCGACGGCGGTAACGGTTCCTGCGGTTGACCTTGATGCTTTTTCCTTTTGCTCCACTTTTTTTTCATTTTGCATTGTCGCCGTGTCCGGTTTTAGGAGAAAACCTTGACGGTTTTTCCTGCGTCCGTTCTTACGTTGGGTTTTCTTCCCCTTCGCATGAGAGCCTCTGTTGACTAGATGGGTTTGCCCCCCTGCTCGTCTTCCTTTCATTGAGTGTCTTTTTTTTTTTCTTTTTTGATTGGGCGGCCCGAATGTTCCTCTCTTTCACGTCGTTGCTCGTCCTGCAGACGGATGTCGGGCGCTTTTTCGCGGTGCTCTCTTTTTTTACAGTTTTTTTTTTTTTGGGGGCTGTCTGTTCTTGCTGCGGTTCTCGTCTCCTTTCTGTCCGAGCTTACCAGGCTCTGGACTCGTTCGGGTTCTTTTTGTTTCCCCCTTTAAATTGTCTTTTTTTCTGCTTTCTTTTGGAGCCCCGCGGTGTTACCCCTCTGGGTTGCGGAGAACTTGCCTTTCTCCCCCGCCCCGGTTTCTTTTTTTTTTTATTCCTTTGACCGGCCGTTTGCCCCTTTCGCTGCCATGCTTTACGTCGTCAACATCCGGCTTTTTCTTAACTGGTGCATTCTTCACGAGTGCGTTTTTGCCGTATTTTTTTTCTTCTTCCCCTTTTGTTTCTTTTGTTTTTTTAGTGGGCACCACCGGCGGATTGATGTCCCCCGTGCCGTCCTCTCTGGACGTCGGACGTCTGTTCTTCGAAAACTGATGTCCCCCCCAGGTTACTTGTTTTTCTTTTTTTTGTTCCTTGATTTAAACGGTTTTCAGCCAGATGGTGTTCCCCCAGAACTTCCGACCATCAACCATCATCCTTTCTTTTTGCTTTTGACTTTTGTTTTTCACAGTCGGGATTGTGCTTGTTCCCGCCTCTTTCCCCAGACGTAACCCCCCCTCCACTTTTTTGTTCCTGGATTGGCTCGGGGGTCGTGTTTTGCCAAGCCGGTTTGAGCGGGCCCTTCCCCGTGAGCTCTCCCGCCATTTTGCTCTCCCGCCAATGGCGGCCCTACCCTCCTTTGCCCGCGTTTTCCCCTTTTGACCCTTCATGTCTGTGTCGTTACTTTACCAGTTCCCCGAGTCCTTCAGGTCTGATTAGTTCCCTTCGTTTCCCCCCCAGTTTGCGTATGCCTTTTTTTTTACTCCTTTGTTTTTTAGTCTTTTATGCTTTTTTTTTTTTGACAACCTGTTAACACGTTTGCGTTCCTTCCTCTGGTCCATTTTCTAGCACTTTCTTTTTGTCAAACTTTTTCCGCCCAGGCTCTCCGGACCCCCCTGCGGACGGGCGTTGTACCGCGCGACGGCGTTCTTTTCTTTTTTTTTTCCTTTTTTTGATGGGGCTTCTGGTTGTCGTGCCCCTTCGACCTTCCCCCCCCTAGGGCACCCCCCCCCCCCCCCTGGCAACTTTCCCTCCTTCGGCGATCTTCCTCTGCGTAATACTCAGTCCTTTTTTCTTTTTGTTTCTTTGACCCTGCGCGACTGCTTGGTGTTTTTTACTCGGCGGTTTAACCGGCTTGACCTTGTTCTTTTTTTTCGTTTCTTTTCTTTTCTTGGCTTGCAAACGATACTTTCCCTACGTTTCTCGTGCCTCTTTCCTCCCCTGACCGGGCAGTACAACCCCAGCCGGCGGCTTTTTGCGTGCACCCCCCCACCTTTTTTTTTTTCTACTTTTGCCTTTTTTAGGTGTGGGACCCACTGAGCCCGCGGACGTCTGGCTGTGGCGCGTCGTACCTTTTTCCGTCCTGAGACATATCACTACCCTGTTCTGCCGTCTTTTCTCTTGTGCTGCGCTTTTTTCCCTTTCCCTTTTGTTGTCTGCTGCACCGAAGCCCATCGGTCGCTCGTTCTGGGAGTAGGACCGTGTCGCGTGCGGATTGACTTTTGGCCCTGCATTCTCCCCTCTTTGGTTTTGTTCACGGACAATTCCCCCGCTGGTAGGTGTTCTGGTCGTCCCCTCATCAGGTCTCTTTTGCACACACCACCTTATTTCCCTTCTACTCTTAATTTCCGTAAAAGCAGTTGAGCTCGCCGTCCCCCCTTCCCTTATTTGGGCTTCAGCCTCTTGTTTTCTTATCTTTCTTTGTTAACTGTCGTAACCATCTTTGATATGCTTTCCTTGCTCGCAGCTATTTTCTTTTTTTTTCCTTTTTTTCATACCCCTTTAGTCTCTCACCTTTCGAGTGAACTGAATCCTTTCGGTTTTTGGTCTTTAGACGCCACAATTTTGGCCCTTGTTGTTGGCAAACAAGGCTAATACGATGGGGGATCTGCCGTCACCCCCCTATTGTCTTTCTTATGGTGAATACCCCCACTTGCTTTACTGCGACCTCTGATAGGGTCCGGTACAGGAGGGCTTGGTTTTTCCTTTTTGAAAGGTTTTGCAGCTGTTGGGTTGAGCCCCCCCCCCCCTAAACACCTCCCCCTTCCTTTTTTTTAAAACGTCCACCAACGCTGGTGGCGTCTTTGTTGTTTTTCCCCATTCTCTTGCCGCGTGCCTGCCGTGCCTGTCGTCAACTGCCCCGCTTCCTTTACCTTCCTCTTTTTTCTTGACCTGTCAAAGCATTTGGTTACCGGGAGCAAAGGTATATCCTCTTTTGCAGACACCTTCGGTATGTTGTCGTTTCGTTTATTTGTTCCCCTCTTTTTTTTTTCCAATTTTCTGCCTCAACATTTTCCCTCCGGCCGGGGTTCTTCTTTTTGGTCGCGTAGGTCCCCGGGCTGGTGTTTTTTTCCCTTTCGACGTCGTCCCCTTCCACGTGCTTCTGCTGGACTTATGTTACGACCCTCCCTGGGAGGGGGAGCAAGGCTTCTGGTTTTCCCTTTTGTTTAAGTTTGCCCCTTTTGATGACAATTTCAGCAAAAACGGATTTGATTTCCCGAGGCCGTGAAACAACGTCTGCACGTTTCCCCCTCTTTGTCCCCTTTTCCCCCCCCCCCTTTGACTTTTGTTTATTTTCGCGCCATTTAACGTTTTTTTTGCTTGTCGATTTTCTTCCTCCCTTGCTGTTCCCATTTTTTTCCCGCTTTTCTGCCTGTGATTTCCACAGGTTGTGTCCTAAACTTTGTGGGCTGGTTTCTGAGTTGGCCTCGCCTTCATAAGGACCGAGGCCCTTGCCAACGACCCTTTCTCTTTTTCAGGAGCTCGGCTCTTACAGGATCTTGGGGCGCCGGTTCACGGCCCCCAAGTCCCTTGTAGTCACGGCTTTTTTTGCTGGTAACCTGTTTTTTTTTCGCGGTTTCCCCTTTTTTTGTTTGTATTTGGACATAGACCGTTCTTCGGTTCCCCTAGGTGGCTTTCGCACTTGGAACGTACGTCGCCGTCTTTTGGGACTTTTTTCTCGTTTTGTGTTGTCTTGACTGGCTGTTACTTTTTTCGGTAGTTCACCACTTTTCCCGACACGCGGCACGTTTTAAACGAAAATGGCTTTCCCTACGTGCCACTTTTTTTCCTTCTTTTGTCGTCTACCCTTTTTTTTTTCATCGCACTTGCCCTCCTGCCTAGTTCCTCGAGATTGTGTCAAACGGTTTACGGTTGTTTTTCAGTTGTGTTGTCATCATGGAGCCTGAAATCTTTTCCCGTAGCGTCGATTAGTTTGCCCCCCCCCTCCAATCATTTTGTAGTTTGGTTTCCCCACGGGCGTGTTCCTGCATCCAGAACCCCCCCACCCTTCCCGGTTGGCTGCTTTTTTGATCCCAAATTGCTGTCCCCTTTCAAGTCGCGTGACTGCTGCGTCTCCCCCCTCCCTCTACTGCTCTTTCTTTGTCTCTTTTTCTTTTCTTTCGCCCGCCAATTATCTTCGTCACTTCTCTTTCCCTCGCGGAGCCATTTTTTCTTTCACTCTTGAGGACTGTACGACTGTTACGCATGAGTTCCTCCGGAATTTTTTCGATGCGGACCCATCGTCCGTTTGGTCTCCCATTGAGGAAGGGTAATTCCTCCCCCGCCCCCTTTTCCCCAGACTTTTCCTAGGTTTTCCCAGATTCCCCAATCTATCTCATCCGCATTGACTCCTCCCCTCCCCGGGAAGGTTTCGTCGTAGAAGCCCCCCTTTGTGTTCGGCTCGAAGCCCACACGTTTTGCCTTGTTTGCAGGACCTCTTTCCCCCTTTCCCCAACCAGACTCCTAAATTCGCGACCATCGCTTCTCCCCTTCTCCTTCCGCCTCCCCGAGACTTGTTTTTTCCCGTCTTTTAGAACGGCCGACCCCCTGTCTGCTTCATGTTTACAACTGATACACCTTTTTTAAAACAATTCTCCCGTATTTCCACTCCACTTTCACCCCCCGAAAGTGAGTTTCTTTCTTTTTTTGTTCCTAGGTATTAATCAGCAATTACCTTTCCCCTAGGTTCACGTCTTCTTCCTTTTTCCAACAGGATTTTTTTACTCCTATCCAAATTAGGCTTCCAACTCTGGTTTTGGTTTCAGCATTGTTCCTCTTTTCCATTACAGGTTCGACTCCGATCTCTGGCTACTCCCCCCGTCCCCTGGTTCCTTTTGGGTCTTTGTACCTTTACGTTGGTATCCACGGTGGTCGGGTTAAGAGACCCCCTGGCCACGTTACGTCTCATTTTTCCCTGTGTCCCCCCTGGTGTTTTGTGCCTCTGCATTCCCCTTCCACGACCGGCAGTTATCCACGGCGGGGGTTTTGACTGTTGTTGTCGAGAGCACCCGTCCCGCTTCCCTGTCGAGCCACCCCCTTGGTTTTTAGGGCTCGTTCGTAGAATCCCGGCGTTTCCGTGGGCCCCTGCCCTGTTACAAGACGACGTTTGCTAGCTTTTCTCCTCGACCCCTCTCGGGAACAGGTTCACAAGAAGTTTGCAAATGGCTGACAACACCCCTTGGTACGCTCCTTTTTCTTTCCCAGGACAGGTATTTTTTTCTTTTTTTTTGTCGTTTTTGTTTGCTCAGTTCCCAGTTTTGGCACATAATGTTATCACAGCCTGTGTCCAACCTGGCACATTCCCGAGTAATTGACGTCTTGGGCCGATTTTGAGTCTAGACGTTTTCCTGGTGCCAGTTTGCAGGTTTGTTATTTTTTTGGCTTGTTTTCTACGGTCGGCCAGTTTTTTCCGCACCCTTTTTTTTGGCATTCATCTCCCTTGCCCCTTTTCATTGGGCGACGATTTCTGCCGTCCCCTTTTTTCGTTAGAACATCTTTTTAATAGTTTGCCTTTTTGTAGGCTGCATTGACACCTCTTCTGCGTTTGCCTCAGGAACGCGTTCTCCTTACGTTTTATTTTCCTCTTGACGATGGGGCAAGCCTTCTTCCCTAGTACTCAGGAAAGCTGCTGAGTGTTTCTTTTTTTTCTTTGTTCACTGTGATTTTTTTATTTTCTTTTCACTACCCCCCCTTGGCCCCCCCCCCTGAGAAGGGGTTTTACCTCCGAGGGTCTGCGAGCCTTCTTCTCCTTTTTTTGGTTCCCCCCCCGTTCTCTTTCTTTTATTTTTAAAAGCCAAGGAGTGGGGGGATTTCGCCTCTCTTCCATTACGTGTACTTTTTTGACGCCCCTTTGACTTCCTCCGGTTTTTTTTGCGTTTCGATGAATAGTTCAGTTTCCCTCCCGGCGCTCGGTTTTCTTGTTGGACATGACTTTTAGGCGTTCTGCCGCGCCGGGTCCTTTTTTTTTTTGACCTGCTTTTGGTCGGCGGTCCTTAATTCGTTTTTTTTTTCTGATTTCTTCCCCTTTTTTTTTTGGAGAGAAGGCTTCGACGACTCTTCGTTTTTTTTTTTGCTTTGCGCCCTACTCTTTTTGGGAGGTCGGCAGCTGTTGCATTTTTCACCTGTGGAGGATTTTCCTCTCCTTCCCAGTGCCCCACTTTCCCCCCAAACTATTCTTGCTTAACATTTTTTAGCAGTCGCGGTACGCTCGGCACACCTTTTTTTCCCCGTGGCCACCCATACTATCGCCCTCCTTCTTTGTTGTGTTCAGATCTGCTTTTTTTTCTTTGGAGGGTTTTCCTTTTGTGAAGATCGCTCCGTTCCCCCCCCCCCCTGCGTTGTCCACTTTGCGTTCCCCTGATGCCCCCGCCCTTTTTTCTCATTTTTCCTTTTCCAGCTGCAATCCTTCTCGATTGGTCAGCAATGCGATTTGTCGGCTCTGCTCTTCCCCACCATGGGTAGACCGAGTTGAAGGGTCGTTCACCCCTTTTTCGAGTGAACTTTTCTCCTGGCCGCATCGCGATTGACCCGTCCCGAAACCGTGCGCGGCCGTTTAGTTTTTCCCCTCGATTTGGAATGCTCATACCCGGGCGTTTCCTTGGTCCCCCTCCGAACATCGTCCCAATTACCGAGATTTAAGGTATTGGCTCGCTTAGCGGCTGGGCCCTTTTTTCCCCTAAGCGGGACAGGACGTTCCGGTTTCCACCCCCCCCCCGTTTTTCTTTCTACTCTTTTTTTATTAGTCGATTTTGGCGGTTGTTGGACTCCCTACCTTCGTTTTCAGCCCCCCCCCTCTTCGCTGAAGGATTGCTGAGTCCAGGCGCCCCCGTGAACCGATTTCTCTTCTCTTTGACCTCTTTCATCGGTGAGAAGGTTCTGTCCTTATTTTCTCAGTCCTGGCCAGGGTTCCCTCCCTTTCCGCTTTTTTCTATTTTTTTCGTTTTTTTTTATTTTCCAACATTTTTTTGAGGAGGTTTCTGCCTGCTTTACCGTGTGAGACGAGGACGAATGGGTCCCACCAGTACTTTCATATTTTTTCCTCAAACACATAAGGGGCACCGTTCTTTCTGCGGGCGACAACCCGTGGGATGAGTCTGCGTCCATCCGTTTAAGCTTTGTCTGTGTTTGAAGGACGTTTTTTTTGTTAGGTTTTCAGTCTTTAGTTTGGCCCCCTGTGCCACGTTTTCACGAGGTAAGCCCCGCATGTCCCCCCCTTTTTGTTTCTTCTTTTTTTTTAAGTTTTCCAAGGCTGTAAAAATACCCATGTCTGGTGTCACTCTTTTCGAGGGTGGAAGTCGCCTTTTTCCCTCGCTTTCCCTTGAAATCCTCTTTCGTTGCGTCAAGTCTTTGCCCGCCGCCGAGTGCTGTCGGTCTTGGGCTTTTGACGTTCGCGTGCTTTTCCTTTTCATTCGCTTCTACTTCAACTTACATTTGGCTTCCACAAGTGGGTCGTCTTTCTTCTCGGACAGCTTTCGTGGTGGACGTGGTGCTCTTTTCGTTTTAGTTTTTTTTTCGGCGACTTTGTGCGCTCCGGTGTTTCTTTTCTGTTCCTCAGACGGTTTTGTTCCCCTCTAACCAACAAAGATCGTCTCCTCCGTCCCTTTTTTTGTCTGTTTCTTTTTTTTTTTATTGGTTTTCTCGGGTTTTGGTTTTCGCTGATTTGGCCTCCCTCCCCGACGGAAATCGTTTTTACGAGTGTCTCGCCGACTGGCTTTTTTTTTTTTTTTGTTCGTTCCCCGTGTTTGCCTTTTGCTCCGACGATGTCTTCCCCTGCTTGTTCCTTTTTTTTTTTTCAATGTGATCCCTTTTGGACCGTCTTTTTCGCCCCGGTAGTGGTCCTTCAAATTTCTGTCCCCTTTTTCGCCCTTTTTTTTTTGGAGTTCGGGAAAGATCGACTTGCTGTGTTGGGAGCCTGGTCATTCTCACTTACGCTTGCTTTTTTTTTTGCATTTTGTTTTCGCACAGTTTTTGTCCCCCCCCTGTGAGGGACGCTGTCAACCTGCTCTCCGTCTCGTCGGATCCGTCTTTGGTTCGTCTTGGGTGAAGCGTCCGCATCGTCTTTTTTTTCCTTTTTTTTCTTTTTCCCCATGACCTCTTTGGCGGAGGTCCGGGGTCATGTGTAGGCCCCCCCCCGGAGTTCTGGCCCGGGGGGCGCTTTTTGCTCTCTGTGCTTTTTCGAACACCCCCTTTCTCGTTCTTCGATTTGTTTTTTTCCGTTTTTCGTGGTTTTTTAGAGCGCCGGTTTACTTCTTTTGATTCCTATGCTTTTAGGTCATCTGGAGCTGTATCCCCCGATGCGGGGAAAATCCACCCCCCGGATTCGATGAGGAAAGTCGGACCTTCGTTTGGTTTGTGATGGGTGTAGTGGATACGTCACCCGTACAGAGTTTTTGAGTTTCCCCCTTGTCCTTTTGCCCTTGGTTTATGACTTTGGTTCGTTGCGGCTCGTCGTTTCCGAGTTTCACTTATGCCTGGCTTTCGGTTGCCCCCCCCATTCTCCTTTTTCCAGATTTTCAAGAACCATCTCCTTCCCTTTCTTACAGCGTGTGGAAGCACCCCCCTTTTGCCATTTTTCAGGGTTTGGTTTGCACCCGTGATTTCGTTCTTCAAGGGCGAGTGGGACTACCTCTTTTTTGCATTCTCATTGACGTTCCCGCGGTTCGATTTTCCCTTTCCCCCCTACAGAGGGATTTCTTACTCTCGGCTGTTTTCTTTCTTCCCCTTTTTCCTTTGGTTATATCCTGCAGGTTTAACTGGCGTGGACCCTTTTCTCTTGGGGGGCGTGTTAGTCAACGCCGAGTTTCGTACGTAGGATAGTTTTCCCCAAAGGTTTCTTTTTTTGTGGATCTTTTTTATTCTTGGGGCCCCGGTTAAGTCCTTCCGCGTTTGTCTTCTCCTTACGGACAAAGAGAAATACACCCTTCCACTTGCCCCCTTTTTTGCGCCGTTTTTGCTTGTCCCCTTAATTGCAGTGGTCAGGGGTTTGTATCGGCAGATTTGTGTTCGGCTCCTTTCTTGTCTTCGCTCCTAATGTGATACCTTTGGGACGTCTCGTTGTTATTTTTTCAACGACTTTTTCAAATGGTGTTGACGCGAGTCCTTCTTCTCGTGCCCCCCCAATTTTTGCGACGCAGCGACTATTCGCCCCGTCGTTCTTGCTTTTCCCTTGCCTCATTGAGGTATTTTCCCATAGTGTTAGGCAAGTGGGTCCACCCTGAGACCCTCATGCTTTCCCCATGCCGATATCTGGAACTGGCGCTTTTCTGTCTTTTCCACAAATCCCTGTTTATTTTTTTTTTGGGTTTGCCGTCTGCCTCGAGGGATGTTTTGGGACTCAGGGACCCTCCCCTGACCTTGTTTTTTTTTTTTTCTTTCTTTACCTTACTTTTTCCCTTGTCATGTTTTACAGAATATACTTTCTTCTTGCCTCTCTCCCCCCTTTAACACAGGGACACCTTTTTTTTTTCCTGATCTCCCTTTTCTCCCTTCCTTCATTATTTCCGGGTTTTCTTTCTCTGAAGTATGCTCCCCTATCCCAGTTCTTTGATCTTTTCTGGGACCTTATTCCTTTACGGGTCAATTGTTTTTTTTGTTTTTTTATTTTTTCCTCTCCGAAAGGCT
>Ga0179593_1477905_pt1 | contig 12637 bp, 13 predicted proteins | sample CZODoug2_1_08_16_FD_185931 | JGI IMG/M metagenome (GOLD analysis project Ga0179593, IMG submission 185931) | Vadose zone soil fungal communities from Angelo Coast Range Reserve, California, USA - CZODoug2_1_08_16fungal (PacBio error correction) | ecosystem: Environmental > Terrestrial > Soil >... | reverse complement strand
GCGATCTTTTCTCTGGCCTTATATTTTCGATCTGCTCTTTCCGGATGTTTTCCGATTTGTCCTCTCCCTTTCCGGGTTTCCCTTGCGCCATTCCTTTCTTCCAGCGCTGCCTGTTTCCGCGGAACGAAGGAATTGGTCATGCCATTACGACCCGCATGCCCCCCAATCGCTGTTTTCAATTTCCGTGGGGGTGTATGGGGTCCCTTCCCGCGTTGCTCCGTTATCCCCTTTTGATGATTAAAAGGCAGATTCTCCTTCCCCCAAGAGCAATGTGGATTAACTTCTTCTTTACCTTTGGGTTTTTTTGGAATCACAGCGTGACTCGCGCCCTGTTTTACGTGACACTCCTCCCAAACACCTCTTTGTTGTGTTTCCCTCTTTTCGCCTTTTTTTGACGTTGACAGGGTTGTCTCTCTAGGACCGGTGTATAACTCTCTTCCTAGCACTCCGTCTGCTTTCCTTGTTTTGAGTTTCGACTCAGCTATTCCCTTCGACTCCTTCCTTGAAACTTGATTCCCCCCCCAACATAAGCAGAAAATATCCAAGCTTGGTTCCCTTTTAACGCTGGTTTCAAGACTGTTCTTTACGTCCCCGGCGTGACAATCTCCCATTCCCTTTTTCTCCTTAGTGACCCACACTTTTTAATTGAACGCAGGTTAGGGCAGTTTTAATAAGCCTAGATTTGCCCCCCCTCATGTAAGAACTCACGCCAAAGTATCGGTTTGGGAATTCCCTCTTCCTTTTCACTGCGCCTGTCTTGGTACGGGCGAGACAGAATTCCCGAATCTTCCTGCCTCAACTCAGTCAGGAAGGTCTCCTTCCGGCTGGCCGATATCCTCTTCCTTCTTGAGGCTTTGGGAAGGAGAAAGTTTGGTCCCTATCAGGTCGAATGACCCCCCCCCAATAATGCTTTCTAAACTCCACGGTCGGTCATTGAGACCCTCCTCCCCCTTCCTACCTGAAGCCAAGTCCCGCGACGATGCTTTTCCTAATGACGGAGCCTCGATATTTCGCTCCCTATCCCCATGACCCGAGGCGTTGCGTCCTCTCCCAGTCAGAGTTCCGACGCGTTTTTTTCCCCTCATTCAAGATTTTACCCTCAACATTCTTCAGTATTCTTGAAGTCGTGAAAAAGTGCAGAATCTTCTCTCCTCTAGGTGCCGAGCGTGGCGGCGCAGACGATCTTACACTCTTTTTTCGGCTGGTACCCAAGTTTTGTTTGTTCAGAACCGTTGAAATGACCGTGTCTCCTTCCCCCCCTTCGGTTTGAACCTTTCTTCCCCCCCCTCTAACCGAGTCCCGTTTCACGGTGATTCGGCACCATCCCCTCGTTGTTCGGTTTCTCGAAGGCGCTCCAGAGAACCCTGCAGGTAGATCGTCCCGACAGGTGATCAGGTTCCCCAAAGTTCGAGCCGTGAGGCCTCCCGCTGCATCTCTTCGCAATTGATAGGGCCTGGTACTTCCATCGCGCGACTGAATGAGGGTGAGGGAGCCCGGTCTTTTCTTATCCCTCATCCCCCCTCGCCAGTTTGTTGCGTTCTACAATCTCCCCCCCACAGAGGGAAGCTTCCTCTAGTTCCCTCCTCTCTGGTTCTGCTGCTGACATTTCTTCGTCTGACCCCACGAAATTTTGTGTTTCAACAGGACGAGCCCCCGGCCTTTTTTTTTAATGCGATCCGACTTGTTTTTGACCGGGAAAAGCCAGTTCTCCTGACGTTTTTGACCAGAGAGTTCTTAATTGTAAGATAGCTCGAAGTTTTTCCCACTTTGGCCCTCCGGCAAAACCGGCCTAATTTGTTTCTTCCTTTTAAACCTGATCTAAGCCCTTTCTCCCTTAATGTCGCTCATCGAGGCATTTGATAACCGGACCGGCTTGCTCTCAGGACGCCGCCGCCCTTCCCCTTCCTCACCGCGCGTGAGGTCAACATCTCCCTGTTGGCGAGAAGCTCTATTTCAGTCCCCCCTCTTTGTTTGATTTTGAGAGTCCCCCCTCTCGTCTGGGCTTTTTTATCGTCGCAGGCGGCCATAGATCGTTTTGCTTCCTCCTCTGTTTTCCCAGCGATCGGTAGGATGACGACGTCTAATGGTCACTCACGACCTCCTCCGGCATTTCTCGCGATTACTAAATGCTTTCCTAGATTGTCCGCTAACACCGCCAGAAAACCCCCCCCTAGCTGATTTTTTTTTTCCTTGGATGGTATGACAGCAGGATGTTCTCTCCTGTTACGAGGGCTTTTTCTGTTCTTCCCCCCTTAATTACTTTTTTTCCATTGTTATATACGGTTTTTAGTTCTCCCCCCTATGCTTTGGAACACTTTGGAAATGTGCCCCTTGTTCCCATCAGTTTTGACGGAGGTTGGATTTCTCCAGGAGTTTGGCGCGTGCGCCCAAGAAAATTTCTTTGTTTCTGCTTTGGTATAGCTCCCAACCAGGAGATCCTGATTTCTTTCTGGCGGTTTTTCCTGTCCTCTCTGTCGCGCGCGCGCAGGACCTTTCTTTCCTTCAGTGTTGTTTAGCCCTCCCCCGCCGTTTTTTACTAATGTGGTCTTGCCTTTTCGCCGATTTTGCTTTCGTCGTTACGCATTCCACCCGCTTGACCTCAACTGAAGTGGCCCCTTTCGCAGAGCTGTGACCGCTTTGGGGTCGCTCTTTTCTTTTATTTTTCATTGCCTTTCCCCTCCCTTTGTCTCGAGAGTGTTCGCGGTCGGTCTGCACGATTCTCTTTGAAGATGTAGAACATTTTTTCCGCATCCACCCTTCTTCTCTTTTGATTTTTCGTCCCTTGCGACAGTTGCCCTCCGCAGCCGCTTGAAGTCGTCTCCCCACGGACCTGACTTGTTTCCGTATTAGGGCTTTCCTAGTTTTGTTGCTCCTTTAGGCTTTCCGCTCGGCTCTTTTGGTTCAGGCGCTTCCCTTGCTTTTGTTGAATGTCGACCCCCTCGCTCCGCAGGGCGGTGAGATAGTTGGCGTTTCTCTGGTCCCCCTCGATAGCCAGGCTGCATCTGCCAATAGTGTCGTTCCGAGTTCTTCCCCCCCTCGAAGCCCTCCTCCCTATCTGCGAAGTGCGCTCCTCCCTTCTTTCATATAATCGTTGTTTTTTTTGTCGTCTAGTCTTGTTTGCTTCTCTTCTCAAGCTACTACGCTGGTGCTTCGCGGTGAATCCTTCCTCCCCTTTGGCGGGTCGAGCGGTTCAGGCCTGGATCTCCTTCTTTCTCTGATCTCTTTTGATTAGACCCAAGGCGCCTTTCACGCTTTTTTCGGAAACCTCAAATGCCACCTTAACAGGCGTTTTTGACTTCTCGGTTATTGCCTTAGTGGCTTTCCCATCTTCTCACCATGATTCTTGCCTCTCCGAACTAATCCGTTGCCTTAGGCGGTTGTTAGACAGTCGCCTCCCTTCGTCACGGCGTTTGCGCGCAAGTACCCCCTAACCGCCAGTCGCTGGTTTGAGGAGATGTTTTACTTGCCCTTCCTGATTCGCCGACTGCAAGTCGTCTTTCTCGGCCACCACTGCTGGGAGCTTACCCCAGCAAAGCGCCCTTATCTTTATTTTTTTGCTTTCTTACGCTGCGCCTTTGGAAAAGCAGGTCTTTCTTCCTTTTTCCTGGGCAATTGGCAAACTCGGTGGAGGCCGCTCTACACCTTCGACCTCACATTTGAAGGTCTGACCGCTTCCTTATTCCTTCTGCGAGCGCTCAGCCCGGCGATCCCTTTCTCGACCCTCGCCCCGCTCGGCTGCGGATCTCTTTTTGACGGGCGCCTTCCTTTCGATCCTCCCTTCTCCTCGATGGTTGAGCTTCTCAACATCCTGGCTTTTTTTTTTTTCTCCCAATTGGCCGGTCCCTGATTTTTTTTTGACTTCCCCCTTTTTTCCCCCTTCTGGGCCGAAGCTCCCCGTCCATATCTTTCTGCGAAAGTTCATTTTAAAAAGTCCTTCCGCATGGGCCGACATTCAAAACCAACATGCGTGATTTAGTGTCAGGCTAGGATTCCTTCCTTCCCTTTCACTCGATATTGAAGTCGGTTATGGAGGTGGGGTTATTCAGACCATTAGAAACCCATCCTTGGGAGATTCCTTCGTTTGTTGAGGAGATTGCTTTCTTCTCTTCTTTACCTTATTCTTCCCACGTATGGAGGAGTTATGGAAGAATGGATTCTTCGGCCTCCAGCAGAATGATTGTCTTTTCCGCTGACCGTTCCCCAATAGTGTTTTAGTTCTTCTTGTGAGACTTCGGGCCCCCCTTCGAGTTGTTACAAGAATTGAGCTTGATGCATGGCCTGGGCGGATAGTCCTTATGAAGAGGTTTCACCCAGAAATTTTTTTTTTAGACTTCTTCGGCGCTAGCGGCGACTATCTAAAGGATCCCTTTGAGGCGTGCGCTTTGGTCGCAGACACCCAAAATTAGGTTCTTTTTTCCTGTTGACCTTTTGCCCTGATCCCCAAAGGATGTCTTTGCTTATTCTTGTCACGTGACGAACGAGTTTTTCCCTCCTTGCTGTCACCTCGTCCCGTCCGACAGGTAGGACACCCTTTCGCCATGTAAACCCTTATCATGAGTGGCTTCTGTTCCGTTGTAGTGTTTTTTTTCCTTTTCGAGCTTCTGAGGTAATCTCTTTCCCCCCCCCCCCCCGATGCCCCCCCCCCCCCCCCGCTGTGGGGTTTCGGAGGATAGCTCTTCACCTTTCAGCTGTGTTATTCTCCGCAGGCAGGTTTGTTCCTCCCATTCTTTTTGTCCTTGCTCGTTTTCCGACCCCCTGCTCTTTTCGCAGCGATGCGCTTTGCCTGCACGGCCGCCTGATGGTTCCTGATCCACTTCTTGGATACTCCCTTGCAGGTTTTGGTTTGAGTTGTCGTGGCCCCCTGCCTGTGGTTCTTCCCCCCTTTTTCGGGCTTTTTCCTTTTTTGACCGGCCGGGTCAGCTGCCCGGCCGGACCAACTGGTCTTTTAATTTATTGACTCGTCGTGTTTTATCCCCCCTTTTCCCCCCGGGGAGCTGCTAGTTTTTCTCCCCCTCTCGGCAACATGCGCTCTCCTGGCCCGGGCTGCGTGCCATTTTCTTTACTTATGCTTCCTTTTCCGTTACTTTGCACCATAGCGTAGGTCACACCTGTGCGGAGTGAGAATCCCTGATCCTCTGTTTTTTTTTTCTAGATCTCCCCTCTTTTCGCCGTCCCCTCCGGAAACTCTCTCTTCGACTTTCCCCATTTTCGTGAAGGGTCTGTTCTTGGATTTGGCAGCTCCATGTTCCGAGCTGCTGGTGATGGTCCCCCTTCTGTTCTCCCAGTTCTTTCCCACCCTTTCTCAGGCCCGACTTCTCTTCCTATCCAGGCTATAGCTTTTCTCCTCCTTCCCAGAGACGGTCTTATGTCCGTGTGGGCCGGGCCTTCACCCGAACTGGCGTTGGATTTTTTAATAGGAACTTAAACAGCTGTTCTACCTGATTGATGCGGGCCCCTTCTTCCCCCTTCCGGTGGTTGGGCAGTTTCATGATGGCTTTTCACAGAACGTCGGGATTTCCCACGGCCCCACCATTCGTTCCTTCTCTTGTGGGCGTCACGACAGAGATCGCATGTTCGGATTTTAATCTCATCGTCTCATTTTCTCCACCCCCTTTTTTTTCGGGTTCTCGGTTTTTTGTCCTTTTTTTTTGTGGACTGATTTTTTTTCCCACGGGCAACGCAAGACCAGAATGCCCCAACCTTGGGCCCAAAAAAGTGTTGTCCCCCCCCCCCCCCAAACATGACCCCCACACCCAACCCCACCAACCCCCCCCCCCCCCCCCCATTGTTCCCCCCCCCCTATCACCCCCCCCCCACCCATGTTCCCTTCGCTTAATGGTCCTGAAGCAGCTTTCGGCCACACCTTTAACCTTACCCCCGACTTGTCTCGGATTTCCCCCCCTGCTGATTTACCCCCTTCTATACAGCTACCCCCCTGAATTTAAGCCAGACCCACTTGAGGAAGCAATTCCGGACCCTTGCCTCTTGGTTGGGGCGCTGTCCCTGAACCTTTTCCTGCGCTGTTGATTTCCTACCAATCAGAAGAAGGACTGTCGGTCCTCAACAGTTATCTGATGTTGTGATCTTTTGCTGGCTCCTTCCCTGGTTTTGCCTTCTCTCGGACCTCCTACCTGTCACTATCTCCTTGGTCTGTTCTGTCATGCGGTTTTGGGCCTTACGGGCCGTGGTTCCTGATTCCCAAAGGGCAGCGGCGTCGAACCTCTTCATGTTCTCCTCCGGCTTTTTTCCCCAGCACCGCCTTCTTAAAGCCGATTAACAGATCTTTTCCCCCTGCCCGCTGCGCAGTTTTCCGCAAACCCAACGAACGACTTCCTTCTTTTGATTTCCTATAATCGAACCCGGTTTTTTTCCGTTCCTACTTCTCTGCGTCGGTCTTTACCGTGCGCTTGGGAACCCGCCCGGCTGAGAATATCTCTGTCCCTCCTCTCTAACTGCGCGGTGGTGGGCGTTGCATTTTCAAGGTGCTCGGCTTCACTTTTACCTTCCCTCGATCACCTTCTATACTACCAATCATTGTGTTGTTGAGAGAGCCATGATCTGGATAGTAGCTGCCCTTGATTTCTTAAACCGGAGCCAATTTCCCGTAGTGAACCCCCGGTGCGCCGGGCGCGCGCCAGCCTCTCCTCCCGATTCAGTTGAGCTTTTCCCGCTCCTTGTGAAAAAATTCCGATAAGAGCATCTTGCCACACCCCCCTTTCCCTAGATTCTTTGAACGCCTCCCTTAATTTCGTCTTCGTTGGGTTTGCTGAGTCTTCGACTTCTTTTGCTTGCGCATTTTTCGTGGACCGTCTTTTCCTCGGCTCTGTCTTGGGCCGGAATTGTGATCCCCCAGTTCCGTTTGTGGAAGACCTTCTTCTTTATCCAGCTTTTTTCCCTTTTTTCCATCAGGTGTCCCCCAGAACCTTCCTTGTCTTTTCCCCTCCAGACTAACAGCATTCACAACATCGCCAGAAAAGGGTTTAATTTGTTTTTTCTCTCTTTTTCCCCCCGCTTAAGAGTCTTCTCATGGCTATCCTGTTCCTACTCTCCACGGAACGATATCTCCCTAGATAACTTTGGATTCCCCCAGCGTGGCTGCGTTGGGTGTCATTCCCCACTCTAGTTTTGAGAGCGTTCTTTGCCCCCCGCGGCCAACACCGAGCTGGTGTAACGCACCTCTGTGTGTCTGGCTTTGCTGGTTTTTTGTTTATTGACAGGGGTATCCCATTCCGCCTTGTCGATAAGTCCCCCACCCCCCCCCCTTCATCTTTTTTTCGGTTTTTTGTCGTCGTTTTGCATGTCGCCCGATACCTCTACTTTGCCAGGCTCCCGTTCGTCCCCACCCTAGTTACTGCCAGAGGCAACAGACCCCCTATTTTCCGCCTTGGATGACGTCGGCGTCCATCCCATCCGCTTTCGTGTCTCCCCCCTATACCACGAATTCTTTTGTTTCCATACTCCCGATTTGCTTACCATCCATCATGTACCAAGAAAATCCAGAGACTTTCATTTCATTTCCCCTCCCCTCTCCCCTTTTTCACTTCTTTGGTACGGGGGAACCGAATCCCGCCCGTAGTGAAGACTCCCATATCCCACTTCCTGGGGCGTCTCGGCCTTCGTTTTCCCTCCGATATCTTAATTTTATTGTCTTCCTGAGCGGCCGTTAGCCAGTGTTGGTCCGAGATGATAACCTGATCTTCCCCTTTTTTAAAATTCACTTTCCTTCTTATTTTTGATTTTCCGACGAACGGCGAAGTTCCCCATTTTGAGATCTGTTTCCCCTCCGCAGTCTGAAACCTCTCCCCTCGCGCCCGCACCGTGCTCGGCGTTCTTTCGCCGCCGCCAAGCTTTTTTAACCCCCCCCGACGCGATTTTCCCCCCCCGTCCAACCTGCCACTCTTCCAATCACGGGCTCTTCTTCCCTTCCGTGCCACCGCATCCGTACGGCGGCGCCATAGGTTGCTTGGGTCTTCCCCCCGAGAGCTCGGCCGAGGTGATTGGTTCCACAGACTCATGAAGAACGTCCCCAAGTCCCGTGTTCCCCCTTCCTCGGGTCCTTTGCAGCCCGTTCCTTGTTCAAAAGCGAACAGTTCAGATTGCCACTTTGGAGCGGCCAACTCCCTCGGCCCTTTTCTCTGGCGTACATTACGAGAAAAACAATTATTTGATCGCCTTAATGTTGTTGAAAACCCCAGTGACGGCTTTTTTGCCCTCTCCAGTCTCGCGCCTCCCTCTCCCTCGGTCTCTTTTAGCATTTTTCCGATCTCACGGCATTATGGGGAGGGCGATTTTCCTGAGGATAAGCCGCACGTACGCCAGTTTTTGAGCATCGATTTCCCCAATAAGAAACCATCGGTACACCGCGCTCCGATTTGCCGAGAGTCTGGTCTGTTGTCTCTAGCAGGGGGTAGAGCCAATTTTTGCCAGTTTTAACAGGTCTTTCTAAGAATGCGGCCGGTGCCATGACCTCAGCGTTACTCATGAGTTATCCCGTTGAAGTTAGCCTGGTGTTCCTCCCTTAGAGAACATATATTTATTTTACACGTTTTAAGTTTCTTCTGATCTTCCTCTTTATTGCTCGTTTAACCAGGAAGCAAGGAAAACCCTTCCAGCAGTCAGGTTGTTTTGGTTCTTTTCTTCGCCCCGAAACTGTGCCCCCTTTGACTGCGACTCGAGATTCCTTCGCGCTTGTTAGCTGAGCAGGGCTTGCGTTGACCTCGTAACCCTTCCGCTACGACCATGGCCCTTCGGCCCCCCCCCCCGAGCGTTCTGTCACCACACCCGACGGTTGTTCTCCCCCGAATTTAAAAGCGCTTTACTCCCTTTGGTGACGGGAGCGTCCCCTCCCTCGCATTTTTCTTTGCTTCCGTCGAAGGCGTTTTAGCCCCCCCTTCGGCCTCCTTCTTTCCCCCCCTTTTTCCCGCGATGGTGGCCGCTATTCCCTTTAGGCGAGGGCTCCCCCCGGACGCGAGCTCGCCCTCGCCGGGCAGCCTGCGCTTTCGCCTGCCCTGCGGTGGCGACGTTTTTTTTTTGATTCCACACGCCCTTTTTTACACTAGTTCTATGCGCGGGTTCCTCCGTGTCATTGAAAGAATATTTTTGGCCTCGCCGGTTTTCCCCGCATTGTTTGGTTTTCTGGCCCTTTCTGCAATGACTTTTCAGCACCCTGCCGCTGAGCCTTGGTTGTTTCCTCCCGTCATTTTTTTTTGATTATTTTTGCCCTCCTTTTGCCGTTTTCCGTTTGTTACAGTGCTGTTTTCCTGGGCCCTTCTTTTTCGAGTCGCGCACCAGAACATCCTAATGGAGAAGTGGCGGGTAAGGCGCCTTCCAAAGCAGATAGCAGCCTCTTTTTCCTGTTTTCAGTGACTGCCTTCTTCCGGTAGAGCGGTGTCTCCGGGAGTAAGATGGAAGGTTCTCTCACCGCCTTTGACGGAAGTGGGTAGGCGTCCTCTCCCGTCACCCTGATTTTCCGGGCGTGCGTTCCGCTTAAAAATAAGTCCCGTTCACCTTGATTCCAGTGCTCCTCCAGTGAAAGAAAACGCCCGTTTTTTGTGCTCTCCTCCCGGTGATTTTTTTCCCGGTTTAGAAACTCACGTGTGGCCGCGCCGCGATTCGGTTTTAGGACACGTCCCCCTTCTTGTCCTGGCCGCTCCTCAACCATGAAGCATCCACTTGGCCTGAGTTATTTTTCCTTGCGATCAGTGCCGTTCCCTCTCGCGATCAGTTTAAAACGGCGATCTTCCCCCTCTTCTTGGGAGGTTCGCCCTCATACGGCGTTTTCCCGCAGTAGGCCCCAGGAAGCTGCCTCTTGACTTTCTGATTACCTCTTGCTTTCTTTGGTACGTCCCCGGCTGCTCTCTCTTCTGAGCGTTCGGCGTCGTTCTCAAGGCGCCCACGATCTAGCCCATTTTTTCCACCCGGTTCGACCGCATAGTCCTGGACGAGGGATGTCACCGTTTAAATAGACCTTTTTAATATGCTTCTCTGACACTTTTATCTTTTAATAATTCGTGGGTTTTTGAGAGAGATTGCTGGTCTGCACTTTCTTAGCCCTTATAAGAGGGCTGTTTTTGCAGCCCCCGGCTCCTTCATGTGCGTTTCGCGGTTCTCTCCCTTTTTCGATTCGGGCGCTATGAGAACGTCCTCGACTGATCCAGCAAGGAGATTAGTTTTCTAAACCTACATCACCCGTAACACCCGCTTGCCGTCGACGTGTTACGCAGTCCCTTGCCTTTTTTCATACGGCTGGCCGCTAAGTCTTTTCTACGACGCTTCCCTCTCTGGCCTGTGTTAGAACGGATCGCGACTATTCCTTCCGGGCGGATCCTAAAAATACCATTGCATTGAATTCTTTTTTAGTTCCCTTTGCACAAGTCCTACCTTCCTTTAGCCTCCGACGCTCCCGATCGTTTTGGAATAGGAACCCACAAGGTTTCTCTTAAACCACAGCACTCGAAGGAGAGCCCCGCTTGGATTCGTATGTTGTTCTGCTCTTCCTGTTTTAAGGTTTCCTTCTTGAAGGTCGCCAAGACCGGCAATCTTGCGATTCGGCAGCTACCTTTCTCTCAACGGGTCCTTCCCCGCGCCCTGGGTACTTCCTGCAGCTCCGTCTCAGTTTATCTTCCATCTATAACGAAGTGCAAAGACCTTCTTTTCCCCAGATTCCTTTTGCCGGTTTTATCCAGAAGGTCCTGTCAGAAAGATGCTCTTTGGCGCGCCTCTACCCTACTGGCGAAGAAAAAATGAGGTCTTGATGGCACCTACCCCGGAAAAGGGCGGGGCAAAAGTTTTTTTTTGAATCAGCCCAGCCCCGTTTGAAATTAAGTTTATTCCACAGTAAGGTCGAATGGGATCCACTCCCCACATCCAACCCACCCCCCACCCCCCCCCCCCCCCCCCCCCCCCCCCCCCCCCCCCCCCCCACCCCCCCCCCCCCCCCCCCCCCCCCCCCCCCCCCCCACCCCCCCCCCCCACCCCCCCCCCCCCCCCCCCCCCCCCCCCCCCCCCCCTCCCCCCCCCCCCCCCCCCCCCCCCCCCCCCCCCCCCCCCCCCCCCCCCCCCCCCCCCCACCCCCCCCCCCCCCCCCCCCCCCCCCCCCCCCCCCCCCCCCCCCCCCCCCCCCCCCCCACCCCCCCCCCCCCCCCCCCCCCCCCCCCCCCCCCCCCCCCCCCCCCCCCCCCTCAAAAATCTTCCTTCCTGCGATTTCTCTGCCTTCCTACTGACAGTATTACCCTCCTCTCATGTTTCCGATGTGGGAGTTTTTGGCCTCAGTCCCCTCCACCCGCATTGCGTATATTCGCTCGGCGGACTTCGAGTTAGCGCTTCGATTTCCTGGATTATTCTGATCCTAAGATCTGGCCCCCCCCATGAGGCGCCGATTGGCGTGGTACGCCTTTCTTCTCGAAGACCCGTGCCATGTTTATTTTCGCTCGCATAACCTATTTGCTTCTTCTTGTTGCGCGGAGAACACCGTATAGTTGTTGACTCGTCTTGGTGCTTCAGGTCATGGCGGCGGCCGGTTAGACCCTCCCTGTTTTTTCCTATTTTGTTTAGGCTACCGCAAGGCTGAGCCTTCTCTCTCTCCATGGATCACCTAGGATTTCTGATTTTCACTCTGGTTTATTTTTGTTTGTAGCCCCTGCTTATTGTCTCGAAGTTCTGTTGGCCCGTTGCGAGTCTCCTGTTTTCTGTGCTCCCTTCCATCCCCTAGTCGGTTCTTCCTTCCACCACTGCGGGTCTCCTTTTCCGCCTGAGAGTATTCCGTCCCTCGTTGGCCGCTTTTTCGTCCATGCAGCTCGAATGTGTTTTTTCCGAGTCGAGCGCTTGCACGTCTTCTCTGTGACGCTTCCATTTTTCTCCTCTCTCTATCCCTTCTTTCTCGTTTCCAGCGCGCGTCGACTGCGGACTGCGCGCATTTGTCAGACTTCTTACCTCCGTGCTTGGTGCTTGTTTTGGGTTTCCCCCTATTTTTGCCCTCGTTGCCTCCCTTTTTTTGTACGGTCTCGCTTGTCTGTCCTCTTTGTTGTTTGTTTCGTTCTCCCCTCCTCTGACTGTTCCCTTGGGACTGTCGCTTTTTTCCCCTTTTATTACTGGCGCCTTCTCGTTTTTCCCTGTTTCTAGGCGTTTAGATGACAACCATGCTTTTTGCCGCTCAGCGTTTTCTTCTACCTCTTCTCCTCTCATTGATCGACGACCGGGCGTTTTTTGCTGCCGCCGAGAGCGCCGACCGCAGAGCGACGCTCTTTTTCGAGATTTTTGCTTTCTTCCCCCTCGCCTTACAGTGGATTACCCTAGACGAGAAAATAAGAACGCGCTTCGCCTATCATCACTTCACATTTGCTCAGTGACGTTACTTATGCAGGATGCGCTCCGTGGGTCTTCCCAGCCCCATTTTTTGTTCACACCTTCTGCGTTCCCCTTCTTTTCCGCTGTAGTCGCCAGGAGGTGTTTGGCCTTCTTTTGACGTTTCGCACTTTTCGTCCTGCTTCACAGCTCCGACCGAAAGAGACTTAGCTTCTTTCCGTTATTCTGATGCCTTGTGCCCGCGAACCCCCTTTTGCATCACTCGTGTTTTTCGTTGCTTAGTTTTCACACTTGCTGTGTCCATTCATTTGCTCCTTGCGTACTGTTTATTTCC
>Ga0179593_1404701_pt1 | contig 12637 bp, 14 predicted proteins | sample CZODoug2_1_08_16_FD_185931 | JGI IMG/M metagenome (GOLD analysis project Ga0179593, IMG submission 185931) | Vadose zone soil fungal communities from Angelo Coast Range Reserve, California, USA - CZODoug2_1_08_16fungal (PacBio error correction) | ecosystem: Environmental > Terrestrial > Soil >... | reverse complement strand
TTCCGTACTTTCACGACCGCCTTCCCCAATGTTCGCCGCACGGTTGAGGTTTAATCTTCTCACTTCCCAGATGTAATGCGGCTCACGGCGGTAGAACTAACCTCCGACAGCCGTCTTCCCCCCCCTTCTGAAGGAAACGTTAATGGCTTCCTTGCTCCTCCTTCATGCGCCCACCTGGACGCACCTCAAATAGGTACTTCAAGGCCGACCTGACCCCCAGCTTCTCCAGTGTGGTACCCCTTGGTGCTACCCCGCCAATTTTTTTCCCCCTTGGGTATCAAATTTGCCCCTTTTTCCTTGAACGAGATTTTCTCCGTCAATCTATTTTGCTTGACCCTTGATACATCACTGCGCCAGTCGTTGGGGATGGGCGGGGAACTTTCCCTTCGCACCGGCAGCCACTCCCCCCCCCTGTCCGTCTTGGCTTGTTAAATCCACAAATCCTATTCCCGTATGTTCGTCCGAAGTACTTTTTCTCCCGGTTCCGCCCCCCTACATCGTTCTCACGACCCCCTGAACGCCACTCCATTTCGTCCAATGGCCCAAGTCCTCTTTGATTTTTCCCCGCCCGTCCTCCGCGTTCTCCAGTAACTCAGAGATAGGTTCTGGCAAATCGACGGCGTGAGCAGTGCATACCTGGGGCGCGTACGTTGCATAGAACAACACCCCCCCTCAGGCAAATTGCCCGGTTTTTTTTTTGTCGTCGACGTTAATGCCTCTTCACCCCGTGACTCCTTACCTTTGGGCACTTTTATAATTCCTAGGGCGTTTACTTTTTCCGCCTAATAAATCGAAGAATTGGCCGCACAGGTAATGTCGCGACCCGAATCCTTTCCACTGACCCGAGGAGCAATGATGGTCCCTGGTCTGCTTTTTTGCCCCGATACGCCAGGCCCCCAATCAATATCTGTGCACAGCTTTCTCTTTTTCTCAACATTTTCATTGTTTACCGTCTTGAAGAATCAGGCCCCGCTTTCTGCTTTTTCTGTAACTTTGGAGCCTTCTTAGTTCGTCTTCGCAATATTGCGCGCGTCGATCTTTTTTCTTTAGTCACCCGCCATGTGGGTCCAGTTACAATTAGTTTTCATTAATCATTCCCTCTTTGGGTCCCCCCCAATTCGGGCCACCCAGCTCGGTAATCTAGGAGCTCTGCGGCCCTTTGAAATTGCGTTCCCTGACGATTTTACTCAAGCCTGTTGTTTTGGCCCCATCCTGTAGATTTGCCTTTGGCTGGTGCTTCTGATTCCTTGTTCCGTTGCAATTAGTTTTCCCGTTGACAGGACACTCGCCTCAGCTTCCAAAGACATCCCAACCCTTGCCTTTGGTCCTCCGGTCCCCTCTATGAAGAATTCAAAACCCCCCCGTCCCCTTGTTGCTTTAAATCTCTGCCCCCAACCACTGCCCGGAAGGACACCAATCTACGACCCTTCACAAAGCGCTGCTGCCCCCCTTTCCCCCCCTCAAGAATTGGGGGCCTCCCAATCAACCGTCATCTTTTACACCTTGCCACATGTTGGCAGGTTGGGGTTTCATGGCAGTTGGCTTGGCGTAAAAGTAGCTTATTTCGTCCTTTTCCGGAAGGAATGCAGCGCCCCGGGACCCCTTGAGCACCTTGCCCCGCCTAATTCCTAGGAGCCTTACCCCTCCGAACCAACCCACTTGTGGGGACGCCCCCCTTCCTCTCCAGGCCTGAGCTTTCCCTACGCTTCCTCATTGAAGCGGTTCTTCTGTCAGTCTCTCCCTTTAGAACCCATAGTACGTCGATTTAATGGTCTCTGCCTCTCTTGCCCTGTATAAGGAATGCGATAGGGTTCTGAGTTCACCCGGGTTCCACGAACAGGGAGAGGGCTTGTTCTCTCTCCCATATGAGTGCCCCCTCCGACCGCCCGGGTTTTCCTTTTTAATGCAGCATTTCCCCCCATCACCCCTCCGCCAGCGGTGGCTTGCGAGGACCAGTTGATTCACTTCTAAACTTCCACGCACAGCAGCGGATTTCTGGACACCTTGTCGTTTCTCAGGGATGACCTCTGTTCTATTGTGGTTAATCTTCAGTCCCCAGAACCTTCAGTTGAATTAATCCTCCTTTTTTTTTCTCTATCTATGCAAGGTTTCTGGCCCCTCCCACGACTTCCCAACACCAGAACTAGCACAGTTGATGGAATCCCCCCCTGAATGAAAGTTCTGACGTTCTATTAACCACCTCCACGGGCGTGAATGATTTCTCAGTGATTAAGGATTTTCTAGGAAATTTTCGGCCGATTGGTGTTGTTGCATCTTTGATTATTTCAAAAACGCAAGCGGAGGTTTCCTCTAATGCAGCCTTCTTTTATGTGCTGGACTTCTTGACAGAACGATTGGCCCGTTTTGGGTTTTTGTTCCGCAAGCATTGGCTCTCTGCCGATTTTATGCCTGTAACTTTTCTTTGTCCCTCCGGTACTGCCAAATGCACATCTCCGGCAATCCGTTATTTCTTCTGATTCCTCCCGATGTTTTCGATCGGGCACTTATTAGAAGTTTTGTTTTTTTTTCAGAGAACGTCTTTCTATCCGCCGTCCCCAAATGTGGTGTAATGTCTGGGTGGGAAGGCACCCGCCGCCTTTGGCGTGTTCTTGACTTTTTTTGGCGCCAGGTCCAGGCCCCCTTCGAAAGCCTTAGCTACCCTGCCGGCCCCTTTTTCATGGCCAGACTGTTCCCTTGAGCCGCCCCCGTTCTGACTTCATTCCACCCAGTTACCCCTATTGTTGAACCCAAATTCTTTTTATTCTGTATGTGTGCGGTCGCGCCCGAGTTTTCCCTCCGGTATTCCTCGGGGCCATTTTTGCTGGGGGGCATAGTCGAGTAGTGCTCATAACTGCTTGGATTTTTGCGATGCTTTACTAGTCTTTTATCAAGTGATTAGACCAAATCGCCGCCGAGCTTTCGTGCTGGATGTTCTGCAAGCTTATTATAGATAGTGGTTAATTTTCATTGTCATAACTCTGCCCCCCATGAAAGAAGTAATCATCCAGCAAGATTTAAGGATCTCACTGCCTGGCCCCCCCCCCCTGGTCAATTCTGCCGCCTATGCGGCTTAAAGACGAGGCAGTTTTTTCCCGTCAGGATCTCATTCTTCCCACCCACAATTTGGCGTGCCGGAGTGTCCCAAAGGAATTCCAGGCCCGGAAGTTCCGAGGGACGTGATAGAAAAATTCTTCCACTTCAATCATCCAGAGCTTGCAAAGCACTGAGCTAGGAAAGTTTCCAGATCCTACAGCCACCCTTCTAGATCTCATTAGAAAGCTTCTCAACGTCAGAAATCCATTCCTCATCTTCTTTCCCCCCCCCATGAATTTCGATATACCGTCCCCTATTTAATATCTGTTCCAATGGTTGTTGATGATTAGTTTCAAAAAAACCAGCAGAGCCATTTGCCCCTCCCTCCTCTTTGCTCGGGTTTCCCTAGAGTCTGTTTTCGGCGCGCTTTCATTGGGCATCCTTGTCCTAGTTTCTTTTCTTCTTACCGTTAACTACCTTTCGCGGCCGCTCCTTGACCGAAAGAGGACCAACACGAAAGACGGTAACCTCGGTGTCCAGGATTTTTTGGTCATTCCCTACCTATTCCCCTCTCCCCCTTTCCCTCCCCCATGTTTTTCTCTGATCGCCGTCACCCCACTTTACCCTCCCACCTTTCACCTCCCTCCATTTCATCCCCCTTCTTTTCTTCCCCCTCCCCCCCTCTTACCCTCTTCTGTCTCACCCCTTCCTCACCCCAACATTACGGCATCGTGACCATACGGGGTTTCTTCGATGATCATCCAGTCATCCCCAAAGTTACTGCGCTCGTCCGTTCGTTCTGTAAAATTCTCTTCGTCTGCTCCTACAGATTTTCAATTACAGAGGAAGGGGAAATCCATGTATAACATGTTGTAGACCCCCGCTGACGCTGCATATCCCTCGGGGATTCTGCGAATGCAGAATTCTTTGATCTCCGGCTTCACAGTTCTTATCCCCCATCTGGACAAATAATCATTGATCCTTTTGCCAACAAGACACGCTTCCCCTAATGTTCAATGTTGGTAGAAAGGTCCCCCCCCGTGTCCCCCCCCCCGAAAATAACATGTTTTAGGTCCTGCAGCTGATTATATCGACCTCCCACTCTTTCCCATTTGGGAGAAAAAAAGCGCACATTTGCCGCTGAAAGGGGGTAGCAACCACAAACGTTTGACAAGCTACACTTATCATCTTTAGAAAAATTTTAGTCCAGCGAGGTAGACCATTCAGAGCGTTCCCCCTTCACTATTTTTGCCTGGGGTGGCCCCCCCCCCCTCGCTGCGATCTTCTGCTTATTTCCTTGTCGCCTTTTTTCGCCATTGTCGGCACGGTACGTGATCGGAGGAAATGACAAGTCCTTTTTTCTTCCCTCCTACAATTCGTGCGCACTTGTTTTCCAAACCAACCTCTTGTTCCGTGATATTTAATGAATGCTCTTCTGCCCCTCGATATACGATGCCATCGCCACCTGGCCTCCTGACAATCAAGTAACCCCGCTCCCCAGCCACGAATACGAGACGCCCCCCGTGCTGTGCAAGCGCTCCCTTTTTCTCCCAGCGTCCCCTGCGTAGACGTGCACGTCACCTCGCTTCTAACTCGGTGCGTCCCGCATCCCTCAGAACAGGCTTTCATCTCCGTTGGTAAGATGTCTGGCCCCCTTTTGTACAAATCGTATTTTCATAAGTTGTTGTTTATATCTCTGTTGAACAACTGTAGAGGCCACCTTGCCCTGTCTTCCCTTGCGCTTCCTAATTTTCTCCCCCAGTCCACACATTGTAGAGGTTCAACCGCGTGCCTCCCTCACCTTGGCCCTCCATAGATTTTTGAGTGCCGATTTGACCGGTTTTGATTAAAGCGGTTTCCCTCGGTCTGCAGCATGTTTCTGTGATCCCGGTGGTGGTGACGTTGATTTCTACTCCGATTTCGTCTTTTTTTTTGTTTTCAAGAGTTCGTCAGCTTCCTCATGCTCATCGAATTTTTTTTGGTACACGTGTTCCCTCGGTGCATCAGCTTTAGAACCTGATTGGAATTGTAGCACAATTCTTTTCGTCGTTGAATAAAGAGACAGCGTACTCCTCTTCAGTACTACTTTTCTCGTTACACTCCAATCCTCGGCAATAGAAGATGTAGGGCCTACACCCTCAAGTGTAATGGACTCTCCTCAACTTGTCTCAACCTCGTGAGAAGGTCGGTGTAAAAATGTGAGCTCTCCCTCGTCTTTTTAGTCCCCCTCTGTGGACACCTTAGATGATAACTTGATCCACTATATTTCTCTTTACTCCCGATGTCATTTGCAATGATCTCAGACCTAGTGAGGGGTCCCTAGGGGGCCCAAGGTTTTCAATGTTTCCCAGCCATACAATTCCCCCCACTTTCCTTTGGCTTGGGGCGACCAACCTTCCGTTAGGGAACGTCTCTGCTGTACCATGCTCCGGCCGCGTTTTCCCTGCCTCCCAACCTTATACCTGGTATGAGAAACCACCGACCAGATCGCGGTCACGTTCACAAATGTTAGAAGCCTTGAGAACGCCCTAATAATAATGAGGGTTCTTACAGCCGCTCGATTTCAGGGCCAATAGTCCGGATCTCAAGAATTAGTTTGGCAATAGACCATTTTCTCATAGTAAAACCACCCTTTCCCTCTGCAGTTAGGTTTTGTCGACGAAATTATCAATCATTCCGTTTTGTATTACCTCCAAGATCTTAGATTCCTTTCTTTCTTCCCTTCTCACCTAGACGAGCGCCCCCACGGGAATCCGATGCGACACGCCATCAGCAGTCCCTTCACCCCAGAGGCGTGAAACAAGCCCTTGAAGTTTGTAATTGGTTATTCCTGGTTGCTACCGTCCTGTCAAACAACCGGTCTCTATGTGCCAAGCTAGATGTCACCCACATTTCATGGTCATTCAGGTTCCTCCTGTATGACGCCCCCAACCCCCACCCCCCCCCCCCCCCATCGCACCCCGTGACGATCTTTTTTAAAGATATTTTTGACTTGTACGTCCTCGAGTGTCTAGGACGAGACCCCTTGAATAGGATTCCTATCTTGTGGATTGGGGCCACCGAACAATTAGTTTGATCTTTTCCTTCCCGACGACTAGTGGCCCCCCTCCTTCGCATTTAATCTATGAGGAGTTGCTCGCACATACCGCTGGCCCGTTTACCATAATATAGGAATGATACCAAAGTTTTTCACACCATAGACGTCCCACGAGTATCCCATGCTGGGGGTGTACATCCGGCATCGTTCTGTTTTGATATGCCCTTTGACGGGCCCTAGCCCAGTGAAAATAAATTCTCCCGTCTTTTCCCCTTAAGAGAAACCGCCATTCATAGACGTCTTTTGCTGTCGAAGGACACCTATGCGATTGCAGCAACTCATACCCCATGATGCTGAAAAAATGCAAAAAAACTTTCCCTCAGAATAACCCTTCTTTTTTATCCCGCGACCCAGAGGCCCCCCACAATCCTTCCCTGGTCCCTTGCGCCTCTCGCCCACTACCCTCCCCATTTCTTCCCCCCGCCGCTCTTTCTTCTCTCTCCTTTTTTTATCTGCAATCCCCACTACCTTCTCCCACATTCCTTCTCCCCCTTTTACCTCCCTTCCCTCTCCTTCTCCCCCCCTATTCCTCCCCCTCTGGCTTACTCCCCACCTCCGCCACCCTCCCTCTTCCCCCTATTTCATCTCCTACCTTTCCCCCTCACCTCCACCCCCTACCCCCTTCCTCTCCCCCCCCGCTCCCCCACCCCCTCTAGTCTTTCTCTCTTTATGAACTGCGATATTCTTCGATTCTTCACTCCACCCCCACCTTCCCTCTCCTGTCCGTTCCGCTTTTTCTCCCTTCCCCCTCCCCTCTCCTACCTGCAGTCCCCTCTCATACTCTTACCCCCACTTCATCTCGTCTGTCTTGGCTCCTTTCCCCCACCTCTATTCCTTCCCTTCTTCGCCCTCCTCCCATTCGTCTTTTTTACCTCCTCCCCATCCCCCCCACCTCTATCCTCCCCTCTCCCGGATCCCCACCTTCTCCCCCTCACCCCATCCCTTCCCCTTCCGTCCCTCTGTCCTTCCCCTTTACCTCCTCATTCGCAGCTATTCCCCCCTCACGCCCCCCTCCACCTCTTTTTCTCTGCATACCAATCCTTTCTTTTCACTTGCGGGGGTAGCATGTGAAGGAGTTTTGGTAGGAACCCGTCGTTCTCTTAGGCAGTCAGGTTACCCAGCCGGCATTTTTCCGCGACTGAAAAACCTTTCGCACGACCAAAGGTTACTCCAGCCCGCCCCATTTTCTTTTAATTCCCCGCATACCAGTTGACGCCTTTCTCCCCATGAATTTCTCGCTCTGTCGATCACTTGTGAAGAGTGGAGTCTCTGACCGTCTAGAAGTAGATATAAGCTTTCTCCTCGAGTAATGTGAGACTCTCCCCCGCGCCCGATATCGAGTCGCTGGCTGATCGCGTCATCTTTAAAAGACATAATTCTCTTTCCTATGATTGTCCTTGCCCTTCAATTTAGTGCTCGTCGCGCCCTCTACGAGGTCTTTCCATGAATCTCTTCCCTAAGAAAACGCCATCTTCCTTCTGTCCGGAATACCTTTGGGCATTCCGGGCCTCTTTTGGAAAAATCCTCCCGCTTCTGGAGGGTTTATCTTTCATCGTCGCTGCAGAGATTCCCCTCCTAGGTTTCGGCTTGTTCGCCTCGGGGAAGGACCCCGCATCCGTGCATTTCGCTGTTACTCAGCAGCTTTGTTTTTGCGAGAGGGTTTTTTGGACTGACACTGTTAGGTAAAACTAAGAGACCTTTGATTTACTCCAAATTCTCCCGTGTCTCCCAACCGACGGCTAGGGATTCAGATTTAGCCGTTAACATACAAAGGGATCATTGCCGTCCGTTTTCAGATGGCGTTTGTTTTTTCCGTTCGATGACTTGAATTTCCCACACGACGCGTGTGTGAGTTTTTTCCACGTCCTGATTTGCGAGGCTTTCATAATTCCCCCTTCCCCCCACCTGCTATTGTGAAACACTCGTATGTTCTCTGTCAGGCCTATAGATTTTCATTTTCCTCCTCTTTGAGAAGACTCCCCCCTACCACTTTAACAGTATGAAATCTTTGCGGTCTACCGGAGAGCGGTCTCTGCTCGTCTTCCGCGAAGGAACTACTGTTTTAATAGCCAGTAAGCTCTCCAGGAATGCTTAGACTCCTCCTGTAAAAAAGGTGGATATGTCTGTTGTTTTTTTTTGTCTTTTTGAAGGATACCCCTGAATGTCGGGGAGTAGAATGTGGTCTTCCGCCCCGGGCCAGGAGATTTCCAATGTACTGGATTTCCCCGACGGCCCGTGTTTACCTATGGGACCGTTTTTAACTCCACCTGCATCCTCGCTTTCCCCAAGCTCCCCCCCTCCCCACCCAAGTTGATTGGCCCCCCAAAAATGCTTTTCTGTCTAGCGACCTAGTGGGGTTGGGATTACGTTCGTTCGTTTTTCTAAGGATGGACAAGCATTTTTTTTGTTATTTATTTTTTCGCAATCATTTCTCTTGTGGATTTGTGTTCCACCCTCCCTCCATTGTGAAAGGACCCCCAATGCGGGTGGGATTTCAATACCAAAGACCTAATCGCCTAGCCCCCCTTTGAGGAGTGTTCGCGAAGCGTATTCTAGATTCCCCACCTGTCCTGACTTACAGACGGCAGTGGTTCCTTCCGGGTGGCGTAAATCAAGAGTCCCAAGATGAAAATTTCCTCACCAGTGCAAAGGACGGCCTCCCCTGGTGGGACCCCACCACCAGGCATCCTGTCTGCGTTCGGACCTAATTCACCTTTTTCATTTCGTAATGGAGCTTTTCAAGCCCAGCGGCGTGGGCCGTATTTTTCCCACACGAATGACATTGCTCCTTCGTCAGCCAGCTTTGGTCCCGTTCTCGATTTGTCACTCCTCCCCCCCCAAAAGACGGAGAAGATAAATTATTTTCTATTTGATGCATCCCTAGGAGACGAGTCCTGTCTCCCCCGGCCCCCCACGCTACTTGAGGCTCAGCCTTGACCCATTTGGTACGATGTGTACCCCTAACGCGTGATTTACAAGAGAGTCAACCAAGTGGGCGTCGGTGTCTGGTGCGTCCCACAACGCCCCGAACCAAATCTGTTGCCGGAGGACATAGGTCCCCTTCGGGGTTATGACGCGGTGTTTTTTTTTCATCGAGGCCTCAGGTTCTCCTGCGAATTAACCCTGGAAAAGCTCGTTTCGCTGGAAGAGGCGCCAGTACTTACTTTGGCCGCGTCGCCTGAACCAGATCTTTCTTTTTTTCAAGAGAACACCCTAAATCTGCCGGTTTAGCCTGGCTCAACCCATCCGCCAGATGTTGATTTGTTTTTTCTTTATGATTTTTTCCTCCTTTCCCTTCCTGGACAGCCTTCGTTTTCGCCTTCCGGCGAGTTATTTCACCTCGTCCTCTGGGATTTATTCCCGATCGCTGGGAATTCCCATTCTCAGCGGTCGCCAAATTGAAGATTCGAGTCGCAGGAGGATTTACAGAAGTTCACTACGCGAGTCATTTTTTAGAATTAGGGTTAATTGTTATGACGAACTTGAGGCAGTAGCGCCTGACATTGTCCAGGTCATGCCAGGGACCACACTGGAGTCATACATTTTGCTCATTTTTAAACCAGCCCGAAGGCGGTCTGGCCGTTTAGAATTAAAAACTTGCAAAACTATTGCAAGTAAATTGTCTCCGACGATAATATGCACTAGCTCCCTTAGCTCCCACAGCGTTTCGCTTTTAGGAAGAGGCAGTTTTTTCACTCTTTTACAGAAACGTAGTGAAAGGTGCCCGACTTCTCTTGTTTTCGACCCCCGTTCGAGAGGACTACTTTTTGGGGGTTGTCGTCCAAAGATGAGATTTAAGCTTTTTTACTGCAGGGTCCTGACAGCCCGTCGTTCCGACTGCTTTCGCTTTCTTCACTCGAACTTGTGTTCTCCTTCATCTTTGCCCACGATTTCGGCACGATTCGCATACAGGCACACCTTTTTCCCCGTCTCTGGATCCATGAGCGCCCTTCGCTCTTTCTCTTCTTTTTCGAAAAGTATAGACTCCGATTTTTCCAAGACTCACACAACTTCTCCCAGCCACCGAAATACGAGTAAGGAACCTTTCTCCTCCCCCTTCTTGAAGTAGACTTAACAGTTTGCCGACACCCTCTATTGTCCAGTTACTTCCAGCTGTTGTCGACCTCTCCAGGTGCTGGAGGCTTTCCCTGATGAATTCCTTCTGCTGCATCTCAATGCTTAACCGGGCTCCCCCTCTTCACCTATTTTCTCTTCTTCCCAATACATGTTGTTGTTGAGAGCTCTTCTTTCTCCCCCCTTGGGGAAACGACTTCCCTTCTCTCTCCTGGCCATTGCGGCTGATCCCTCAATGGCAGTTCTCCCCCCCCCGGAGATTGTGAACGGAAACTTTTTTTATTCCGAGTTCAGAGGCGAACGTTGACTCCTCTACAGAGTGGGAGGGCGTATCTATCGAGATTGTGTGTGTGTTTTTCTTCTTTCCTTTCTGTCGCTCGAGCCCTTCTTCATCGTTTCGCAAGAGGGAGTACCCTTTTATAACTCGCCTTTGCCCGAGGTCTCAGCACGTGATTTTATCCTTCTTCTCCACAGTCCCCCCTTTGACTCTTACTGCGTCTTTTCCAATTTTCCAGAGATTCATAATCTCCCTCACGTCTCCGGTTGGGGGGGGGCCCCTAGGCCCTTTTGTACTTTTCTCTTAAATGCCCCTTTCACCCGAAGAGGAATTCCTAGTTCTTTTCCCCTGGCAGGAAGGGCTTTAGACACTCGGTTCGCTAGGCGTTTTTGCCATTTTGTTTTTTCGTCAAGAATAGGTTCTGAAATCTTTTCACTTACATCCTCACTCATGAGCTTTTTAAGGGAACTATTGCTTTCCCCCCTTTCCAATCGCCGTAGAGTTTGCCTGCTGGGGCCCCCAGGGGGTACTGTCGCCCCCGGGCCCGGAACGATCCTCGGCGTTTCTGGTTTCCTCCCCCTGGAGTTCCACATCATTGTCCTTCCCATACCTTTGGGAAAACCAGTTGTACATCGTTCGCTTGCATTGCAAGACTACTTTTCCCTTGAAATGGGAGAAGCCCCTATATTTTTTCAGCGACATGTTCTCATCCGCTCCCCCTGGCATGTGCCTTTTTACGGTCAATAGATCACTCCCCTTCTGGGGCAGTGAACTTGCTGACGAATCCCCCCCATATTTCACTCTGTTCGTTGGGGGTTCTCCGTTCCATTCCTCCCAACTGAAATCTTACTTTGGTACATTCCTCAATTCTTCTTTTGCCAGCGGCCTTTGGCGTTTTCATCTTCCTCTCTTTTCCCTAAGGTGTAAGAGAGACCCGCCTAGCGAAATACAACCCGCCCGGCGTGAAAACCGTTTTTACTTTTTTCCCTTGTGTGAGGATCTTCTCTTTACCCTACAAACAAACTTCCCATTATGCTTATTTCTGTTAAAAACCCATTCGTCATTGCAGCCTGCTCCTTTACGCAGGTGATCTGGTCTACCTTGATCTGTTTTGGTTCCTTCTTTCTTAGGTATAGAGTATCTTCGATCATGTCTCTGCGAGCGAGGCTTGGTTGGGAAAACTCAATTTGGCTGCTGGCCGATAAGGAGAGTTTCTACGTGGATTTTCCACTCTCTCCAGCTGTCTGTAATCCTCGGCAGACCCCCGGTTTGCCCCCTCGTACAGTCGCCGATCCCTCATCACCTTTGGTGTTGTTGCCAACCTTTCAGGTAGCGAGCCCTTGTCTTGTCTTCTTGATTTCCTTTTCAGGGTTGCAGTCGTCCCGTTGAAAAGGAACCCACTCGCTTTACTTATGGCTCCCCGCTCCAAAGGCCTGCTGGTTTTTCCCGGTATCCCCCTCTTTCTGAATGCAACACCCCACCCCTCAATTATTTTTTTTCGCGGACATAATTTCCCAAACTGTTCCCCCCTAATGCTACCGCTCTGAACCGCGCCCCCCCCCGGCTCCTCGCACTACACCCTTCCCCTATTGGTTGGGCTCAAACCTGTATTTTCCCAGTCGGGGTTTGAGGCCAGTGGACCCCGTTGTCTGGGCCCCCGTAGGCTGCTTTCCTTCCTTTTTTTCTAAGGCCTTTTTCACGAGGCCATTTCGAGCCCCACTTAGCCCCCCCATCTGCTCCCCTTCCCCAACGAAGACCCCCTTTTTTGAATCTTCATATGCCCCTTTTCCTCGTTAGTATAAAGAATGTTTATGCGGCCTCTCTGACGACATAGAACGTCTTTTAATTTTTCCGGAGGTCTTAGCTCTGTCGTAGTCTTCCTATTTTTAAGATCTGTCGTAGGCCTTCTCTCTACTAGGCGAAACCCCCATCAGTGGTAATCTGTATGTTCCTCTCTCACCCTGTCCACCCTGCGCTATGCGGGCTTTAATTTCCCTGTTGCAAAGCCACCCGTCCCTTCTTCGGCTGCAGACCCTCTTTTTCACGGCAGGAACTCAATGGAAGCTGTGTAGAGAGTTGACTTTGCTTAGATGTCGCCAGTTGCTAACGGTTCCTTGGCGTTTTCGCAATTTTTTAGTCCACCTCCCCCGGGCCTT
>Ga0179593_1400561_pt1 | contig 12637 bp, 10 predicted proteins | sample CZODoug2_1_08_16_FD_185931 | JGI IMG/M metagenome (GOLD analysis project Ga0179593, IMG submission 185931) | Vadose zone soil fungal communities from Angelo Coast Range Reserve, California, USA - CZODoug2_1_08_16fungal (PacBio error correction) | ecosystem: Environmental > Terrestrial > Soil >... | reverse complement strand
CGAAGTTTCCGGGGTTCCTCGACCTAGGTACAATTTACAGCCCCTCCGGCCCCCTCCTCCCCTCCGAGAGGCTTACGAGAGCATTCCCTTTTCTGCTGATGAGGACGAACAGTTCTCGCCGTTTGAAGCTCTTTTTGACCTCAGTTTTTGTCTCGGACGGAGAGCCCTATCGCCCCTCGTAGCATATCAACCCCCACCTTTCCTTCTCTCCGCTCCCTCTCAGGTACCGAGTGAGTGTCCCTCTTAGTGGAACAGGTCGGGTTTTTTTGAAAGGCCGACTCCCGGCCACTGATACAAAGAGTACCCTGCCCCCCCCCATTTCTCTTGAAGGGGTTTTGCCCAACCGGCTTTGGTACGCGTATTTCTTTTTTTAGAGGTGTCTTTCCTTCCCCTTGGACACCCACGGAGTGGGAATGAGATTCCTTGTCAATGGCAGTCCAACAGGGCCTCCTCTCTTTTTAAGCCCCGCTGAGCATTAGGTTCTCTCTCATTGTGTTACCCTCTCCTCCCCCCCTTGGATTGAGAAAATGTTCCTCATTGCCCCTTCTGTTGGGTATGGCAGAATTGCAATTGATTTTGTCTCAGGAAACTCCCGTTTTCTCCGGTGTCGGGTTTTTCCCCCGTTCGCACCCCAATCACAGTCCTCCCAAGCGCAATCACACACAAACCGTACCACGTCCATCGGCGCCGCCCATGGCCCCGATTTGATTTGAAGGTTTTAGAGTTTTACGGCAGTGCGCAGTCTCCCCCCTCTTGTCCCACAGGCCCTCTTGGAACTCCTTTTCCTACGCGAAGCTTTAATTTCCTAGATTTTCTTCATTTTTTGGTAAACAGGTCTGTCCCTGTTTTGTTTGTGTGATGAGACGACTTCATCGGTTTTCCGTCGAGACACAACACATCTCCTCCCCACGGCGAGCACTCTTTCCTCGGCTCCATCCTCCCTTAAGAACGTTCGAGGGGCCCCTTTTCCTTATAGACCGTATCCTTCCGTGCGTCAAGGTATGGATCATTTTCGATCTTTGATCCCCACCTTCAGAAATAGAAAAGGCGTTGGACACTACCCCGTCTCCCAAAGTCCCTCAACCGTTCCCCCTTCATTTGATGACAGTTTTTTTTTTCAGTTGTCTCCACTCTCTCAACCAGCCACGGTTAACTTCGCCTTTTCTATTATCCCTCCTCAGGCTGACGACAGGAAGGATTTTTCATCCTCCTTCTGGGTGTCTTTACTTTGACCCCAATGCGCGATTTTGCCGCTTTTCTGGTGGCATCGCCCTTCTATTGACGCTGCTGGTTCTCCCCTCAGATAATACTTCAAGACTCTCTGGATCAATCACTCTTATTTGTCCCAACCAGCGGCTGTTCCTTTTAACGGATACGATCGTTTTAAGTACGGTTCCCTTTTTCCTGAATTTTCCTTCTTCCGAATGGATCCAGCTCTGTTTTTTTAAGTAGTCGTACCTGAAATGTTGCGCCGAATGCGATGTTTTTTTCCTCACCGAGCTTCCGGTGTCGGCTGAGGAATTGTATTGGTCTATCCCCCTCATTTTTTGTTTTGTCCCCCGTAATCCCCCCGTCGACTGCGCGCCGGTGACTGCTGCCTCTGAAAGCGGTTTCGAGGCCTGTCGATTACAACCGCTACCTTGGCCTCCCTCTTTCTCCTCTGCCTCACCCAAAGTAGAAACCATTTCCACCCGGTGCCACTGCTTTCAGAACCCCAATACTTTCTTAGCACACACACCATCGAGTTTTGCCACTCGTGAGATGTTTTTAATCTTCCCCCCCCCCCCCACTACCCATTTTTCCACGGTTTTTTGGGTTTTGTGTCTATGCGCGCTCAGCTTTTCTTACAGTCTAAAGGCGGAGTGCCTTTGTACTGCCAATTTCCTTTTTTCTCTTGCCTTCTTGACCCGGACCACCTCCCCCAACGGGGGGGTAACTGGCGCGAAGGCGGGAAGGTTGAGTCATCTGCGACGGCTTTTCTCTCCTTCTTTCTCCGTCCTTCTCCTCTGTTTTTTCGTTTCAACCTCTGCCGTTTCGTTCTTTTCCTCCTATTTTTTTGTTGCTCTCGATCTGATACCTCGCCTCTGTTGGACCCTTCGGACTTTTGCCTCCCCCTCGCCTCTTTTCTCGCGTCGAATGAACCCCCACAGTTCCCTCTATGCTTTGGTCGTGTTTTCCGCTTGACACACCTAAAATCGTTTTACACCCCTTCCACCTTAGGCTCCTGCCCTTAGAGATCTTCTCGTCTGAGAACTCTCTATGTGAAGCTACATATTACCCCCTTGAAAAATTCCGAAGGTGGTCTGGGCTTTTCCTCGCTTTCACCCCTGTCCCAGACGGGTTCCCCACACCCAACTCTCTTGGTTGTGCCTGGTTAGCCCAGGCCCTTGGCGAATTTGTCCCTTACCCTGGTTTCGTTGTACCAGGTATCGACAGGCGCTTGCGCCACATTTGTACTTCCTTCAGAGAGTCAAACTCTATGAGAGTCGATGTGCCCCCCCCCGTTGCTTTTTCTATGTTAATTGCAGTTCTTGCACGTGCCCAACGGTATCTTTTCCAAATTATTCTTTTCTTCCACCAATCGCGCTCTCCTCCCTTCGGTTGTCAACCATTTTACTTTCCCCCTGGAATGTAGACGAAGTGCCCTTCCATAGTGAACCTCCCCCCTGCGGCGTCGCCGAACCGTCTCAACTTTTTACCGGAGCGGAGACGGTCATTTTTGTCCCCCCGCCGAAACCAATCCATACGAGTGGCCGCTTGATCCTAGCGTATCGTTTTTTTGATTTTCCCTTGTAACCAGCCGTTTTAGAAGTGCCCTTGAGAGAACTTCGCCTTGGGTCAGAGTCGCCGTCTTGGATGAAAGCGTTCCGGGTCCTCATGAAGAGCGTCTTCTCCTCAAGTATCACCCCCGGCCTTTTGGTTGCGCTGTTCTACGAACTACCTGCATCCTGTCTCAGGTCTGTTAACGGGTGCACTCGCTCGCAAGCCGGAGTTCTTTGTCAAAAACTCAGGTCGAAGTCTGAAGTTTTCCCCTTCACGATCGAACTCCATCCCTTTTACGACCCTCGATACCCCACCCGCTTGGGCTTTCTATGGCATCCAGTGAGCTACGAACCCCTGATTCTCGTTGGCTTTCGTTTCAAGCACCGTTCGCCGTGTTGAATTCGATGTGGACCGACTTTTCCTTTTCCCTGTCTTACTTGTACAGCCTCCTAGACATCCGTGAGGGCATCGCATAACCCCAAGGATGCGCCGCGAAATCCTACCTCTTACCACTGCTCGACTTGCGTTGCTCGCTTTTGAACCCGGTCGGGTTTTTCCCCAGATGTCTTTTCGAGTTACACCGCCGCCAAACGCACTTAGCTGAACGGATTCGTGCCTTGCGGGCGCCGCACGCCCCTAACTTTTTATCAGTCCTTCGCTGTTTTTATTTATTTTTTTTTCTCTGGTGTTTCTAATTCTACAAAACCCTGGGCTTTTCGGCGATTCCAATTCCCGTTACTGCCTACCACAGGCTCCCCCCGTCTTAAGCCCCTTGAAATTCGCTCCTCTTTCTTTTTCCCCTTACCTTCTACCACAGGTGTTTTTTCCTCCTTTGGTTAGAAAGAAATGCTGCTCCTTGATCATGTTGGGTATGGCCATTAAAGGAATTGATCCCACGTTCTGAGAACCTGCCCAGTTTTTCGTCCCTTCCCTCACAATCAAGTCAGTCCCCATTCAATTTCACATCCCCCCCCCTCCGGTTTTTGCGTGCCCTTTCAACGCCCTGGCACGATCTCGCCTTTCCTTGCTGTATCCCCGTTCTCTTCACGCTCTCGACCAGCCCAAAACCCTTGCCAAGGGTCCCTTGACTGCGTGTAGACGATTATCTTCTCGCATTTACGACTTTGATTATGACGTTCCGTTTTTTTGATTTTGGCTCCGACGTACTCTGTATGCTCTTTCCTTTCTACCTGGACCCAACATACGTCATCGAATTTTCAACTTTCGAGCCCCCCCCTCGGTCGTCGGCGAACTCCTCCAGCCCCCCTCCCGCTTTCGCCGTCTCGGTCCCTATTTTTTCTCGAGAGAACTTTGTTCTTAGGTTAGGGCATCCTTCGTTTTTTAGTCACCCACGTTAAAGACGAGAAAATGGTTTTTTACAAACCCTTTTAGATTGCGCGTCACTGCAATTGAACTCCCGTTCCCCTTTTTGCATTGACCTTTTTTAAACGAGTTTTAGATATTGATCTAAATCGTATTCCCAATCGCCTTTTTGCGACTTCGCCTTTTCGAACTAACTAATGGAGAGATTAAGTCCGTCCAAGGATCTCATTCTGGTACAAACTCGAGTTCTTTCCCCCCCCTTCGCAGCATCCTTCTGAGTCTTTTTTTTCCTTTATTCCCTGCGACCCGGCCCCGATGTCGCTCTCTTCCCGCCTTTTTCATAAAACCTGCCTATGCTATCAGGATACCCCTGCACTAGGATTTATTTTTCTGCTTTCCCCCCAATCCCCCCCTCTTTTCCCCTTTTTTCATTTACCTCCCCCTGAAGGGTCCCCATTTCCAAGGGGATGCCTTCGTCGACGCCGCCCCGTTCATATGGCGGTCCCCATTGCGGAATGCCCTGTTGCTCGTTCCTGGTGTTTTCCTCCCCCCCCCACCTCTGGGATTTGGTCGTGAGAGTATGGATTTTAGAGGCCGACCCTTTTCATAATGTTTTCCTCCTTTGGCCCACGTTATACTTCAATTCCCGTAGCGTTCGAGCCTGCGTTCTTAGTATGCAATTTTTCTCCCCCAGAGCAACCCGTTCGTTTCCGCGGACATTCACTTTCTGTTTCCTCAGCTTTCTGGAATACCACGGACCCCACCTCCCCCCCCTGTTTTTACCTTACCATGTTGCCAGGGTTCATTACCCCCCCCTTTTCTAACCCCCCACCTCCGCGTTTTGGCACATTAGATGTAGTGAACAGCTCTTCCAACCCACTTTTCCCCCCCCTTCTGTCGTGTTTCCCTTTTGTCATGATTTTGCGAGGTCCCTCTCACCGTAGCTCTCCGCGCATGCCACAATGGTGACTGACACAATCGTTTTTTTTTTTGTTTTGGTGTGGTTTCCCCCCCTCTCGCAACAGCTGATCCGTCTTCGAGAAGGATGGCGTGGGGTAAGGCGACCTGGCGTTACCTCTCGTTCTGGCTCCTAGTCCCTTTTCCTCTCTTCTTGCTATTCCCCTTTCATAGCTATCTTCCTATAATAATTTGTTGTTGTTTAGAGAATCGATCCCATGTATTCCATTCTTCGGACATTTTCGCGGGAAGTAGAGAATCGGAGTTCTCCTCTTTGACTAAAAACCTCCTCCTTCGCCACGGTTATCGTTGTTTTTCCCCCCCCACCCTCCCGAAAAAAAGGCCCAGGATAGTTCACCCAGTTACTTCTTCTCTCCCTCCTTTCTTTTTTCCTGCAAGATTATGGCACCATTCCGACCCCCCCCACGACATTACAACGTCGTCCCTCTCTTTCACCTAACGAAATGTGCCCCAATCTTGTTCCTTTCCCCTTTCTTTTCGCCCCCTTGGCAACGGCGAATTTTTTTCCAACTTTTGGTTGCGTTGCCCGCACATTCAGAGGGCCCATTTGCCCCTTTTATCCCGCCCGCTGCGAAACCGCTCGTGCGAAATGTGGCCCCCAAGTTACCGTGGCGCCCTTCCCGTCCTTTTTAATTTTTCTGATTTCCCACAGAACCGCCACGTTTCGGTTGCATCCCCTTCACGAATGGACCTTCTTCCCACTGTCTTGATTGCCAGGGAACGAATTCCCCCCGGGCTTGCCGACACCCTGCCTTTCCCACGGGTTCTTTTAAGCCCTGTAAACTTCAGTCGCTGGTATTGTACCAAGTCCTTGAAACCCTAAATCCGGGCCGTCTTCCTCTAGCGTATGCTTTTTTTTTTTTATTTCAGAGCCATCGCCTTTTTTTCTCTTCGTCCCTGCATTGTTCCCCTCCTCGACGTTTGGTTCTGCCCCTCCCAGCTCCCGGGTCCGTCATGCAGAGCCGTACCTTTGAGCTAACAATTGTCTTTCCCACGGCGAGTTGGGGCGCTCTTTTTTCCGAACTGCTCCCTGCATGCTGGGACGTATGCGGAATTCCTCCCTGCTGGTTGTCGTTCCCACCCTCCCCTAAGTTTTTCCCAGGTTTTGCACCCAATGCCCCAACAGACCGATCGGGCCCAACTCTTGACCGCGATTCCTTTTGTCGTCTCGCTTCCCTTTCTGAACTCCTAAGAAAAGCGTGGATTGATGAGTCTCTATCGAACGTTGTTTTCATTGCGCTCTGATTTTTTACGACGCGCCATCTCACATCGTCGTGACCTCAGTCTACCACTGCTATCCCCTCCCCCTTCCTCTACCCCCCCCTCCCTCGAGTCGAGGCTACTTTTGGTAAACCAGTGCCGGGCGGCGTAAACTTTTCCTACTTACCCCGGACCCTCCCTTCAGAGAACCGACTCTTCGCGAAGTCGGAGGGTTTGCTTTTTTTTTGTTTTTTCGAGTATTGCTTTCTTATACGCCCTGTCCCCACTTACTGGTTTGCTTCCCTTGGATCACTGCCTTGAAATACCCAACAGGCTCAAGGATTTAAGCACTTGCCCATGGGCTCTTCATGTATATCTTCTTCCCCCCCCTCCCTTCTTTTTTTTTTCCTGAGGTCTCCTCAATGTCTTTTCCCCACATACTTTGAGTTTTTGGTATGCCAGCTCCCCCCTTTTTTCCTCACCCCTTTTTTGGGTGTCGAGGCGACCCCCCCCCAATCATGCCTCAACCTCCCCCTAATAACACCACCGCTCCCCCCCCCCCTCCTTTTTTGGGGTAGCGTCCTCCGCTGAAAGATGTAGTTCCTCTTAATTCGGGTCGGTTGGTTGGCAGAGTTTCCCCAGGGGTTTCCAAAACGCCAATGACGAATCTTTCTTCATAATTCCTCTCGTTAATTCTGACTGGATTTATCTTTTCTTCTATAGGTGTTGATGCGCTGGCGGACCCCTCCCGGATTTTGCTCTGGCGCTTGAGGCAAAAACTCGTCCCCCACCATCTCCTTTCCTCCATCAGAGTTAGTTCCCCTCCTTCCCGTACGCACGTTGTCTGATTTTTTTAGCCTCCCGCGGACCAGCCTTTGGTCTAATTTTCGTCAAGGTTCTTCTATCTCTTCTTTTCGCTCTGGAGCACCCCCCCTCATTCACACGGCGTGAGTCCAACGACTTTTTTCGTTGTGCTTCCGCCAGAAGCCGTTCACCCCCGCATTGCAGTCCCTCTTATGACCGTTTTCTCAGTTCGTCCATCTCCCAAAAATAGCCTGGTTTTTACTTCGCTGTCTTCTACGCTCCTTGCTCCTTCCATTTGACGTCAGTTGCCAGGGTCCCACTCCACCGCGATGACCCCTTGCCCTTTCCTCCCTCCTCTTTCTTCTTCAGCGGAGATGGTGCTGATTCCGTTCCATCATCGACCGGGCCTTCCGGTGATCAATCGGGCCATCCTTTCTTTTGTCGGCCAACGGCCCCCAATGTGTTGACTGGTCCCCCCTTGCTCCGGCGGGTACCGTTTTGGAAGACTTTTTTTCTTTTTTTTTTTTTTTTTTTTTTTTTTTTTTTTTTTTTTTTGTTTTTTTCTTTTTTTTCTTTTTTTGTTTTTTTTGGTTTTTTTTTTTTTGGTTTTTTTCTTCGGCCTAATTTCCTTCCCCGTTCAGCTCTTTTGGTGACCTTCGGTTACCGCCATTTTGGATAGTTCCTTTTTCTTTTGCTGCCCCCTCGATTCTTTTTGGACGCGAGAGAAGATTCTTTGTCCTCCATAAGTGCGCTCCTTTCACGCTATTTCCTTACCAGTAAGGGCGCGCCGGGTCTTGCCATTAGCCAACGCCCCCTTCACTCGGTTTTTATTCTTTGGCCCACACTGGTTCATCATTACTGTAATACTGTCCGCACAAGCCCCCTTACTCAACTCCGCCCACTGCCACTGGTTCTGACAAATACGAGCTCCCCACCCCATTTTTCACATTTTTTTTGTTTTAAAGTCTTCGGCCAAACCGCTTCCATTTCGTTTTGTAGTGCGGTTTTCTTCCTCTTCACCGTGTCCCGTCGGAACAGAGCCCAGTTCGAAGAATGACTTTGTTTACTTCCCCCCCTCGGTTTTTAGTTTTTTTTCGAGTTTTCCAAACACGCAACGTTTTTTTTTTTTTTTCGTCACTGGCGCTCCTATTCCTTGGACTGGAAGGAAGCCCTTCTTTATGTCGACGTTCCCTTGCAATGTCCTCCTCAGTCCTCAAGGGTCCCAGTCCCTCTCTTTCCTAAGTTTTTCAGAGTTCTCTCGCCCGTATAACGCGTCGGAATTTCCGGATCAGCCTTTCCTTCTCCTTCCAGGTGAACAAAGCCCTCTTTCGCGCCACCATTAACCGTTGTTCACGGTGTTTCTCCTTCCCCCTCCCATCTAACCCTGAAGGATTGTCAGTCCTTTGATGCTCGTACTGGACCGGTCGCCCCTCCCCGTGCCAGTTGAACCCCGAATTCACGACTTTGTTCAGATTTGTTGCAAGCGCCACGACTTGCCACCGCCGAGTTTTTCTATTTTTGGTTTAGGATGGCCCCCTTGGCCCCTTTTCTGATGCTTTTTCCAAGGTATCAAAAGTTGGACATTGTGAACTGATTTTCCCCCCTGCACCCTTAGAAACGTCTGCGGCGGCATGTGCACCAGACCGTTGCCTTCTTTTCTTTAGTGTTCGTTTACCCAGGTCTCGTAAAACATTATATGGGCAAAGCCCTCGCGCGACCCCCCCCCTCTATCTGAGGGGCAGTCCCAATGCCTTTGCACTCCCCACCAGAGAGGTTTACATATTCACCCAGGCCGGCGTCCCCCCCCCCCGTCCCTTCTTTCCTGCACCTGGTTCACCCGGCGCGGAGCCGGTACCCCCTGGCGCTTTTAGTTTTCCCCGCCGAAACCCTTCCCTCCCCGTTGTCATTATGCGTGGTTGAGAGGAGTCTTTTTGGCACTCCTCTGCACCGGCGCTAATTGTCTTTGCCAGCCCGACGCTCTTCGCGCATTGGGCAGCGCCTGATTGGCCCTCAGTTTCCGCCTGCAGTCTCCTCCCGTATGAGCCCAAGTAAAGTCGAAACCAGGCGAGTTGTTTTTTTTTGCTCTTTTCGACCTCCATTAGAAATGTTTGGCAATGGAGTTCCCTCTCTGGACGTCCCAGTTTTTTTTTCGTCTTGTAACAAACCGCCTTTCGTTTGGAAGTTGCCCCCTCCCCCGAACCTCTGATTCCCCCCCCTTTTACCTCCCCATCCTGATACCCCTCTGGGCCAAAGGCCTGACGTCCCTCCCCCTCGTGACTGCTGGATGTTTACAGAACGAACCGTGTCGCGTCCGATTGGACGAAGTGCCTGGCCTCTATTTCGGACTCGCCCTCTTCCTCAATCAGCCATCGAATAACCCAAACTTCTATTCCGCCCTCATCATGGTCCTAATTACGAGAGATCTCACTCCGCTTTCGTGGCTTGGCGTTTGGTTTCTTAGCACTTGCTGAACCGACGCACGATCGCCCCAGGGTGTTGCTCCGTCTCCCTCAAACCCAGGACTTGGTTTACCGCGTTTGGTGTTCGAGTTCTTTTTTCTTCATTTCTTCCTTTCTCCCTTCCACCTGGAGATTCTGGTCTTTTTTTTTTTTCCCTGGTCCTCTGACCAAACAGGCTTCTTGATTTAAGCGACTCCCGCGTTCATGGCTTGATACCTCATGTATCTCTCTTCATACGTTGTGTTTTTTAGAGAGCAAGTTCAGGGAGACCGTCCTCGCTGCCTTTTTGAGCCCTTTGGATGTAACGGACTCTCCCGGCCCCTCCGTTTTATGTGTGGCCCTCCAATCAAGGTTCTGCACCCTCCCCCGAAACCCCAATCCTTTCAACAAAAGCTTTTTGTGGCGGCGCCCTCCAAGTCCGTTTTCATCTGATCTTTTTTTTTGTTCTTGGGAGAGTCCCCCCCTGGACCAAACAACCGGCAACACTTTGCTGGCGCCGCGACTCTTGAATTTCTTTTTCGGATATGTTTTCCCTGGTGTGATCTCTTCCGAAAGGTCTGCGGAGCGTGAACCTTCTTTCCCCCCAAAAAATCTATTCATTCGGCAGGTTTTACCCCCAGCCGACCTCTTTTCTTCTTCTCTCTTGCCTTTCGCGATCTGTATACCGTGTCCCCTCCCTTTTCTTCCCCTCTTCTTTTTGTTAACCCCAAAGAATTAGGGGAACCCCGACTCCTGTTGCTCTCTCCCCCCCGAGACTCCTCCCTCCTCCAGGGAAACGACGTATTCTAAGCGTATTCATCTCTCCCGCCGGTGTCTGCTTTCTGCTTATGTTAGGTCTTTCATGCCGTACGGGAGTTTCTTGTGTTGTATTTTTTTAGAGTATATATTGCGTGCTCCCGTGACCCCATCACGCAAGATCGGTTTAATCGCCTCCTTTCCCTTCCCCCTTCTGTATGCCTCCCCCCCCTTCTCTCTTTCGCCATATAATAGAAATCCTCCGAGTATAGCGATTTTGGCCCCTCCTTTTTCTTCCTTGTACCAATACCATTCGGCCCCCTTTCTTGCTTCTCGAAGTGGTCCAATGGACTGATTACGTCCTCTGCTGGCGTTCAGATATGGCTTCAGGAGGCTGCTTTTGGATTCCTTTAGGATGGGATTCCCGAGCGGCTGTCGGAGAGCTCATCCTTATGGAGTCCTATAATGTTGGCACCCTTTTCTCCGTGGGCCTCCTCTCCCCCCCCCATTATGCGAGAAGTGCTGGTGCCAACATCTTTAACGTCCCCCAGTCGGCTTTGTTTTGACCTCCCCCCTTTCCCCTTGGCCCTGAAAGCCAAGCTTTATCGTCATCATTCCCCCCAACGGGTATTCATCGCCCTGGCGATACCAACAACAGAGCTCCAAACCACCCTAGAGTTGGACCCCTTCTTTGTCTCTTTTTCTACGCTCCTTCCTCAAGCATCCTAGTTAGTTTTTTTGGTACTTTTATGGCTCCTTCCCCTGTGCGACAGATCCGATTCGCCTCTGGTGTCTTCCCCCCCGGGTGTATTTCGTTTTTTTTCTGAGGGACCACCGCTGTCAAGCGCTAATGATGTCCGGGATAGGCCGACGCGCGAAGCTACTTGTAAGTCCCTGGCAATGTCTTCGTTTTCCCGGGCTCGATCTTGCTTATCTCCTCGTTGTTTTTGAGCTCGATCGTCTCCTGGAGGACCTTATTTCGGGACCTTTTTTCCTCGTCAACGGGGCTTCGCCGGAACCCCAAATTTTCCATCCCCTTCCCATTGCCTTTCTCGCGTGTTTCCCCGCCCTAACGAACCACACCTACCCCCCGAACAACCGGCCGTGATGTCAGTCCCTTATTTCTCCTTTCCCCTGACTTGATGTCACCACCCTCCAAACAAGACACGAGTCTGGCTTTTTTTGTCGCTTTAACCCCATATCACTCGTGCCCCAATCTTGGTTGTGCTCTAGCTTTTTTCGCGGGTGGCAATTGAGACTTTTGACAATCTTTGGAGTTGCCGTACCTCAAGATACAGGCTTTTGCATTTTCCCCCCTGGTTGATTCCTCCGCGAAAAGTTAAGTGAAAATGTCCCGAACCTTCCGCAATGCCTTTATTTTTCCGTCGAAGTCGGCCCCCCCCCTCTCTTGAGCGCGACCATGATCTGCGTACACTTCCCGTTCTCCCTCCCTTCTCCTTTCCTCATAATTTCTTCCGATTCCAGGCGTTTTTCTTCCCTATGAAGCCCCTGAACTTCACTCTGACGGAGGCAACCTCCCCTGGCCGCTGTTTCCCTGCCGCCCCCCCTTCCCCCTCTTGCGAGGATAGCTTCTATTCCTGTTCTATGAGATGCGCCATCGGGTCCCTTTCCTCCTTTCTCAGAAAAGAGCGATGCGCATCGCTATCGCGCATGATTCGCTTTCTTTTTTTTTTCCCCTTCAGCCTTCCGTCTGCATCATATAGTATTTTCCCCCCCGTCGACCTTCTTCTTTTTCCTCGATTTAGTCCCCACTTCGAACTTCATACTCCGGCAACGGGACCGTTCCGTTGCATTTCGTGGGCGGTTCCCTCCCTTTTTTTTTGCTTCAAACCTTCGCTATTGCCGTTTTGGTGACAGATCGGAAAATACCCGATCGTTTTTCCCTTTCCCTGTCCCTCCCAAGACTTCTACCAGCTGTCGACTAGAAAAAAAAATTCCATTTCGAATTTCCGCACCCCTTTGCTAGGTTCAGTCCCTGCTTGCCGCTTGATTCGATGTTGGTGAAGTTTGTTGATTCGGACTGACCCCTCATCGTTTTCCCTTTCCGTCGCCCTTGCCTAAACAAAAAGGAGAGCCCAACCCTGAATACCTTAACTAGCCGTCCCTTCTCCTTTTTTTCGCGTTCGTTGACTTGCTTTTCTTGTTCATAGGAAAGTAATCCCCAACCTCGACCCTCCCTAAGAGAAGCGATCGTCCCTTTTTTGCGCCAGAGAGCCCGATTGTTTCCTCGTGGTGTTTTTTTTATTTTTCGTCTTTTGCTTTTCCCCCCCCAGTCGATCCCGTGGAATGTTCCTTTTACTTCCCCTTACCCCCTCTCACGATTTATCCTCTTTTGATCGCATGGAGGAGCCCGT
>Ga0179593_1386171_pt1 | contig 12637 bp, 12 predicted proteins | sample CZODoug2_1_08_16_FD_185931 | JGI IMG/M metagenome (GOLD analysis project Ga0179593, IMG submission 185931) | Vadose zone soil fungal communities from Angelo Coast Range Reserve, California, USA - CZODoug2_1_08_16fungal (PacBio error correction) | ecosystem: Environmental > Terrestrial > Soil >... | reverse complement strand
CCCCCCCTTTTTTAATCACGTTCGACACTACTGCTGTCGCCGAACATAGCGTCAGCGAACCGTTTTTGATGATATTTGATTTACTGATCGTCTTTCCTTTTCTCTAGTCTCCCCCCCCCTCTCCCCCGGTACGGGTTTAAAGGTTTCTAGTGGTGAATCGCCTCACTTCGGCCTTTATCCCTCTAGTCAGCATCCCCGCCTGTATGACCCTCACATTCCTTACATATGCCCCTTCCCCTTCCCTTTTTTCCGCATCCACCCTTCTTGCCTTTTGTCCGAAAGCGAGGACTTACAACATTGCTCCCGCGGTGGTCAAAAATTTTCCTTCGTTACTAGCCACGGATTCGTATGAAACGTTTCCCCTCCTCCTCCTCGCCAAGACTCCTACCCTTTCTCCCCCTTTTCTTTTTTTTAATTTCCCCCTGGCCATGCGTTTCGGTTGCCTTTTCCCTAGATTTGCAGGGTCGCCCCCCTACGTAAGGTAACTAACAACCTAGTAGATATTCCAGTAGTAGCTGGTCGTTTATGTGTCCAAGTAACTTGAGTCTTTTCCTCCCCGTAGCCCTTTCCCCCCACCGTCGTTCTGGGACTGAACCCTGAACCACCGATATTGAGTGGATCGTGACTTTACGAACCCACTTTGGAGTAACGACAGTCCTTACGGAGCCATGTGCCCCTTTAATTTTGGTTCCCGATGGATTGCACTGATTTATCGGTGGCGATTGACACTGGAAGGCTTCGCATTTTTCGTCACGTAGAGGTTGACTCCCCTTTTATTTTCTCCCTCCTTTCTTTCCTGTGAAGGTCCCCCCCCCCCCGCCAAAGGGGGGGGTACTTTCACAGAGAAAGTCGCCGTGACCGCCGCTGTTCTCCGTTACGAGGTGATGTTAATTTTTCTTCGTACAATCTGAAGGATTTTTTGAGTAATTGCCTCGGCCCGAGGAGGGCCCGGAGAGTCCCCCAGTGAACTTGTTGTGTTGAACAGAGTCTTCGTTAACAAAAGCCTGACACTTGGTCTTTTTTTCTTTCTCTATTTGGCAATCCTCCCCCCATCACTCCAGCTGATACGCGCAAACCTTCCCTGGACTTCTGTAACGAGAACATCACGGCGACGTAGGTGGTAGTATTCAATAAGACCACTGCCCGAATCCAAACTTTCTTTCCCTCTCCTCATGTGTCTTCTTTTCCTCATCCTCAATCCCACCCCCCCCCCCCCCTCCACCCCCCTACCCCCTCCCCCCCCCTCCCTTGCCAAATTCCCGTAAATTTCGTCAGTGCTATGAATCCCCTTCGGGTCTGATATTGACGTCCTTTCAGCCATTGTGTTTATTAGAAATCCGTCCCACTTGCCGTGGCACAATGGACTTTTCTTTTACCTTCCGTCATAATCTCCCCGCAAGTTGGAGTACCTCCCCTCTCTTTTGACCTCTCCCCCTTGTTACCCGACTTCCTTGGTTTCCCCTTTTCTCGTCACCCATGCATGGTTGAGACTTTCCAGCCTCACATCCCCCCATTTTAAAACTGCCGTGCTTTGGATTTTTCCTTCCTTGACAATGCCAGTTAAACGGATCTTGGGCCCTCAATGAATTTTTCGGCAGGTACATATTGGAACGAGGTACGCCCAAATCGTACCAGCTCCCCTCTCCGTGCCTTGCAAGATTGCTTTCTGCCTCCAAGGAAGTTTCGTTTTTTTCCTTCCTCTTACCTTCCATAGGGAGGAATCATTACACCCGGTTACGGTCTTCATCCTTTCTCGACCGCATCCACCCCGCGGAAACGTGCCCCGAAGCGCGGCCCACTAGTTCAAAGGCTCGGAAACCTGAACCCCTCCATTGCCTTCCCCCCCCCCCCTTTCATTTAGTACCCTCCCCTTCTTTTGAGGCCCCCTTCCCAGATCAAGTCAGTCGGGTCCCTTCCGGAGCGTCTACGAATTCTAGCCAACAGGCATGCACTAATACCCCCCCTGGACGTTCAATTCCAGGTCCCCCTATCTTCTCTTGCGTACTTTTTTTTGCTCTCAGCTCTCATTTTCTTTTTTTGACGCCACGTTTTGTGTCGCTGCCGTTAAGTAGTAGCCCGCTTCAACCGGGCACCCTTTTTTTTTCCAAATGAAGTTGACAATAGCATTCTTTATTGACGGTCCTTTTGGGACCCTTCCCTTTCCTTTCGATTTCATGCACTCTCCCCCTCCTCTATTGACACTCTTCAAGTAACCTGTTCTTTCACCCGAAAGTGTTCACCAGTTGCTTGAAAGTTGGACTGTCGAGCCAATTTAACTTTTCCTGTATACGCCCACTTTGGGGACAGACAGCATCTCCTTTTTCCCCCTAAAACCTTAATCCTTTTCCTCTTTCACTCCAGTGCATCGGCGCCGGTTCTACGGATTGTGAACGATTTCCCGAAGTGCATGAACCCGGGTCCGCCGTTAGGTCAACATAATCGTTTTCCCAAGAAACTTGCCTCATTCTTAGGATAGGTCACTGCCCCTTTTCCCACTTTCCTAGTCCCCTGAATTTTCTCCCCCCTTCTTCCCAAGTTATCTCTTTTCTCCCCTTGTTTCTGCAGATTTTTCTTGGGCACCTGCAGTTCGGGGCCGGTCCCCTTGACTGGACAGCTTGACCAGATCTTTCTTTCCAGTTTCTGTTTTCCCAGATTCTGTGTTGACATCATACGGCGGACCGGGTCCTTCTTTGCCCAAGAGGTAGCACAAATCCGTTTGCCCCCGGAACCGATGGGCTTTCCTGTCACCGGATTCCAATCAGTTTTCTTTTTCTTGACCCGGTCGCATTCTTCCCCACAGTTTTTCGTTTTTTTGGTTTCACATGTTGCCAGTTGCTCACCCCCTTTAAACTTCCCGCCCTGCCAGTGTGAAACCCCCAATTAAGTTTTCGGCAGGAACTATTTTCCTTCAGTACTTTCCCTCCCTTTTTAGTTTTCGTTTTTCCATCATCGCCCCCGTCATTCCCCCTTTACGTCACCTCTTTGGCCACTTCAGGTTCGCAGATTTCCGGAGTTCGCTATTTAACTTCTCTTTGGAAAACTGTTTTTTTTTCCGTGCGTTTACCAGCATTTATCTTCTCTGCTCAAACTCCCAGGCCCTGACCTTCAGGATTCCCTGCTCAAGTTCCGCCACGGGAAGTCCATGTGGATGTAGCGTGATGCCGGTGTCCGGCATTATTTACCCTAAAGGATCTTGAATACTCCTCTTTTCCCCGAGGTTTTTTCTTCCCTAAATGGCCGACTCCCGTTCCCCTCCATGTTTTTATGGCAAGTTCCCTTCGAATCATTTTTCTCGCGGTGGTTATTATGGAAAAGTTGCCGCAGGTGTGTTGTTCTTTTATTTTTACAGTACAGCTTCACACGACCGGACGGGATTTTCCCTTTCTTTGGTCACAGTCTGCGTGATCCCTTTTTCCTCCCTCCCACTTTCCCTTTGGCGAATGGCATCAGCTGGCAATTCTTCTCCTTTTTCTGCGGGCGAGTTGGAGCCCCAATTTTCCCCAATATGTACGCCTTTTTTTTTCCTCTTAAGTTGATACCCTATTCGTTGAAGGGGGTGGGGGGGTTTCCGTCCTTCCTTGAGCTCCCATCACACCCCCCTTTGTTCTGTTTGAACTGATTTGTCCTGCCCCCTCTTCCCACCTTGTGGTGACGAGAAACGGCGCCACAATCCAGGCGCTCGGAAAGATGGTGTGTCGTTGCACCCTCAAGGCACGCCTACGGAGGATCCCCCATTTTTCTTCTGACTGTGAGCCCCTCTTTTCTTCATTTGGCCCTTTGCTTTTTTGTGGTTTCAGCGGAACAGTCTACCCAACCTGTCCAGAGGAGACGTCACCTACCTGCCACATGGCTTTCTCTACTTCTCCTTTTCAAGTGGAAGTTGGATCCCCCCGGTCTCGTAGTTGCTGGCGGAGGCGACTTCGCCTTCCAGCGGTAGCCCCGTGGCGGTGCTTGGGCTTTGTTGAAGGAAAATTACGCACCCACCCTAAGAGCCCTGGCTTTTCTTCCATACTTTCCCTCCGTTTGGGCGCCCTCTTCTTTTCCGGTTCTTTGAGGTGATTGACCCGGTCCTCGCAAATCCTTTTTTTTTTTGGGACAACTAACGTCTTCCAGCTCACTGTCATGGGTGACCCGGCACTTTGATGGACTCTTCCTTAAATACAAACGCCTTCCTCTTTTCCTACCTTCCCCGTCCCATTTCCCGAGTATTTATCATTATTTTTTTTTTTTTTGACACTTATCGGTGCCTTCCCTGGACAGTACCGTCGAATCTTCTTATCAAGATTGGATTCTTTTCACCCTCTCGGGACCTCCTTCCTCTTCCTGTTCAATGTACCCTCCCCCATCCCAGTTCATTTCCACTACCCCCGCTTTACCCCCATTACGTTTTGGCCGGACGTTGAATCCTGCCTTGTGTTGCGTCCGGTTCCCCGTCATCCCCCTCAAATATACGGTTAAATCACTTTCCTGGACAGGAAATACTGAATGTTTCCTTGCTCCTTTATGTTCCCCCCTTTTTTTTTTCCTGTCCCCACATCACCGATTCCCCTTTACCCTCACGGGAATAGTTTTTGGGCCGCCCTGACCCCATGGAGACACTGCCAATCTAGTGACGAGAAAACTTATGGTCCCTCTTTCTTGTCCGCCTGCTTCTTGGCCCGTTTCGTCGCTGGAATTTCTTCTTATTTGTGGACTCACTTCCTCCCTTTTTTTATTACGACAGTGATTGTTCGTGGTTCAAAGGCGTGGCGAACTGTTTTCTTTTCCTTCCCCGTAGGGATTCGACGTCACCTCCAATGTTAAGTTTGAAGTTCCCCAATGCAGTCCTCGTCCTGTTTCACTCCTGTTCTTTTCCCTCCTTCGCTTGACGGTCAGAGTTGCTACCCTTTCTGTCATGTTTCGTTCCCCCCATTCGCCCCACGTCCGTTTGTTCTTCGATATTCCAGAGGATCACGTTATTCTTTTTTTAAAAGTCAAGAAAGGTCCCCCCTCGTGACTTTAAACAATTCCCGTAGACTCCTCCTCTTTTTCTCACTGTCTACTCTTTCTTTTCCCCCCTTCTCTTTCTCCTCATCCCGTGTTGTGTTTCTGATCTTCAGCGTTTTGTCGACAATATGCTTATAGAACACTGGTTTTTTTTTTTCCCTTGTTCAATTCCCCCCGAGAACGATCACCTTTACTAGGTCCAACTGATTTTCCTCTTTCTGAGCCCCTCGCCCACGTACGGGTTTATAAAGGTCGTTACTTTTTTTTTCAGTTCCTCGCTTTTCCGCTGTTAGAAACTTCCGTCCTCACAAATAATGTCATTTCCCCTTCCCCTTCCCATTCACCCTCTGACCCCTCAGGGAATTTCCTCCTCCCCGTAACCGTCTGCCTTCCGGCCCTCAAAAGCTCAGGGACAACCTTTTCAAGAGGTGGTCAAGCACATCCCCATTTCATACTCCCATTGATTAGATGACATTTTTCCCCCATAACGCTACCTGCTTCCTCTCCGCCTGTTCCCCGTCTACCCCTTCGTCTGCCCCCCGGCAAAGCTCGCTTGGAAATCGATTTTTTCAGTCCCTATTTGAAAGTTTTCTCCAATTCTCTTGTACTGTCTCCCCCCACACCTCGCTATTCCCCGTCGTCGATGGATCGGTGTTCATTACAAGGCGACGAGTGTAATCCGTCTCCTTCAACCTTATTAGTTCTTTTTCAGGAACAGTTTATGTCCCCCTACTTTAGTTTTTCTTTTCCTTCTCCCCCCCGGAAGGTCTTCACTCTTCCCTCCCCGGTTGGTGGTAATTTTAGATGGATTGAGCCTCACGTTGATGTGGACGATTTTTTTCCCTTGGAATTCACTTCTTCTTTTTTTGTTTTTCCGTCTTCTTCCGGTTGAAGTCTCCAAATTCTCCTTTTTTTTCCTGCCTTTTTATGTCAAGCCAAGGACTTTCTCAACCTCGAAAATTTCCCTCTTTCCCTCTGTAGCGTAGTATCAGGGGAATTGTTCCCTTTTCCGTTCCTCCCCATGTTAGTTTTTTCTTCTAGGCAGCCTCTTCAGGATCCCGGCATTTAGTTGACCCATGACTGTTAGTTTCCAAACCTATGGACCCCTTTTTCTTTTTGCGTCTTTTTTTTCCGTCACCGCACCGAGTCTTGTCTCCAACACCGGAAGTTTTCTTTTTAAAAACTTTTGTTGAGAACATTTTCCCTTTCTTGTCGTTTTTTTTATTTACCCTTACCCCAGCCACCTCCCTCAAAGCCTACTCTTTCCTCTGTGTGAGTCTCCCCTCCTCCCCCCTAACACTCCTTTCCCGGAACTTCTAAGTTTCTCTCAATAAAGTGGTTCGTTTTTTTTATAACTCTGACTTATGTTTAGCTGCTCCGACTCTATCCCTCTCACCAAAACTTTTCCTTTCCCAATCTCCCTTCTTTGCTTGCCAAGATCATCGTTTTCTTCCGGCCTTCTTCGTTTTTTTTTTTATGGAAATGTCCTGCACCCTTTGAAAGACGAGCATGTTGATTTTGCTCCCATTTTTTAGATTTCCCCCCACCCTTTGTTCTTTTTTCTTTCAACCCATTGTCCCCCCTAAATGGTAGTGTCTTTGCTTTGACCCACAGTACGGACCGTCCTGTCTCTTTTTCCCTTCACTTTCAGGTAGGTCCCCTTCCCCCTTTAAGACTACCCCCCCTAGAAACCTCTCACAGTCTCCTTTGACTTTACTTCTTTTCTTCCTGCCGTCCTGTGGCTTTGTTTGAACCCTGAGTCGCCATCTGGGCTTTCTTCCTGCACTTTTCCTGGTTTCTCTGTTCTTTCCGACCTTCCCTCGGCACGGTACCTGACTTGCGGCCAACGACTGAGTCCCAAACCTGCCTTTCCCCCTTTGCCACTCTTTCTTCAACACCCATTTTCTTGAGTACCCCCTTTCATCAGCGACCCTGCTTTCCCCCCTTGATTAGTGTTCTCCTTCGTGCTGGTTTTTAAACCTCAACCTCCTCTCCCCCCCCCACATTCCTCCCCCTCTCCCACCACATGACTTTCGTCCCTTGTATCCGGAGATTCGTCTTTCCGTCTGTTTGCCCCTCTATCTGCCCTCCTTTTTTACTCCAGGAAACCGTTTCCGCTCTCCCGTTTCCAGAGGAGATTCCCCCTTTAAAAATTTGGCTGTCCAATGACTTTTTTCCCTATCCTCTTTTTTTGACTTTCACGTTTTTTCAACGTGCCCCGTTGGCGAGACTTGTTTTCACCCTACCTCTCCCGAGTTGAGTGTCATCCGGAAACGGAAAATCTTTCGTCCTCCCCCCTGACCTGGTTTTCCCCCCTTTTTCGCGTTTTGTTGAAGGTAGTCTCCACATGTTCCCCCCTTTTCCCCTTCCCGCTCCTGAATTTTTTTTTACTTCACGCCTGCGACGCGGTCCCCTCCCAACTTTCCATTTTTTCACTTTAAAACCGACTTTGAAATATTTTTCCAGGTTTTGCAATTCTTTTTTTTTTTCCGTCCATGTAAGCTGTAGGGAACACGTTTAGCAGTATACCTGATTTCCCCATCATCCTGGCCACCACTTGCGCCTTTTCGGATCGGTCACATGCCAGTCCTTCCGTTCCATACTGCGGGTCCCCGTTTCAGTGAGTCGTATATCTCTTTTCCTCTCTTTTTTTTTTTCTCTCCCGGAAGCCCTGTTCTTCCTTCCTTTAATGGTTTTGACGGTGACTGGCAGTGTGACCGATCACTTCTGCTTTTGTTTTTTTTTTGCCCCCTCTCTTTTGTGAAATATTTTGAATACTTCTTTTCCACTTCTGCCCATTCGTCACCCCCCCGTTCCACCCTGGACACCGCTTTCACTTTTTCCTTTTTAACTTAGGGAAAGTTGGATTTTCCTTTAGTCCTTCTGTTCTTTCACCCCCCCCATGTAGGAGCTCAGGTCCCCCCCTTGTTTACAGTTTTCCATTCAACTTAGATTTTTTCACCTTTTTCCAATTTCAGGTGTGCTGTCCTTTTCTACTCCCCCTCTTTCCGTTGTCCCTTCCTTTCTTTTTTCGCGGGAGTTGCAATATCCTCCACCTTCCCCTTTGCCCCCAAACTTCCCCCTTTTCTCCGATGATAGTCTTCAGGTTGCGACCCTCTTTTCGTATTTAATCTTATTCTTTAAAGGGCGACTGTACCCCTTTCGGGCGCAACCGCATGCAGATATCATGCTCTACACCGCTTTCTTGACAGCCTCCTATCCTTGCTCAATGGCCCGGGACAGTTCTTTCCCCTGTGGTGGATTTGAATTGCATGTTTTTAGTAGGCCCTCTCTACCCTCAACTTCGAATTGTTTACCAATGATTCAGCGGGTCGTCGAATTCATCCCCCCCCTTGCTTCCCTTCTCCCCTTCCGTTTTTCCTTCAATTTCAAGTTTTTTTTTTCTTTTTTTACTTTTAATGACTTTTGATAGTCCCGGTGTCCTCGCTTGTTTTACCCTTTGCCCTAGTTGTTCCTGCGGTCGCTGCCGTCCAGCTGACCACTACCTTTCCCTTTTTCGGCCTTTCTTTTCGTGCTCCCCGTCTTAACCCCTCAAACTTCCACTTACGGAGAATGGCAGCAGCATCTTGCCAATTTCACTTCTGCTTTGTTTGTTTTTGCCTATTTGTATCCTTCTCGTTCCATACCCGTCACCTGGATTCCGGAGGGCCCAGATCTTTTTTCCTTTCCTGCTATTGAAGAGGACCCTCCCCCCAAGGGCCTTTGTTTTGACCTTCTTTGTCCTCCATAAGGTCCCCCCCCTGCCTATTTTTTTTGTGATCTTCACTGTTTTGGCCACAGCCAGGCTGTGCAACTTTTTTTCGGTGGCAACTTTCCAGGTCCCCCCCCCTTGAATACTCCCTGGAACGCCCACGTTCCTTCTCTTATGAATGTCTGCAACTCCCTTGTGTTTCCTTGTTTGTTCACTTCAATTTTCACCTTATTTCTCACCCCCCCCCCCCCCCCCCCCCCCCGAGTGAAAATTCCTACGGTCAGAGGACTACTTCCCCGTAAGGACTTCTATTTCTTTTTCGTCAGTTCGGTTTTTTTGTCGTTGTCGTGTGGCGGATGGCGTAACCTGCCCTCCCCCATTCAGCGTTGTTCAATTTTAGGCGTGGCTTTTTTCCTTGACATTCCCTCCCCCCTGTCTCTCTTTGAATTTTTCTCTTCAAAGAATTTACTCCGGTGTGGGATCGCTTTCCGGTACCCTTTGTGAGTGCTTTACTCATCCTACATCACGTGTACGTCTTTTTGTGACCCCCAGTCCTTCTTGGTCACTAAATGGCCACTTTTTTCCGTCATGTCTCTGTTCGTCATTCCAATACACCGCTTCACGATTGTGATTACCGTGCCCCTGGCACATTCCACATGACTTTGACGCTCACAGGCGCGGCGGCACTTTTATTGTCCTCCACTCTTGGTTTAACTTTTCCCATTAATAATGAAGCCGAGTCCCTGGAGGAATTACCACCTAACCCTGGACCCAGTCACCCCTTCGCGCTCTGCAACTCGCCACCATCAACTTTCTGTCCCCCCTTCTTTTCCAATTACACTTCTGTTCCCGTGATTCCTTGCGTCCTCTGAAGTGTTTGTTCCTTAACACACACTCAAGATCAGGTTCTTTTCACGGTTCAGGCACAGAACGACGTTTACTGCGAGCATCGGCTTTTACGTCCCATCACGCACTAGCGATTACTGCGATTTGGGCCTGCCCCCCTTCCTATAATGGCGACTCCCCCCTCTCTTTAAGAACCCTCGATGTTGCACCGTCCGCTCTTTTCCAGCAGCCTCCTCCTGATCTGGGACTGGCGCGTTATCAGATCCTTTTGCCTTTCCTTTCCCATGCGAGAGTACTGATTTTCTGTAGGGAAACCCGGCTTTCTCACTTGGTACTGTAACTATCCTTTTTGCTCGTCAAGACGTATGCCTTTCACTTGGACGGCGTCCGCGGACGGACTGTGGGTCAATCCCGTTTCGTCCCCCCTTCCTATTGATACCCCGCGCCCCGCGTCTTCGATTTCACCCCCTTCCTTTCGCCCCAGTACGGTTTGTCGATCTCTCCAGCTGGCTTCCGCGATCATTTTTCAGCGTCGCTGTTCCCTAACAATAATGGCGTTTCCCCATCCCTCTTTTCAGACTTTGTTACGCTTCTTTAGCGCGATTTCTGCCGTTTTTTTTTTATCTCTCTAAACTCTTAATCACGTTCTCCAAATCTCTTTCTACCCCAGTGCCCTAGGTCAGTTTCCCTGTCCCTCAGGTCACCTGCATCTTTTCTCTCCTGATGTCCTTCTCTGCTACCCCGTACTTTGCGCGAAAAGGTAGGACTGTTGAAGCGAATCGCTTGCGGCTGTAGCAAAACTGTCCGGAATACATCGTCTTACCTTCCTCAGGACCCTTTGCCTTCCGGCATTGTCCCTGAAAAGTACCCCCTTCCGTCCTGAAGAAAGCTCTTTCACTCCTTGTACCCCCCTTGCTCCCTTTGGGTCCCGAAACTCCCCTCTTTACTATCCCCCAGGCCTTCTGCACGTCACCACCTTCTTGACGACGACCGACCCCCCCTTTTTAAAAGTAATGAGGATGTTCCTTTCCACAACTTTAACTTTCGACTTTGCAATCGAGGGTTCTTTTAACTCTCTTCCGTGTCGCCCATTAGAGGTAGTTCCCAATGCAGCTATTCCCGTCGTCGATTTTTCCGGATTTCTTTTTCCCTTCCCTCGCTTCTTTTGACTCCCCCCCTCTATTTAAGTCCCTCCAGTTTTTCTTTGCCGGAACAGTTGTAACCGCTTTCTTGGATAGGAGGACCCCTTCAGGAGGTTACGCCTTGTTATCCAATCCTTTAATGGTTTTCCTTGTTTCCGACTTATGTTTGTCCCTCTTTCAATGGACTTCCCGTTTCCTTTTTGTTTTTGTCCCCCTTCTAGGTTGCACGCATCCACCTATTCGCGATTTCGCCGTGAATGGCCCAGCCCCATGAGGTACTCTCCGTTGAGTTCTTACCCTGAGTGTGTGAGCTTAGATACTAGGGGGCACTTTTCCGGTAAGCACAATCGTGGGCTGGTTTTCTTTCCTCCCCGATTTCATGAATGTACTTATCTCCCCCAGTGAAATGGAGCTCCCATCCTGTTTCTTCCCCGAGGCACGGTGCTGTGTATTAGATGGCAATCCCTCAGCACATGCACCGAATTCCCCCACAAATTCCCTTTACTTTTCCCCTATCCCATTAACTTCTCCTAGCGGGGTTTTTCCTCGTAAACGAACTGCCGCCACGTTAATTGTACGCTGGCAGGATGTGCCCGGACGTCTTTCCCTCTCCTCCTCACCAGACTCTCAATTCCGCTGTCCCTTTAATGAGTCAATACATGGTCAGGATCTTGCCGTTACGCGACTTCTTTTTAGCTGTTCGCTGGTATTTTAGAAAATCCGTCCCCCAAACTGCCATGCCCCCCCCTCGACATTTTTGACTCCATCCCTCCAGATAAAGAAGTTGTTCCGATATTCTTTTAATCTCCAATTGCCCCTCCCCCCAGCGTCTTTCCTCTCATGCTGTTTTCCTTATCGTCACCCCTTCACTGGTTGTTGTCTCGACTTAGGTCCCTCCCCCCCCTTTCCAAAAATGACCTGGATTTCTGTGCGGCTGAATTACGGCCTTCAACTTTGGCTCTTTTCCTCAACTGCCCCCGGCGCAGGTACCCTGGAAGAGTACCTCCAACAGCCCTTCCTCTCCTTGACTTTCTTTGTGCCCCTCTACTTCCTTTGTGGTTCCCGTTTTTGTCGTCCCTCCCAATCGTTAAGGAAGAACCCCTGCACGGTTCCCTTTCCGTTTTTTCCTCTTTACCGGGGATCGTTTTCCCCACCGCATCCAGTTCCCGTCCCTCCCCCTCCGGTCCCAACGCGAGCCCCAAGTCCTTGAAATCACCCCCCTTTTCCCTTTCCTTTTTCACACAATCGGGACTTTAAGTACGCCATGTTGGAGGCACATCCCGGCTTCTTTTCCAAATGGAATCCTTGTAGTGTTCCGTTCTTGTCACTCAGCTGAGCCCCGTGTCATGAAAGTTACTCCACATTTCCTTTTACATGTTCCTGTGACCTTTTGAGTTCAGGCTATTCTTCTTTGTATTCTGGTTTGCGCTAATAGATCGTCCTTTTTCCCCGCCCCAAAGGAACCGTGCCCATTTTCTGGTCCTGCTCCGTTAAAGTTCTTCTACTCGGGAAAATCTTGTATACTCCTTCGTTGACCCCTGAGCTCGTCAAGTTTGTTTCCCCCCGGCCCTGGCTCTCCTTTCCCTTCCCCTCTCCCAAGGGATTGACACCGTCGTCAGTCAACCTAGTTCCAGTCCCCTATAAGTGTGTGCACCCAGTGCGGGAAGTTGCTGTCGATCCATGACAAGGTGCCTTCGCTCCGACTGTTTTTTTTAATCAACGCTGTTCCGCCCTTCACTCCAACTTCCAGCACCTGGACTCTTCAAACTTCCCGTTGCCTCGGTTTTTGAACGGATTGGGTCTTACCTTTTCCCATGTGACAGGTCCCCCCTTTTCCTCCCTATTTCGAGTTTCACCTTTTTTCTTCCCCAGATTATTTCTTAGTTCTTCCACCCTGAAGTAACAGGTCCGAGACCTGAACGGCATTTTTCCTACACACTTTTGCTGCCGT
>Ga0179593_1631476_pt1 | contig 12638 bp, 8 predicted proteins | sample CZODoug2_1_08_16_FD_185931 | JGI IMG/M metagenome (GOLD analysis project Ga0179593, IMG submission 185931) | Vadose zone soil fungal communities from Angelo Coast Range Reserve, California, USA - CZODoug2_1_08_16fungal (PacBio error correction) | ecosystem: Environmental > Terrestrial > Soil >... | reverse complement strand
CTTCGGCCTGTAAAGAGATAGTTGTGTCGCTTCCCCTTCTCTTTTTTAGAAGCTCCGTACAGCAGTGCTCCCTCGAAGATATTTTGGGTGGCTCGAGGTCCACTTTCTCGGTTTGTGTTCGACCGAGATGACCTCAATATTAAAGAGAAAGACGCTGCTATAGTCTTCTTGTTCTTCCCTCCGATTACATTCTTGAGCTCGTCATTTCTTGACGCCGTTCTTTGTGAGCCTTCCGTTGTTTCGGATTAGTTCCGGCATCGCTGATTGGTAACCCAGTCCCATTTTTCTTGCGGTTTCTGCCCAAAATGGTTTCCCCTTGTGACCTGATGGCCCCAATGACTCCCGCCCAGACTTTCTGGAAGTAGTAATCGAAGTCTTTTCCCCACTCCCTAAGGCTACTTGTCTCAAAATATTATGCGTATCTGTGGGTGCAGCTTATCCACAGGAGGTTTTTCCCCCTTTTTTCCCTTCTTTTCGCGTCGCCAATTCACCCCCGAGTCACACCTGTGTTCCCCCCCCCCCCCTCCCGTCACCCTCTGCTCCCAATGAAAGAGACAAGAAGCTCTTTTTCCGTAGGAGAACAACACCTCCCCTCTTTTTTTCCAGCGCAAGTGGAAGAGCCATTAGAGTATTGCTATCCAAGTGCAGTGCGCGTTGCGTATGTTTTCCGCCGTCGGCTTTTCTCCCGAAAGCCGTTTTTGAGTTTCCCGTAGTCCGGCCCCACCCCGCGTTTCATCTATAGAGAACAGTCCGCACTTTTCGATTCTTTGCTGGATCGTGTAGCCCCCATCCTTGGTCCTATAGGAGAGCTTTCAGGAGATGTTTTCCCCGTGCTTTCCGGTATGATAGTGATTGTCTGATTGTCTGCTGGTATTCTCTCCTCACGGTGGCCGTGCGATCGCCCCAACACAGGAGTGGCGATGACGGGATCGCCCCCGCCCTTGTTTTTCCGGACTTTGATGCGGATTCCGAGTTGGGAAGGAAAAGGCTTTCCCCCGAGGCCTAACTTGCTCTCCCGGCACGCGACACCACGCCCCTTTTATTCTCAATCCGGCAGATCGGTGCTTGAGCATTGTCAGTGATCAAATGTGATTTCTCCCCCTAACCCACCTAAACAGGTGGTTACTGCCACGGTCTCAGCCGTTCCTCTGGGATTTCGCATCCGTGAGTTTAGTTTGATAGGCGAACGCTTGCCCCCCCCCCCCCCCCGATCCCCAGGCGGTTGTAGGGAGTGTCATGGCCCACGCGGCTTCACCATACTCGGTTGGCCTCCAGGCATTACATTTCTTCCTTTTGATAGATTATGACACGTCTCCCGGGTCCCTCTTTTCCCCTTGTTACTTTTGATTTTTTCTCGGAAGCTCAATCGATTGTCTTCTCCTGGTAGAGCTTTTTCTCCCCGCGCCGCAAATGGAGATCATTTTTCTCTTTGTTCGCGCCTCCCCCGGCTTTTTCTTTCCTTTGCAAAAGAGGTAACCAGAACCCCCCCCCCCCCCCCCCCCCCCCCCACCCAACCCACCAAAAACCCCCCGCTGTCTGACCCAACCCAGGAAGCTGGGCAATGAATCACGCTTATGCTATCGTCCTCTCTGCCTCTCGGACTAGTCTCAGGAACCTGCAGCTCCCCCCTTTTTCCCCGAATCCGGGAATTCCGAAACCCATTTCAGCTTCAAATGGTCTCGAACAAAAAGCTGTTCCTTTTGAGCCTTTATAGTCATTGTACTCGCCTGAGGTCTGTTTTCGTTCCTAGTCCGGCTGTCTGTTCTTTTAATAAAACAAGCCATTAAGCCTTTGGTTTGCGCAGAAAAACTTGTTCCATTGCTTCTCCCCCGAGCTTTTTGGTTCCCTTCCCCGACGACTTCGCTTATTTTGTCCTCAAGGGGGGTTCATTGTTTGAAATCTTTTTTAGAAGGAGTAAAATACCCTCCCCAGCCTCCTCCCCCCCCCCCCCCCCCCCGCCCCCCCCCCCCCCGCTCGGGTCATTCATCCTCCCTTATGTCTGGTCTTCTCTGTCCGTCCCGCCGTTTTAGATAGCCTGAGTCAATTCCCTGGCGTCCGTTCCCCCAACCTCCTCTTTCTTCTCGTCCGATAAAACCATGAAGAGTTAGCAAGTCCCCGTATTCTTCTCCCGCCCGGTCGTGTCCGTAGACTTTAGTGTTACTCAGACCAAAGAGATGCCTTCCCCCTCTCCCTTCGGCGAGTTTTACCGTGAACATCGTCCCTTCACCCTTTTTTATTGGTAGCTCTTTCCCTGACGATACCTTCCCTCTCTTCCCAGTGATTTGTGCTTAAAAAAGGCTGTATACTCCCCCTCAAACCTTCTCAGATGTTCCTTTCAGACACAGCGGTTTTCCCCGGGAATCTGTCACCCCCTGAACCACCTACGAACTTGTAATCTGACCTTGAACTTCCTGGGGTCAACTCGCGGGTCCTTCCTTTTTTTCAGATCAAGTAGGAGCTTCTGACCCCCCCTAGTCCAGCATTTCATGCATGGTCCATTGAACTTCCTATCCACTTTACCTTCATCGTACTCTTCGTTAAGTCCGGTACAACCCCCCTCCCTCTGTGTTAGGTCTGGTAGATCCCTGTTCGTGGCGAGTAACTTCTACCACTCCTCGCCCCCTTTCCCCTCGGAACCACTGGGGGGTGTCCCCGAAGGACCCACTTCGGGTGTCTTTTCCAATTTTTTCAGCCAACTCCGACTATGCAGCCCTCATCATCCCTGGGTTTTGCTGCAATGTGCGCTTTCTGAAAAGAACAGGTTTGGGAAAGCCATTCCTTTTTTTTGGTTCTGCCAAAGAAGGCGGGCTTTAGGCGTTCGTAGTCACTCCCCGCGCTAAAAATGTAAACCTGATTCGATCCTGCGTTTGGCCCGACTTATCCGAAGCTGCGTCTTTCATGCCTGTGTGACCCGTACAGCGAGTTAGGTTCCTCTAATGATTTCTAAGAAGTCACCTTTTCACCTTCCTCCCACGACCCCGTTTTTAGTCCCCGAGAGGGTAACCCCATGTCACCCCTCCCCTCGAGTGAATTCTTTAGAGTTGAATACCCTCCGGTGTTTTTTTTTTTTTTGAGGAACTCCCTTGCTGAGGCAAATGGCTTTGTTCCTCAGGGCTTTTTCCCCCGAAAGAAGTTCACAGACCCAATTGTTTCCTTTCTTCTATCCTGATAGGCAGGCCTCAATGCTCCCCCCCAAACCCCCTTTTGTGGGAAATGTCGCCATTGCTATGGCTTTTTCAATAACCTCCGGTGGAAGATGCGCTCTGTTCATGGTTGACCGCATCGATCCCCTTTCGAAGAACGGCCGTACCCTCCTTTTTTACTTTCCCTCCCCCGAAATCGGAGGTGACAACTAGCGTTCTGGAGCCCCAGCAGAAACGATAACCCCATGGAAGCTCTTTTAAACCCTTTCTTTCCGGTGTCTGGAAGGGAGTCGGATTTTCCTCAGTTTATTGACGGACTTATCGCCCCTCCCTTTGTCGATTCCCCCTTGAACCGTTTATGATGCATGCTTCCCCTTTTCGTGGGGCTCCACGATGCTGACCACCGCACGTATCCCCTCACCTCCACGATGGGCTTTCCTCTGTTGTAGCCGGAAGGCAAGTTCCTTTTTCGTCCTTTCTTCACTGGAATTTTTTGATCACGAGTTCACTGGGGCTTGCTCTTGAGAGTGTGGACCCCTTTCGTCTTTCGATCCGGTTAGCCAAACCCTCCCCAGACGAGTTGTAAAACATTAGCCGGTTTTTTTGTACTTTGGTTCACGCCCAGATTTCACTTGAGAGGTGTTTGCCGTTTTCCAGCAGTGCACCTGTGCACGCTGCTTCCTGACTATAAACTAAGGTTGCCGGCTCATTGGGACTCCAAGTTTTTTTCGCAACCCCTGACAAGGTATCCCTTTCCCTACCTTCCACCGAGGCTACACAATTCAGCAGGTTGACCTTCGATTTCTACCTACCGGATTCCTTCTCCAAGAGTGTCGACAAGGGCCTCGGTTTTCCTCCATCTCAGGGAGAAAATGCCCCCAACGTTTCGGGCATGCGATGTGTCCCCTTTCTCTCGCAGGTTTTTGAAGTGTTCTCCGCTATCTGAGTTGCACGCGGGTGCTGCCGATCTTCCAGGCGTTCGACTTCCCCTCCCTCCCGCAAGGAGGTGAGGCTGGACATTTGGAGTTCCTTTTCAGCCCTTTTTTTCAGCCGGGGGACATCGTCTTGTTTTCCCTGATACTTCAGGACTACCTCCCCCCCCTACGCTTCAAGGTCAGGACATCGGCCGCGTCGGGGAGCCGGACGGGCATCGCAGGTATGGCGCCCGCCTGACATGATTGTTTAGTCCTTTAAACGAACAAAAGACCCCACCCCCCTTTACTCCCCCGTTGATGTGCGCAACAGAATTATCGTGAACGCCTAATTCCCACCCCCCCTTACCAGGAGAGGAGAGGATGTCCCCCTGTCCAGACAGTGAGTTTCAGAGAAGCTCGTTGGCTCTTTTCTTCACCTTTGACATTAAACTTCTCAGGGATTTTAGATTTTTAAACCTCTCCGGTAGTCATTCTCGGAAGAAAGGCTAGCCCCTCTTGTGTGCCCTTTTGAATAACGCCCCGGGTTCGGAAGCTCCCCTTTTGGTCTTCAAACTCTGCGACCGTGGGAAAGGATGCGGCACGCCCACCTTGGGCCTCCCCTTACAGGAACAATTTATCTCCCCCCCCCCATTCGAAAGTTGCTTGAGGCCGATGGAACAGGATCATCCAAACCATTATTTTCAGAATCTCCCATTCCCCAGTCACCAACTCCAAGGCATGATAAATTCCCTACGTTCCCGAAAGATAGCATTGCATCGATCCCCCTTCCCCCCCCCTGCGAAGGCTTCTTTCCTCCCCCCGACGGTCGTTCATGCCCCGCATCCGTGTAAACCTCTAGACAACTCCGACTAGAAGTTCGCTCCTTAAATGAAAAGACACGCAGAATCATCCCGAGGAAGCCTTTGAGAAGGACGCGTTTTCCTTCCTCCCTTTAGTTTTGTAGTTGTGTTCTTTTGAAAGGCCGTGCGTAACACTCAATGAGCCCTACCTCCCTATATGAAGTTTTTCAAAAGTTAAATGCCTGTTTTGGTAGTTTTTTGGAGGCACTATTCGGGCGGTAGGCTTTTTTCCCGGAACCCAACCTGGTTTGCCCTTCCTCACCCCATGTCCTCGTTCATGTGGTGTCGATCCCTCTTCTCCACGACGAATTCCGAATCCACCTCCCCCCGAACCCTTTGTCATATTGTTCTGAAATACCCCCCTCGTACCCCTCCCCCATCATATCAGCAGGAATGGTTTTTTTCTTCCGTGGCTCAGCGTCTCTGACATGCTGCTTTAGGTAATATTTGCTCCCCCCTTCAAATCAGCCAATCGTGAGGAGGATGTTGAGTCTCTCTTCTTTTTTGATCCTTTTTTTTTGCCTTATGGGGGCAATACCCGGGCTTTGTATAAATTATCCTCTAGTGGTCTGACTCCGAAGCCCCCTTTTGAGACGTGGGATAGAATCCCCTCCCTGTCTCCGTCAATTTAGAGGATACCCAACCTAGTCGGGGCTCTACGTCCCAGCCTCGGCGTTGCCGCTGTCTTCGATTGTCCGCCGCGATGGTGCGGCCTCCCCCATTTTGTGTCAGTGTCTTGAGATGGGGGTTTTCCCCTTTTCCTCCTTGTCCACCGCGTCACCCGGCCTGGGCCTTCCCCAACGTAATAATGATCTGGACAACGGCCTACACTATGTTTTTCCTTTTTTGATAACTTTAAAGTATGGCGTAGTTCGGGGTTCACTTCTGCCTCCGGACTCCACTCCCGTCTCTCGTAGTGCAAAGGTATAGTCGTGTTCCTTCCCATCGTTGGCACTCCAATCTGAGAGTTCCATAATCGACGTTTCCCTCGCTCCACTCCCACACCGGCTTTCGACGAGCTTCCTACCTTCCCCCTTTCAATTCGAGAGCATCATGGTAAGGCTGCCCCCCTTCCCCAGTACCCAAACTCGACCGCTTAGCTTTTGATGAGAGAGGCATTCATTCTTCCCCCCCCCCGTCACGTGGATACCGCTATGACCCCGTTTTCATCAACTCCCCCCGATTCTCACGGCTGTCCATGCCTTCACCCCAACGCTCGCTGCTTAACGGAATCCTATTTTGCGCTTCCCTCTTCTCGCTACTCTTGTTGTTGTTTAGATATCTGTCTGTCACTCACGATAGGAGTTTCCGTGCTTCCCCTCGCCCCGTACTGAAGTGCGGACTCGGAAGCTCCGAGGGCGGTCGCGCCCGTTTTCTTTCTCCGATCAAAAAGGATAGGTTTGCAGAACGATGTCCTGCCCCCCCGCGCTTCTTCTGTCTTTTGGGATGTGACCCAGCATTAAATAAGTTTGTCTAGTCCGTCCCCTCCCCCTTTTTCTTTGCGCGTAGAGTAAGGTTTTTGAGTATGAGTCGTGCCCGCAATTCCGCGTCCTTTGCTCAGTGATTGTTTAGTACCTCTTCCCTTTTAAGACATGTTTAGGTGATTTTTGCCGCCCCCCCGTCTCCTCCCTTTTCCTTCTCCTCGTTAGTGAACACCACGGCCCGCTTCTCCTGTTCAGGCCAACCAGTGGTTGCTCAGAATGTATGACTTTTTTCCTCTGAGACACACGGCTTGTCGCCCCCATCTTTGAACATGGAACCCCCCCTCTCTTCCAGGACCCCCTTGTTCCCGCCGCCCATCCCCCTTGCGCCCTCGTTCCAAGGAAGCGCACCCTCGTCTTTTTTTTTTTTTTGCCCTGAGAGAACAACACCCGGTTGTTCGTGCAAGTTCCGCTTAGATTTCGGGCGATAAAAAGTATTCTCTTTCGTTTCGTCGAAACGTTCCGGATCTTCTCGATGGGTAGACCTGAACAGTCCATAGGCACCCCGGAATACTACGATTAGAAAGAGCCGTCCCCCTTTGTTTCCCCAGTCCTGCGTAAGATAGTTGTAGCACCGACATCCCCGGCGAGTTCGACGCCCCTGATGGGCCCCAGGGACGTGTGTATCTTTGATTGTAGAGGTCTTTTTTTATTTATCAATATGAACCCGGGTTTGATCGACTTCCAGTTTTTTTTTAGTACCGAAGTGGCCTCATTTTCCCGGAAAGCGTGTCTTTTCAGGTTGGTTAGGCCCCTCTCGCGGCCCCGAAGTCATTTCTTTCCCCCTTTTCTCTCCAAAAATTAAGGCCCTGTTTTTAAGATGTTCACTTAGCAGATAGGTGCTTGCTTCAGCATCCCTTGACCTGGAATAGGCCCTCCCACCCCAAGCCACCTTTTACGTGATTCCGAGAAAGGATCCTGCCCTGCTCTTTCTTTCTCTCCTTCTGGGCAGGGCGAGAGCGACACGCAGGCCCAACTCCGAGGACGGTTTCGTCGAGGCACTTTGATGTCCCTAAGCAAGACCCCCTATTCCCCATACTATGTGTTGGAGACTGGTGATTTGAAATGGCGTCTCCGGACCCCTCGGGTCTTTACTTGACTGTGACCTTTTGAAAAGGTTGCTTTTTCCCTTTTCCCGCTCGAGTCCCCCCCCTTTTGTTTTTTTCTGCTTGGCCGCTACCTCCTTAAATTATTTCATTGGGTCCCTAGGTGTGACTCTAATTTTTTAATGTTTGTAGTGGACTGTCCCCCCCACGTCCAAACATGGGGTGGCGGACCTTAGTTGCCGGGCGCCTCCCCCCCGCCCCCTGGCCATGCTTATGCTTGACGTCACACTCTGCTTTCCCTCCCCCCCCCGGAGGACCAGGCCGATAGACGATCTTCGATACGGGAAGTAGAAGACACTTTTGATAAGCGGCAGGGTTCTCGACACCACTCCTGGAGCTTTCCTGCTTTCCTTGCACCGCCGAGGGCTTGTGATGGGCGTTTCTTGACGATTGTCCCTTGTTTCTCCCCATCCCCTCTTAAGCATTGTTTTCTTTGCTAGTCCAACTAGGTAACTTAGGGTCCCTGTCTTTTGGTACTTTTACCCACGGTTTTGACCTTGGGATACTCTCGGGGTGTTCAGTTGTAGCTTGACGAACGTCCGACCCCTTCCCGACGCATCCGGAGGAATTACTTTGGTTGCTCCCTCTTCATGTAAGCATCAAGCAGTCTGTTGAGTAACCTCTGTCCGCGAGTGGTTGTTGTTTTTGGTGGTGATCGGCTCGCCCAGGTTCCCCCCCTTCCCAAACTCCTCTTGGTAGCCTTCGCGCGATCACGCTTCCGTTTATCGATCCCCCGTCCTTGGTCCATGTCGCATGAAATGAGTTTGCTTGTGCCCTCTCATCGGCTACACGCTATGGTACATTGACCCCGTGAAGGCACCCCTTTCTTAGCCTAGGGGAAACGGATGAAGGTTGTGCCGGTCCTTCGTTTTCCAAAAAGTTTGTTCCTTCCCCACCCTTGCTCCTCCCCCTTCCCCTCAGTCATAATTTCCAGATCTTCGTCGACCCCGCTTTCAGGTTCCCCCGGCCCCTGGCGGAAAACCCCTTCTCAATTTCACCTGCGTTTTTCCAAAGTTTCAACACCCTGCCGTTTCCCTCTTGGATTGGCAGGTTCGAGCACCTAGCCTCACACACTCCTCCCAGGAAATATATGAATGTAGAGGACATTTTTACCCTCAACTTCACCGCCCCCCCTGCCTGCCAGAACCCTTTGACGTCCCGTCCCCCCCCCCACTCTTTTTTCAATGAAACAGTTTCTTGGGTATCTTCCCTACCGTGCCGGTGGGCGAGTAGTGTTACCCACTTCCGTAGCCGCTTTGATCAGAACCCCATTTTACAAGACGAATAACAGGTTGTTCTTCGTTCAAAAGATGAAGCCACTCCCTTCCTCCCCTCCTATCCTTTTTCTTTTCTCTCAATGGCGTTTCGGCCCAGAAAGGTCGTTGTCTTGCGATGCGGCTATTTAGGCCCCCCCCTCAATTCTCGCTCTTCGCTTCCACTCTGGGGGCCATCTCCGTCCCCATGTCACACAGAAGGGACCGTTTGGACCGCCCCTTCTCTCACTGCTTCCTGTCCCACCCCGTTTTTTAGCTGAGCATGTTCGGCCCCTCCATAGGACCTCCCCTATACATGTTCGGGACGTGAGACCCGACAGTCTTCTAGGGACAGCATCGGCTATACACAGACAGTGGACTATGACGAGAGTCCCATAGAGTTTTCCTTTTCATCTCCTCTTTTTTTTGATAGATCTGAAAGAGGCTGCTTAGTCCACTGGCGGGTACCCTTCGCGCCTGTAGTCAATAGACACCGTTTTTGCAGGGGGTTCGTCCCCCAATGGGTACAGCGTCCGATGTGCCGCATTCTCTAGGTCCCTTTTGTTAAACCAACGGTTTTTCCAGTCGCAAGCGAGCTGCTGAGAGGGCGGTTCCGGATTCGATCTGTGCCTGGTGAAAGCCGCCAGATGCCCCCCCTTTCACGACCGAAGAAAGAGTCGCGACCCGCAGTCTTTTCCACTAATCCTACCCCTCGGCCTGGTAACCCACTATGGTCGGGTGACGTAGTCCCAACGTACGGCCCATGAAAAACCCCTGGCGCAGTGTGGCTTTCCTTCTTGGACAAGTTTAGGGAAGTGAACTATCCTCCACCCGACCTGTTTCTATTTCCGGTTTTCCCAAAAGTTTATTCGGATGCACCCTTTCCTAATTTGGTGAACCCCGATGCCCACAAGTCCGTAGATCACCCATCCCACGTTTGTCAATTGATTATCTTTGTTGCCCGACTTATGACCAAGCCCTATGAGTACTGCAGGAACTGAAATTTTTTTTTGTAAGTCACTTTTAATAGTACGTTCCCGATCTTTTATGGCAGCGAGTTTCCCCGACGTTTTGCGCCCTTTTTTAAACTCCAAATAAATATTTCCCATTAGACATTTTGTACCGGGTCCTTCCATGATTACCCCCGTTAGACTTCTCGTGCCTCGATGCACTGAAACCCTCGCTCTTGGAACGTCGTCCTACTGGTGCCTTCCGTATCGTTGGAATTCAGCCTTTTCGAAAACTCTTCTCCCTCAGCCCCTCCAGTGAGTCGTTCACCGAGAAATAACCTTTCAATTTCCCAAGATTGTTCCGTCCCCCCTCGCCTTGTTACCCCTATCGAAACCCCATTCATCTTACCCTCCTAGACAAGACAACGACGCTTTTTTGGCCTGTTCCGACCGAATTCTTAGCCTGGGTGAGAACATTGTTCCGCTCTTCTAACATGAGTTGGGCAACGGTCCTCCGTTACTTTTTCGAAATTACCAGCGCGGCGACGACAGACTATGGGACTCGGAGGCTGACATTCAGGATAAAAGTAGAGAGAAAGCCCCAGGATCAGCTGTTTTTTTGACTCGGGGGTTAAGGCCGCTTCCTTTCCCTCAACTGACGTTAGATTCACTAACACCCATCCCAACTCACTCCCTCCTCCCTCCTCACTCCCTCTCCCCCGCCCCCCACCCTCCACCGTCCTCCCACCCCCCCCCCTTATCAGCCCTCCCCTCGCCCCCCCCCTCCTCACCACCTCCCCTCCCATCACCACCACCCCCCCCCCCTCCCTCCATCTGGCTCCCACCCCCCACTCCCCACTTTCCCTGCGCCCCCCCCGCCCGCCCCACACCTCCCACCATTTCCCTCCTCCCTCCCCATCTTTACCCCCCCGGCCTCCTACACCACTCACCTCCCCGCCTCTCCACCATCTACATACTCCTTTACCTCTCCCTACCCTGCGACCTCCACATCCCCCTAGGACCACCCCCCCCTCCCCTTCTTTCATTACACACCGTCACATCTGCCTCACCCCCCCCCCACTCTCTCCGTACCCTCCCCCTACCATCTCCCTTCTTCTCCCGTCCAAGGTTCCGGACTGCGTTCCGGGAGTTTTCCCTTAACACCGACCTGCATCTTCTTCCAAGCAGGTTCGACAGAGTGTTTCCGCCGGCAACCCTCCCCAATCTCTTCTTCCTGTGATTTGATGATCCCCGAACTACATAGGTCACGCGCCCCCAATCATAGAGGGGAGTCAATCGACAGGAGCTTCAGCGCCGCCTGTTTTGATCGTGATTTCCCGCTCAAGTCACTTGTCTTCGGTCGTACCAGGAAGAAGATAGGATGGTCTTCTCATGGCACGACGTTCGTAAGAATGGTGTTGTGACGTACGACCCGCTTCGTAATGCAGCGCGTGTTTACCAGGCCTCCCGGTTTGGTGCTCGGTTGAAAGAGACACCCTTGACAATTCTTTTTTCCCCGGAGGACAACCTAGCAGGAAATTCTCCTCTTGTTCGCGGTCCCGCCTGCAGTACCGGATCAAGCTCCCCCCCCTTCCATGCCGCGCGGCTCCCACTGTTACAGGTCACTCCGAGGTCAAAAGACCCGGCCCCCCTTTCCAATCGGTCCGCCCCACAATTGCCCTCCGCGCCCCAGAGCCATGTAGGTCCCCGTGACTGACGTCCTTAAACTCCCCGCTCAAGAGTGGAAGTCAGACGTGTCTCCCTCTCTACTCCCCCCTAATCGCTAATCACACCTCCTGAATCGGACCCCTAGGGAACTTTTGTTTTAAGATTCCCCCCACTTAACGTGAGGCACGCCGCTTGCCGCACCCTCTGAGTTGAACCGTCATTTCCGGCGTTTTCGGTTACATGGAGGATAACTTCGTCGGCCTTCTTTTTCTGTCCCCCAAACGTTGCCACAATATATCCCACTCCACATGTAATCCTTTAGGGTTAGCAAGCACCAACCCTGTGGAATCCTATACCTCGAGACAACAGTTGATTCACATATATCACTCAGACATCTCATCCTTTGACCTTTCCTCGTGGAGGATTCGTTCGAATCAATCCGATGGCGGATTCTAGGTGCCTCTTACCAATATCGGCGCGGCTCCACGGAGCATCGCCACCATCGTTCGGAGCTGGACAGCCTGATAGCTTTGATTTTGCTTCCTGGTGTACTATGCGGCCTCCGGCGGGTTTCATATCTCTCCCCTTGTCGGTCGCCCCCCATAGAATGCGCCTGGGATAGCCCCCCACAATCTTAGCTTCCTTTTCGAGGGACAATTCTGTTTGTGGGGGCTTCCTCCCGACGACAACAGACAACCGGCCTTTTTCGAGGTGCGCGGATGAAGGGCAAAAAGTGTTTTCCGGAATTGGGTTCCTGTCCCTTCCTTTTCATTGGCCCCTCGTCCCTCGGGCTTTCGTCCCCCTCCAAAGTCATACCTTCACAAACGAAGACCCCCATGGTTGCCTTTCGGATCTCCTCCAAGTATGGCCGTAGTTCGGGTGTTCAAACTCGCGACCCTCCCTGTTCACACTGCGTGGACGAAAAAGGCCTCCGCCCGTCGTTTTTGGACTGTCCCTCGAGGTGTCCCTCAAACAATCACTGAGCAATGTCGCGATTGCCCGCGACTAGAACCCCGGGATGCCGACCAGAAGGGTTTTTTTGCCTTACACTGACTTTAAGATTCGTAGCCACACACCAGGCGCAGCCCCAGCCCCCCTCCCCGAGCCTCGCGGGCGCTATGAGATTCGGGTCTTTAGGCCAAACCGTAGCCCCTGTCTATTTGACCCCCGGGTGCTCCGCAATCACATTTCCCTGATTCCCCAGGGCTCCCTTCGGTCAAAACCCCGCTGTCAGCCCGGACCTATATTTTCGCGGAACTCTCT